>Ga0007867_1000584_pt1 | contig 12178 bp, 14 predicted proteins | sample CryBogCBH25Aug08_FD_71224 | JGI IMG/M metagenome (GOLD analysis project Ga0007867, IMG submission 71224) | Freshwater microbial communities from Crystal Bog, Wisconsin, USA - CBH25Aug08 | ecosystem: Environmental > Aquatic > Freshwater > Lake | place: Crystal Bog, Wisconsin, USA | collected... | reverse complement strand
TATAATATAAGTGTTTTTACATTATTTTACCCGATACTGTGCCGTAGCTTGTAAACTGTGAACTGTGTCGGCATAAAAACTTCCTGGGAATGTAGATGTCACGGACTAGGTCATGGTCACGCACGTTTTTTTACCAACGGCACTAAGGGGTCACCCGGTAACCTCTTAGCACCGTTGTTTAAAAGACGTGATGATACAATTTGTGTAACTGCCATATAATTATTTTAAAATATAACATGGAAGAGAATTTACAAAATATGACATTACTTTCTCAAATTGAGCAAGACATTATTGTGGAATATTCTTTTATACCAACTCCAATATTGGAATCATTTTACAAAATACGTCAATATTGCGGATTAATGCTATCTGAAATTGATTCGGTATCTAAACAACTATCGGATATTTTATATGCCCAGAGTTGCACAAAAGCAACATTTCCTGAGAAAATCAAGCCTTATTCTCAAGCGTTTTTACATATTATGTACATGAACAACAGGGATTTTGCTTATGCAGAAAATCTGTTGCAATTTGGAAATTATTGGCAAATGTATTCTATTTGCCGGCATCGTGTAGCTCGAATCGTGTATATTGATGGGGGTAAGAACGTCGACAGAATTAAAAATTTGTCATTAATTAGATTTTATGAAAAGAATCCCCTGCACAAAGGGAGTGGAAGGAGAAAGTGCGCGCAATGGACGATATGAAAGATAAATTTATGAGGCGAATTAGAAAATATTTTCTCACTCGTAAGTTATGTTCAATATTAACTATGATCATGTATACAGATTTATACTTTATTGTTGTAGATTTGCCTCTTTCATCGTCAACCATAGCTCAAGAAAATGCTGTAGCTCAGGCGATTTTACCTTCTTGTGAGACAATATCAGCTCCTACTAAGACAATTTCATTTCCAATCGACACAATCTTGGAAGATGGAGATATTACCTTTGCGACTGACGAGGATATAATAAATACTATCGGTGCCGAAGACTTACGAGACCAACTAACGGAGGACACATGGGACCTACGAGATGCTTTTATTGATGACTTGGGTGATATGGAAGGTGACGATACCCATGAAGGTATGCAATTGCCACATGTTGCTGATGAAGCAAGTGCTGGCAGTATTGCTTTGATCGAGCCTCCAGTAGTATCACTAGTGGCTAACCCTAATGTTGATGGTGTTAATTCTCCTGCCTCAGTAAATCCAGAAAATATTAAACCAGGAATAGGCAAACGATATCTTCCTAAGAGAAAACGTAGAGGATCGAAGAAGCGTAGGCGTAGGAGGAATCAAAACAAGATTATTTTATCAAAGAAAGCCCGAATTGACCATATTATCAAGGAACTATCTTCGGAGTACCCCAGAATGAACAAGAACTCACAAAGTTACAAAAGTATTGCGAAGTTGGTCATCAATACCATCATTAAGAATAAGGGGGATGTAAAACAATACATTGATTTGACAAACGAGCCGGATGCAAGTGACGAGGATGTTGGTTTTTCAGATGTTCTTCGTATTGGAGTAAACGAATACAGATGCATGAATTCAGAATGTGTTTGTCAATTGTACAACATGGAGGATTTTGAAGACAATGGATTCTGCCTAGGTTGTCTACCAGCAGATAAATTCGATTCTAGCTATGTGCCGAAGATAGTGGAAAATACGGTGGAGGAAATAAACTTATCCAAGTTCTCTATCATAAATTTTGGTCCAACGCAAGAGAGATTCACAAGGTATATATGTATGTGGAACGAGTTGCCTGATATCTCCGACACAAAATATGTTAGTGCAATCCTGGATTTAGTTGAAAATTACGCTAAGTTGTTTGTTGGAGCCAGGAGCAACATTGGAAAGTGCAAAACAAATTCGAAGGATAATATTTTCCGAGATGCAGCCGTCATATTGAGTATTCCTAACGGTGTTGCGCAGTCCCGCCACACTGATCATGAATCAGCAGATCAAGGACTATCTATATTGGTCGCATTACAAGACGATACAGCTTTAGATGTTATACGACGATCTCATCGAAGCTTTCAATGGATTAATCAATTTGAGGAAAATGTATTTACTCAAGTTGCTATTCCTAAACACCATTTTATTATGTTCTCCGGCGGCCTACATCACCGTGGAATATCGTATAAAGCCAAGAATGTGCGCCTGCATTCGTATGTTGACTTCATCGGAAATACTAGGAAACCTAACACTGTGTACAACACAACTGAAGTCGAAGTGCTGCAAATGAAGCGAGAATTGGCGCGAAAGAATGGAGAAACTGTTAACGTTACAGCGAGGAGAATAAGCCGAGTGTTACCCTCTTTGAGGAAATTTAGAACGGAAAAATAAGTAGCTAATGCTTTTATGTTCAAAACATTGAGCATTTAATCGTGTTCATTTGACGTGCTTAAAATAACAATAATCTATTAACTTCACACGTTTTTTGCCAACGGTGCTAAGGGGTAACCGGGTAACCCCTTAGCTACGTTGTTCCATTCACGTAGTTTATTAGTTTATTATTAAATAACTATGGAAAACGACAAAGTTCACTGCTTTATTTATCGTTCTGCAAGTGACGAAAGCGATGGGGAAACAGTAACTCTTTCAATGTTAATACCAAGTCAGAGAGTAATGGTTCCAAATAAGTACCAAAACGTTTTTTTACTATCTAACCTGCGCAAGCTTGCTCTATATGAGAAAGTATACGAACGCTTTGGCAACCCACCAGAGCAGTTGATGCTACCTGATATAGAGGAAATTAGAAATGAAGCTGAATGGAATGAAAATTCATGTTGGACCTTCGTTCATTGGAATATCCTATTTGAAGAACACGATGTGATTACCACTTTGAAAACGATCAAGGAAGCAGCTAAACCTATTCAAGTGAATTCAATTGTAATACCCCTATCTGACCGAGCATCTGTTTGGATTCAGGAGTTTGCTAATGTCATTCAAGAATTCTCTTACTACGATAATTATACTAGTATAATTGCAGAGACCGCTTAATTTAAGGAAAATTGGTATTTTTAAATGGAAAATGTCTTAAGGAACTCAATTGTAGGCAAAAAAGAAAATGAGAGCTCAAAATTGATTGTGAGCTGTTCATGCAATAAGCCAAATCACCTGTTTTAGACCACTTAAAGGAGCATATACTCGCCGTTGTATACATATCGATTGTCTTGGTGTGTACATCTACTAAGTTGAAGAAGAGGTATTTCTAGCTTTACTTTGATGACGTAACTCAATACATTAATATTAAAATTGAAAAATAAAAATGGCACCCAAACGTAAGGCAGACGAATTAGAAGCGCGAGCCATTTTGTTAACCCCAGAAAAACAATCCTCTGTATTGTTTGAGGCACGAGAACATTCAGGTACTTCTACGCAGATGTCAACTCGAGTAACTATAACTAATGTCTTCAGGTAAAGAGCTAATCACACCTCCACCACCTCAACTTATTCAGGAAGGGAAGTGGTCTTACAAGGCTAAGGTTTTGCAAAGTAGGTCTCCTTCTGATGTTACGCCCATGTCCTTGGATACTCAATTTGTTGAAGAAGACCATATTCAAATGGGTAATCTTGTGGATGGAAATGCGTACGTTCACGTTTACAAGATGAAGTTCGCTGGCGAACTCTTGGACTATATTCCTTTTATTGTATGCGGTGATCAGAAGTTGGTTTACTATTTAAAATATGGAGGAATGCCAGATAAGTCTCCATATTATCCGCAGTCAACAGATGAGAAAGGCACAAAGCAATTGTTTCCATCGCTGAAGCCTCTAATTAGCTACGAGAACATTTATGTCCCTAAGCGAGACCTGAAGAATCAAGCGCTCAATGAAGTTTATGCAGAAAAAGGTGCACCACCAAAATGTCTAAAGTTTGGAGCAGCAGAATCGCTCAAGAATATCAACACAAAGTGGAGCAAAGGCACTCTTACTTGCATAGATCTAACAAATACAGCTGCAGAATTAGTAGAGGCACAACTCCAATCTCTCTCAGAGATATCGCTATTACCGGGTTATTATAATCCAAGTGCACCGAAAAACGAAAGATTTTTCCCTCACGGAGTGCAGCGCAAATACGAAGGTAAGGTGGAAATTTTCCATCATTATATTGATGATGAAGGCGCAGATTGGCTTGAATGCTTTTTTGATAAAATTAAGCTGGCATATCCAGGGAAGTCGGTCTGATAATTGTTCTGAGCGAGGAATGTTGAAATGGAGAAAAGAGTAATGGCATATTTAATCTTAATATAAAGACATCGGTATGGTAATTGTTCTGAGCGAGGCATCTTGAATTGGAGAATGGGGTACTGGCATATTAATAATTATAAACAGACATTTCGTTATCAATTTCTTTAAATATAATAATGGAATGAGCAATAGGTTTAAGTAGCAGTGTATATAGAAGTAGTAATTAGTCATCAGATTTTTGGCAAACTGTATATAGAAGGCAAAAAAGGCTCACTACCTTTTTGTTGACTACCTACGTATGATATAATAATCTGTCACAAATCCCCACACTGTGCAAAACTGAACTTCAATTTTACACATCATTCAAGTCTTAACGAAATCAAGCAATTAATTTGACCCAAAATTGTTTATTATATTCTTTCCTATCCACAGTTTTAAAGTGATGATATTAAACGGTTTGACAATTAGGCGAAACAGAGCTAGAAGAACAATAGAAATTCATTCGATTGAAAATAACATTCTGTCATCTCGAATTCCAAATTATACATGTGAAGTTGGGGACACAGTTATTGAGTTGAATGGACAGAATATCACATCAATGACTCTTCCAGAAGTAAATGGAATCTTACGTACTCAAGTTCTATATATGATCAATACAATAGGTCATGTTGCAGTTCCTCCTACAAATCAGATAACGTATGATAATGGTTTAGAAATAAGGAGGAGTAGGAACAACAGGGGAGCAGTTGAAATTCATTCAATCAATAACAACATTTTGAGAGATTTAATTCCAAATTATTCATGTCGAATTGGGGATGCATTGATAGCTATCAATAACATAAACATTGTTGGAATGACCTTTACTCATGTGGTTACGCTGCTAAGAACGCAATTATTGCGTTCAATTTCTACTCAGAGAAGTGTTTCAAGTACTCAAGAGAATCTATTAAGAGCAAATAATATTCATCCTGATGTTCCAGTGCAAAATCGAAGCTATAACCAACTGCTAGAAGGTAATTAATATATTGCAACTAAGTCGTTTTAAAACTTAACTGCCAGAACAAAATTAGGTGCATTAAATCTGAACGGATTCACTGTAAGAAGATATCCACATCCGCGGTTATCTCCTTGTAGAATAGATGAGATAAATGAAAATTTTTCCCGTATACATCCAGAAATTCAACATGATATTCATGGTTACGTAGTCATCCAAATTGGTCAGTTGCAAGTCCGAAATAATACCATTGCAGTGAACATTTTGAGGTATTTAAACGAAAGTATAGTAGCAAATCTCATCGTAAGACCATTAACCGAGGCCGATGCTTTACAACAAAACGTACATACCAACGTGGAATTGAGACAACATAATCGTTATCAGAGCGTTCAGCAGCTTTGGGACTATGAAAGGTAAAATCACTGTATTTATTAAGCTTGAGTTTGTAAATAGTATATTGCTCAGACCTTGTGAATTCTGCGGATGCCTGTTCTTAAAATCTGAAAATTGCAGATCTAGAAAATATTGCTGTAATCAAAACCGTCTTAACGACAACTCAGTTATGCCTGACATAGGATGTCTTCCACCAACCTTACATACGATTGTGGTTGACAATATTGAACACTTCGCTCGAAATTCTGTTAGTTACAATTCAGTTTTATCGCTTGGAGCTACTGGAGTTGAAAATCATACTCCAGATCATCCTGGATGGGAAAGAATACATGGAGGTAAGTGTTTGGTGTATAAAATTAATTATATTACCACTACCTGTTTCTATATAAGATCACGCAGTGAAACTACATGGCCGCACATATCACTACGTTCCGCGGACAGCTTGCAGAGGAGGTAGTTTTATCCATATTACATAAAAAAGAATAATATATTGATTATATTTTGAGAAAGGAATTCAATACTTTACTTTCGACGCTCTTGATGCTATGCTTGACCATGCAAATGAACTTAATACAATTCGGAATGGTGTCCAAGTACATACCAGAATAATACCCGAAATAGCAGAAAGGTTATATAGAGAATTGCAAAGAATTAATACGCTTGTGCAAGAATGTCATCAAATAGGTCTATACGCAACAATAACAAACGAAGAGAATTCCAGAACGGTACATCCTATCATTAACGGTACAACGTCTTTTCTGGACGTGGCAGCTATAACCGCAGACAGAACAACAGGAAACAGAATCATTACGTATCATAGAAAAAATGAGTTACACAGCTCCAATATTCAAATGACTGATTGTTTGATGGAACCTTTATGCTACGTTCTATTGTTTCCATACGGGAAAGGCGGTTGGGGATCAGACATTCGAAAGATTCTACATTTTAACCAATATCTTTGTTGCCGAATGATAAGACCAGAGAAGTGTAACGATGGTACAATCTTACGCGCTTTTAATAAGGACAACACAAGAGAATTGCCAGTGAATCGTTTCCAACTTATGTCACGTCTAGGCCAAACGTACCTCGTCGACATGGTAATTTAATTTGTATATGACTATTAAACATAAATTTATATATTTTACCAGGTTAGCCGAATAATTGATTATAGATTACAATGGCATAAAATCAATCAAGATATGTTTGGAATGCATCAAGACGTAAATGACGCAAATGATGAAAACAATGACACTGAAACAAAGACATTCTTATCACAATCTTTTCACGGTAGTCGAAGACATCTGCGAATGCTTGCAACAAACGCTTTAACAATTGTTAGTGAGATGGGACGCCCGACCATATTTTTAACACTCACATGTAATACTCATTGGTTCGAGATTGAAGATCAGCTTCTGAAAGGACAAACAGCTTACGGTATGTTGTTATGTATATCGTGAACAACAAATTTGATTAATCATCATGAGTCAGACCGGCCTGATATCGTTTGTCGCGTTTTTAAGGCAAGACTAGATGCCCTATTGAGTAATCTCCGTAAGGGAAAATATTTCGGTCAACATAAAGTAGGTTATGAGGTCAGAGTAATTGAATATCAAAGGTACAATATGAGCATTTGAAAAAATTATTCTCAGATATTACATAATTTAGACGAGGATTACCTCATGCACACGCCGTTTTTCAACTATTGGAGGTGCCAGATTATAAAGACAAACAAAATTTGGCCGATTGGATTGATAAATACATCACAGCAGAGTCTCCAAATCCAATCAGTGATTCAGTTGATCCGGAGCAGATCAATAGACACAATCTTTATGTTCACCATATTTCTACATCGATGACTCATAAATGCTATAGCGCATCTCAAGGAGGTTGCCTTTCGCAAGATGGAAAGTGTCGACGAGGTTATGACAGTCTACGCTGCGTGCCTACAACTTCATTTGACGAGAAAGGTTTTCCAATATATCGTAGACGAAGACAAGAAGACTTGAGAATTGTACCAAACGTCAGAGAGATTGTTATTGATTGGGATGGTAAAATTGTATGTTATGTATATGCTGAAGAAATTAATTTTTATATAGGCCACGCTTGCGCAGAGTACTCTGGAAGTGTTTACACTGTAAGTAGTAAGGAGGACAATATATTCAATTTATATTGTTGACAAATGTTCTAAAACAAAAGGTGATATATTTGTACAAATACTTATTTAAAGGGGCTACCAAAGCAAGTCTAAGACTAACTAATGCAGATGATGTGTCCGACAAAGATGAATTAACATTGTACATTCGAGGCCGCTACCTATGCTCAGGTAAATTAAAAATTATTATTAATTTCAATTTGATATGAATCATTCCGTTAGTGGATGCGATGTGGCGAACTCTTGGCTACCAAACCTATCCGTCTCCAGATCCATCTGTATATGTAATCAAAGCCAAACTGCCTGCTGATGTTGATGAATTGTTATTGAAAAACCAGTGCTGCGATTTGCTAGTGTATTTTAATCGACCGTTCATACTCCGACACATGAAGTACACTGAATTTTTCAATCAATATAAATATGGCTACAGTCTAGGAGCACGCTATCGGAACGAAGATCTTAATTCCTCAACCACATGCTTCAAAATCAACATACAGAATATTAACAAGCCGGTTTACATTTGGAAACGAGACCCCTCAAAGAAGTGTATAACTCGTATGGAAATGATATATATAACAGCGGGCGAAATATGGTATCTGCGACTTCTTCTTCTACATTGTGCGTGTGTCTCCTTCATTGATTTGAGATCAATTCATGGAATCACTCATAGGACATTTCAAGAAGCAGCCGTTGCATTTGGGTTGGTAAATAGTCATAACGAAGTGCTTTTGTCATTTCGTGATATTATGTATATATCTACTCCTGCTGAAAAACGAGGTCTTTTTTTTACACTAACAATGCAGGTAAATAATTAGAATATTATTTAGATATGCATAAATATAATCAGTTATATTTTAGGGTTTTCCAACAATAAATGCACTCAAGGATCCAGATATCAGAAATGCCTTAATTGAGGATCTGCTGGCAAATAATGGTAATCGCTTCGAAATTGCGTATCAAGAATTTCTTACGCTGCTCTCAGAAAGATTGCAAGATCACGGAAAAACTATGTCAATGTACGGTCTCCCTGAACCAGTTCATGTTAGAACGGAATTAGAGCGATATCAAATCAATCACGATGTTGCGTCTGAAATGCGAGAACTGGAAGAGTTGAATAGACTAATCCCTAACAATGATCAGCAGCAGCAAATATTTTACATAGTTTCTCAACATGTTCTACAAGACACGAGAGTTTTTATATTTGTTGATGGAAAAGGTGGAACAGGTTTGTCGTTCATTTTGCTGTTATTCAAATAACGCACACTTATATTTAACAGGGAAAACTACCCTAGCAAAAAAATTAATGGCATTCACCCGAAGTCAAGGAAAGATTGCACTGGGATCCGCGAGTACCGCACTTGCTGCAACTCTGTACAAAGATTTTGAGACTACACATAGTTTGTTCAAATTTCCGGTAGTAGACGAGCAAGACAAAGACCCAAATTTGCCAACGGAGTGTTCATTGTCAAGACATCCTCAGCGCCAAGAGTTACTTCGTGCTACTACCTTATTTGTATTTGATGAGTTCCCGTCATTGGACAGGGAAGTATTTGAAGGAATATACAAAGAAATGATGCAGTTTAACAACAAAGTTGTGGTATGTTTAGGAGATTTTCGTCAACTCCCTCCGGTAATTGAGGGTGGAGACCGAGCATCAATTGTGAATGCATCTATAAAAAGCTCCCCACTATGGAATTTGTTTCGTATTATGAGACTTCATTTAAATATGAGATTACTGGGACTAAATGCTCAAAGAGATCAAATGAATGCAGAGGAGCAAGAAGACCTAGAAAATCAGAAACATTTTGCACGCACTTTAGATCATATTGGAAATGGAACTCATCCGGAATCTGTAGATGATGAACTCGATGGTACCGGTGCACAAATTCTACCAATGCACTACGTAAAATGCTATGAAACCGAAGAGGAAGCAATTAATTTTATTTATCCAAATGGTCATGATCCTATATCAATGCAGAATCGAGCAATTCTTGCCGCAACTAATAAATCTGTCGACATATGGAATTCAAAAATACAAGCCATGAATCAGTCCCCACTACATTCGCTCTATTCAGTTGATAAGCTCTGTGAAGTAGACGATCCTCATAATACGTTACGCTCGATGCTGACAGAAGAAGTGCTCAATAACTTTGACCATTCCGGGAATCCTCCGCACATGCTTAATCTTAAAGTCAACGACATTTGCATAGTTCTCCGTAATCTAAACAAGAGAGCAGGACTAACCAATAACACACGAGTTATTATTCTTCACGTAAGCCGGTTCGTTATCAAAGTGCAAACACTCAACCAAAGCTCGTCAATACATTTAATACCCAGGATACATTTCAAATTTCGCTTGCCGTTTGGAGAATCTTACCAGCTCAGCAGAAAACAGTTCCCTCTTCGACTAGCATATTGCATATCCATAAACAAGTCTCAAGGTCAAGAGCTTTCTAAAGTATTGTGTGACTTCCGTGTTAGCCCTTTTACGCATGGCCATACCTATGTTTCCGCGACAAGGGTGAGACATTATAATGACTTAGCTTACATAGTGAATCCTGACAGTTACACTTTTGAACATAATGTGCCTTATATCAATAATGTAGTGTATCCGGAACTATTAATTTGACATTTGTGAATGTAAAGTTTTAATTATATGGAAATTTAATTTAAAAAATCATTTTCAACCTCTGCAGAAAAGATACTTTCATTCTGGAGTTTACTCCTTGCGCATGCAAGTGAGTTATAAGATTGCCCGACGGCCGAGGTCCGCCGAAGGCGGGCCGCGCGTCGCGGACAAGCTGGTTAGAGTAAAAAGATCTTACATCTTTTTAGTGTTGCATCGCCAATTAGGTCGCACAAAACTGTGTGATGCGAAAACTTAATTTCATTTAGTAAACATTTCCGTTATCTTTATTATTGCACCATTATTTGTTCGGAAAGAAATGATCAGTGCATTAAAACGGAATATTTAATTGGCTGCACTCAATATGATCTCAACTTTAAATCATAACGGAGTCCCTTCCTAAATGATGAGCCTTATATAAATACTTTAAGAGTGCTTATTTCCCTACTGCACTCCACACTGCCATGTGTATGTCCCGTGGATATTAGATCCAGAACATGAATCATTGGAGTCCACCAACGTTACCCTCTACGTTGACAATTGTATGGGTAAATTATTTAACGCTGAACACCCAGTCGGGATAATGGAGTGTCCAGTAAATATGCAAAAGATTCGAGTATTCAGAGTCTCAGGATTTAAACATCAGATATGGTTAATTCTGTCAATCTAAGAAGAGTGCTTTATGTGGCTGACTTTTTAAAATGTGTTGCAATATATGTCTCGCTTTGTCGCTCAATCAAATCTATGTATTGATTAGTGCTTATCTCCTATTCTCACGCCACCATATGTCCCTCATGAATACTCCAGTACATAAATTGGAGCAGTTTAAGAGCAAAGAAGTAAATATTGCATTTGTTGTTTCGTATGTTAGTAGTGTGCACGAGTTCCTTAAATATTCATGTACCATGTAGTCTATTTACTCCTGTCTACCCTATGTGCCATGAATGAGGTCCTCCGCTTATGACGTGGTCTGAAAGATCAGTTGAATAAACCCTATTAAATATTGAGCATCTGTTAACGGATGAGTCGTCTAATAAAATAATATGAAAGGGGAAATCGAAGATGGCTATATCTTCGCCCTAGTCCCAGCGAAAACACTTAAATTATGTTAAATATATATTAATTATGTCATTTGCAGCCATGCATGGCTTGCAATCTATACAGGAGGAGGGTACCTTGTTCTCATCGACAAGCGTACACCCTTATCTACATCTCTTGTAATAATCGAGAGGTACGTACACGACTACTACGTAAATCACGCAGCTTAGTTCGGTGAGGATAGGTAATAGAACATTACACGTATCCTCTCATTCTTGCCACTAACACCCCACCACCAAACAAACTTACTCTACAAGCTTTGCTTCATACACCGCTCACTTTATCTGCGCTTATCTTGTATAGGGAGCGAGGTGCGGTTGAAGAGTCCCAGTCATCGAACCGCGTGCGGTTAGCCTCATTTGCTTGGGCTCTTGACTTAAGTTCCCTTGCACCTTAACTGCAACTTCATGACGAGGATGTTGAACTGTAGTATAATTTCTCAGTCAATTTTGGAACGGCCTTCCATGATAATCCCGTACGTGCTTAATTAGCCTTGACCTCAGGAACAGTGATTGTTTTACTATCATCCCGTATGACCCGCATTAATTTAATTCTCTCCTCTGCTCCTGGGCGGCTTTCTTAATCGAGTGATGTTGGAGGCTGCCTGCTCCGAGTAGTAAACAATTACTATACTACTATTTTCTTTCTAATACTATTAGATGCAAATTCCCCAATTCATAGAAAATATCGATCATAGTTAAGATTGACTCAGCACGGG
>Ga0007867_1000583_pt1 | contig 12184 bp, 19 predicted proteins | sample CryBogCBH25Aug08_FD_71224 | JGI IMG/M metagenome (GOLD analysis project Ga0007867, IMG submission 71224) | Freshwater microbial communities from Crystal Bog, Wisconsin, USA - CBH25Aug08 | ecosystem: Environmental > Aquatic > Freshwater > Lake | place: Crystal Bog, Wisconsin, USA | collected... | reverse complement strand
CGAACTAAACGCAGAACTCCCATTCCCATACGGTATATATCCAGCCGTTAAACTGGTGAGGCCAGTGCCGCCGTTGGCAACTGGAAGTGTCCCAGTGACACCCGAAGTCAACGGTAGTCCCGTGCAGCTCGTTAGTGTTCCCGAAGCTGGCGTTCCTAATACTGGCGTAGTAAGCGTAGGACTCGTAAGCGTCTTATTGGTTAAAGTTTGTGTAGCTGCAAGTGTAACTACAGTATCTGTAGCAGCAGGGAACGTAAGCGTGTAGTTGGTAGCACCAGCGTTAGCAGAAGCAAACGTAGTGTAACCAGTAGATGACCCAAGTAACTGAGGCGTTGTCAGTAGTGGACTTGTAGATAACACTACAGAGCCAGTGCCAGTGCTAGTCGTAACACCAGTGCCGCCGCGTGATACAGGGAGCGTCCCAGAAGTTAGTGAATTTGTTGATTGAATATCTGCAGCGAGTGGAGTGCTTGTAATAATTGCGTTCGCAGAAAGCGTAATCGCTGACGTTCCAAGCGTCGTGCCATTATACGACTGCGTTACAGTTCGCGTTAGAACTGTACCAGTTGATGAGATAACAGCTTCACCAATTTCCCACTGTGTTCCATCCTCTGCAACGTAAGGAACTGTGCTTCCATCGACGCTGCCTGCTTGGGCAAACGTCATGTAACCTGGCACTGCTGAGCCAAGTGTTATATTTCCAGTTCCCGGCGCGCTGGCAACATACTGTGTAACACGATTTAAAATTAATGTAGCCATCGCCAGCGCTCTCTTAGTTTAGTGTCTCTTAATAACCTACGTAGGTTATTAGGCTATCGTGAACAGACCATTCACTGCGTCAGGCGTCCAAGTGAAAGTTTCACCTGAGTTGAGCGTTACTGACGAGCCGTAGTCGAACCATGAAATTAAAGGGGTTGCGGGAGATGTTTGAGTTGCGTTGTAAAGGACTGCGTATCTGAATGGCCCGATTGTGCCATTAGAGGCGGTAAACGTCACGTTACCAGCACTGACTTTCTCAGTACCTGAATTGTTACTGCAAGTGATGCTTGTATTCTGACCACCAGCTGTATAGCCATTACCTGCCGATACTTCGTTAGCACTAATAGCATTAACAGTAGTTGAATAACTTGTATAAGTCGCTGCTGGAGCCACATTCGTTAAGCAAACTTTGAAGGTGTGGTTTGGAAAATTATGATTTCCAGAAACCAAATCTTGAGGGAATACGTTGAATTTATTATAAGCAGCCATTGTAAGATACTCCTATTAGATACGTTGATATTGTCCGCTACGGACAAATCCTTGTGGAAAGCCCCAGCCTTGCCCACGGAATTTGTAAGCATGAAGCGCTTCGTTACGGGCAAGATTAATTGCCTTACGATATTTGCGCCCATGATAATCCGCGAGTTTCATGTTCGAATATGGCTTAGCTGGCTGCGTCATCATTCGCGCCAGAATACCATCTTCGAATCCTTCGCGGTACTTTGCGATCACCCAGTCTGGGACACTTTGATCTACAGGCACGCTAGGATCGGGAGTTAAAGCAACATAAGCATTAAAAGTAGCGGCAGTCGAAGGCTTGATTGCTAATCTAACAACAAAGTCTTGGACTGTGAGGGTAGGGGGAACAAGGCTGCATGGGATAGGATTGTTGTAGTTATCCGTTACAGTCATCAAACGATTGATGATGCCGTTAATAGAAAAAATATGATAATCGGTCTGACCAACCAGAACGCTGATTGGGATTGTATCCACATAAAGATTAGATTCAGACAAAAAATCTTTTAAAACATTCTGAAGCTCAAGACGCACAACGCCGTCAAGAGCGGAGGGAAGCCGCGCTCTGACACTATTTATTAAGATATCAAAATCAGCGCTCATTAAATCCTCAAGATGGCAGGGTTAGCATTGACGCTGTGAATTTATTCATAAACGCCGCAGCACGCGTATCTTGCGTATCCTCAGTGTCTCTCAATTGCGCCCATCCACAAATGAAATACACAGCACTAACTCTGTACATGGCTGGCAGGTAGACTGGATCGCTCTCATAGGCAGTGCTGTAGTTAGGAACGTCAGCATCGCCAGTAGAGGAGAGAGGAGCCACTCTTTGCGTCAGCGTGATGTTGATAAGAATGTCGGGACGTATTCTTGCGATCTCATAGAAAGCGAAGTTTAAGCCCGTAACTAAACTCTCATCATCATAACGATATGGCTGCACTGTATCCTGTAGCAGTATGCGTGATTGCGTCACGTAATCCGATACAGTTTCCAGTGTAGCCATCTCGATCCTCGCTAGTTACCCGCTTAGGTAACTATTATGCGCCGCCTTGCGTGATAACTGCCTGAGCGAGAGCTTTACCGTCAAGCACCTGATAGCCGTAAACCTGAAGGCCACGGAAGATGTTGCCGAAGGTACGCTCTGAACGAACAGTCTCAACTTTCGTCATCTGAGACGCGAAGGTAAGGCCGTGCGCGTGACCAGCGTAGATCGTGTAGTTACCCGAAGACAGTGGGTTCGTGCCTGCAGTTACGCCAGTGCCAGCGCCCGTGAAGATGCTGCCTGACGTAGAGCTGTTTGGCAGGAGGTTAGACACGTAGATCGTGAAACGATCAACCATGCCCAAACGACCGTTACGCATCATGGTCATGCTGTCGCCAGACAGATAGACCTGACGGAGTTCCGAACGCTTGATCTGCGTAGCAGCCCAAGTTGGCATAACAACCCAACGACCCGTCTCTGGGATGTTTTGCTCATCGAGAGCCTGACCAAGACGCAGGAGCACATCGAGAATTTCGATCTGACCCGTGCCTGGGTTACGGCCAACCGTCGCAAGCGGAGCTGCATTGGTGCCGAGGTTGATGTTGCCGCTGATCAGACCAGCAGTAGCACCGTAGTTAGCAGAGTTCTGCGTGTTGTAGAGGTTGGCAAGAACGTCCGTATCAACCGCAATTTTCATCTGCTCTGACGCATCGTCAGCCCAGATTGACATGAGGTTAAGATCGGACTGGATCTCGAACACATCGTCAAGGATCGTAGCGAAGTACTTACCTTTGTTGATGTAAAGTTCGATGTTGCCACCGGACGGACGGTCAAGCGTCAGATCGCCGTCAGCAAGGTAGTTGTTGATGGTAATCGTAGGCTTGGTGCGGATCTTGATGCGATCACCCATGCTACGAATTTCATCTTCGTGGTCGGTGTTCGAAATCGCAGCGAGAACAGTCGCAGCGTAGAACTTTTCGATCAGCTTGCCTGACCAAATTTCTGGGATAAACCCAATATTCGAGTAGTCCGTAGCAGGGCTACCTGATGGATAGAGTACTGGCGTTGTGCCAGAACCAGCAATACCGAAAACTGACATTTTAGGGCCTCAAGAGAGAAGAGTTACGACTTAATGCGCCCCTCTCGCTGAGCGGAGAAGATTAAATTCTCCATCCGCTGCTTCTCCTCATCACGTCCTCGGTATGATCCCCGATTAACGTCTGAGTAGAATTGCGATACTTGCGCGCGTGTGAAGAACGGCTTCTCAGCGGGAGCACTTGCTGCCGCAGTCTTGGCTCGGCCCGGTGCCGCAAATGCTTCGAGCGGGGTCTTCTTTGTTTCGGTATGCACTACCGAAGAAGTATCAGACCCGGCCACCGCAACTGCGGGGTTCGTAGCCGCCTCATCAGAGATGAAGCCTTTGAAGAATGCGGCAACTCTGTTCGCATCATTGCGATTGAATGCGGCATTCAACAGTTCTTTTCTTATAGCACCTGAGTACATATCTGGCAAGTTAAGCCATGACAAGAACTCAGGGTTACTATTCACTTCGCGCCACGACGGAACAGACGCATCAAGCGTTGAATACATCTTCTCGCGCGCATCTTGCGTAACGACACCAGTGACACCCTGAAGGCGTCCTTCCAGCTGCGCGATGTGTGCTTTGAGCTGCGCAATTTCTGGAATTAATTCTTCTTTGGCTTTCTTACCGACGACGCCAAGAAACTCTTTGCCGTAATCATTTTCTTCTTCTGGCGTAACTAAACGCTCAAATTGTGTGTCAGAACTTGCTGAAGGGGTAGGGGCTGCTTGCAGCTCTGCAATTAACCTATGTAGGTTAGATATCTCTGCAGCGAGTTGTCGCTTTTCAGTTTGCTCTCGCTCATAACGCCCCTTCATAGAGTTATAGCGATGCTCCCAATCATCTGATTTGGGTGCTTCTTTAGGAGCTGCTTTTGTTTCTGGTTCTTCGAGCGTGAAAGAAAGCTGACTTGGGGGTGTTTCTGCGGGAGGAGCTTCAGGTGCTGTTTCTTTTGGTGCTTCTTCGCCAGTGGCTGCGGCTTTAGTTTGCTTAAATAGCTCCTCAGATCGTGCGGCTGCATTACGAACAGCGGCTGGAATAGATAGATTTGGATCAATACGATCCGCTGGAGCGGCTAATTCAGACATTTTTTTCTCCTTGGCGCGTAGGGCAGAGCGCTACGGGCGTTTTGCTCGTGCAGTTTGAATAACACGCACACGCTCATCTAACTCATCGAACATGCGCTTTAACTCCAAAAGAGCCTGCGCATGTCCACGAGCGACATGGGCATTGTCTATTGGGGCATAGATAGCCTCTAGCGATTTAGCTTGGGCGAAAGCATCAAAAGCAGTTCTAAATCTTGACCAGTTATTATTGGACGAAGTGGATAGGTCATGAACTGCTAATAGAAGGTCTTGAAGCTCTAGCTTCGACATTATTTTCCTCTAGGAACACACGTAGCCTTATAGACTGCGTTTAGCTCTTTTATCTGCTTAACAGTGAGCGTCGTGTCTTTTTTAGACCAGTAAATTGGCTGCACCCCGTCGCAGAATGTTAATTCATTCAGGGCGCTGGTACCCGTCGTCTGACATGACGCCATTAGGATTGCGCTCATCAATATCGCGTTGAGCTTGACGAACTGCCATAGCTTTTTGTGCGGCATTAATACGACCCTGTAAATCCAACAATTTTTGTTCTGCTATGCCAGACTGCACGAGTTGTTGCTCATGCAGCCATGACATAAAGCTCACAAAAGCGTTTGCTATTCCGCTAAGAAAACTTATCAGAGCGGATATAACTGAGAACGTCATTTTGCGACTGGATCAGGAATAAGGATCTGGATAACGCCAGTTACAAGCACACCAAGCGTTGGAACAAGTGCGCCAATCTCAGAAGCATGTGGCAAGAACGCCAAGCCAGCAATCAATTTACCGATGCCACCCCATGTGCTGCCTTCTTTAAGACGAGCAAGAACCCAAGGAAGTACGTTGTTCATATTTATCTCCTAATTACAGTTGTCTGGTTGAATGAGTGTGCAGTCAGCTATGTATCTTGTGGTTTCACAGCCAGACAGCATGACAAGCCCAAGGAGAACTAAAAAATAAATGCCTAGAGCGTAGAGTACTAAGGCAATATCTTTCAGTTTCATTGCTTGCTCATTTCACTCTTGCTGCCTGAACGTGCATCGCATCTGGGCGTGACCAATCGCCCCCCCACGTCCAACCTTCGTCAAGAAAGGCCGAGATCAATGGGTTTTTCTTATCGAAGAAGTGTTTGCTCTTTCCGAGCTGATTGTTTGGCGCATCAAAATCAATCGCCAGTCCATAAGCGTGCATAGAGATCATTTTTAATCCACGCGCTTGCCGAACAACCCAATCTCCTGAGAAGTTGTCGGCATGGATGGATTTAATTTTATCCATATCTTTGCCTGCCCAATCCCATACATGATTGAACACGCGCTCAAGACTATCTGAGGCGATAGTATTGATTTTGACGTATGGAATTTGCAGCGGCCCCATATGCAACTGCCAAGGGCATTTGACATGTGCAAGATGCTTTTCACCCCAGCCAAAAGTAGCTGGATTTCCAAACTTAGCTAAGCACTCGCTCTGGAGAGGCCATTGCGTCATTGTGTTACCTGCTTAGGTTATTTCTTTTTAGCGCGCTTAGCATTCTCTTTAGCGAGTGCCTTGCGATCCATTGCTTGTTCTTTTTTGGAGCCCTCTTTCAAGCCGCTCTTTTTATCGAGCTTCTTGTCCATAGGGGATTTCTCCCACTCTTTCATGGTCATTGGTTTCTTAGCCATTTTAACAATTCCATGCTTTTAAGGATTTATTAATCCTTGAATTGGGATCGTTAGCGGTCTTCTCACTTGTGAGCTTTTTCTTCATCCCTTTCATGCGAGCACAGAAGCTATCGCGTCTTGGTCCGCCTTCGGGTTGAGGAGCTTTCAAATGACCGCCAGTTTCTTTGTTGTAAGACGCTCGACCTTTTGCATTGAGCCCGCCCTTTGGGTTCTTTCCCTCTTTGCGTGTCCATGCAGGTGTCTTAGCCATTACAACCTCGCGTCAATTAGTATTTAGAGTAGTCGCCACGGGTGACGGTGCCACCCATGCAATAACCTTTTGCTTTGCCGCCGTGATAATTCGGACCACCTGGAGCAGCACCTTTACGACGCGCAATCGCGCCGATGACGCCACCTGGAACGCCCTTATCTTTCAGCTGCTGAGCCCGGCCACCATAGCCAAGCTCGTTGCTTTTGCCCTTATAAGAGCCCGTCTTTTTCGTGTTTGCCATCTTAGCTTTCACGGACGCCACCCAGTATTCTGGGGACAGATACAGCTGGCAACATTGCGTAGGATTCCTTTACCGACGCCTCGTAGTCAGCATGGCTCTTTTTAGAGTAGTCGTTTCTAAAGCGGCGCTGAAACTCACCACCGCCCGTAATTGAGGTCGTCTCATAAAGGGAGTTGAGATGCTCCTCTTTAACGACCTTCGCAGCTTTATTTGGTGTAGGAGCAACCATAACGCTCTCCTTAGAACATACCGTCAACTTGGAAGTAGTTGAGCTTGATATCTGAAGCTGTCGTTGTTGCGTTGCCAGTAACAGCGATCAGGATAGCGCCCGTCTCTGTAGCCGTCGCCGCAGCGGGAGCTGATGTGCCAACATGTGTTGAGCCAGCGATTGCGCCTTCATTGACACAAACTTGTGAGTTTGAGCCAGCACGAATAACTGCAGCGTTCAGATTGAAACCGCCACCGTTTGTCGTTACTGCGCCAGTGTCACTGATAACCGTGCCACCCGTTACAGTCGAACCAACAACAGCTGTAGTTGCGTTCCAAATAATTTTTACGCGTTTGGTATTGCCGTTAGCACCAAAAGCGCCACTGCACTGAATAGCCAGTTCCTGTGTCTGACCGAGCGTCGTGCCGAAAGTATTTGCTGGTAGTGAATACACTGCCAATACGTTATCTGCGCCGGTTGCGCCGGGTGCAACACCAGTTGTGCTGGTCGTGCGATAGAAATTAGAGAAATTAATCGCATCAACCTGATTGAGCGCAGTCGTCAATGACTGTGGATCAACATCCAAAAATGTAGTAGCCATAACTAATTTCTCCTAGAGATTACTGTGATTTCTTGGCCGTAACGCCAGCTTCAGCTGTGTTTGCGTGACCAATGCCGAACATTTTACCTTTGCCGCCTTCAGCAAATTTCTGTTCGCCATTCTTTGTCTCGTGAGACGTTAAGCCTGGGTCTTGCTCATTAGCGAACTGACGACCAAACATTTTAGTCGTGCCGCCTTTGGCAAACTCGAAACCTTTTTCATGTGCGCCGCTTGTAACCTTCGCCATAGTCCTGCTCCTGAATGTGTTACCTGCATAGGTAACATATATGATCAATATTTGCTATACTTATGCTTCTGCCGTTTTATGATGCCACCTTTTGAGTAGCTAGGGGTGGTGCCTTCTTTAGTATCAGTTTTTGGAGTTTCTCCAAAAGTACCACTGACATATGGCTTATCTCTATAAGATATTCCCAAATCCTTATCGGCGGCTCTTTCTTGATCTAAAGCCTTACGAATTTTAGAAGCAGCCTCGGCCTCACCATAATTAGATATATCATATCCAGACATAGTTTGTGGCGATGCGCCTTGACTTCTTGCTTTTGGACTTGTGCCAGCCATTACGGGCCTCCTGCAATTCTTGTACGTGGGCCAATATCTTTCGTGACGTTAGATCTATCGCCCGTCGCACCTTGACCCTGAGCTTGCTGCGCTTGATCGCTGCCTTGAGAATGTCCCGGCTGACCCTGCGCCTGAGCAAGAGCAGCTGCTTGAGCTTGCTGTTGAGCTAACTCATCGTCAGATGGAACGATCTCAACACCGGGAAGCCCAAGGCTCTCAGATACTGGACGAAGGACTGCAGCGCGACCTTTAGGCCCAATGATCTGCATGTCGATTGGGTTGGCTGTCGCTTGAAGGAACTCAAGCTGACGAGAACGCTGCGTTTCTTTCTGAATAGCGACGTTAACGCCGAGAACGCGGATTTCCTCCTCGCCCGTAAGCAAGCCGCTCGTATCCGTCAGCATCACCATATCATAGAGGCCACTGAGTAGTGGGTCGAAAATATCGCGGTCAATATTAGCAGCAACTGTCTGGAGGATCTTAGAGGCATTGCTCATAAGCATCGACAGGCCACTGGCTGTGCGTCCAACTGATCCAGCCGAACCGCCGGTCATATACCGTGGCACGGCGCTAAGCTCATCTGCCATATTAATGAGGTTAGTGTAGATCGCCATCAACTCCTGAGCATTGGAGCTTGGCTGGAAGAAACTAACAGGCGGTGCGCCATTATTACCCATAGGATCACTGGTCATATGCCAGCGCTTCCAAGGATAAAGCTCTTCACCATCCTCATCATCGGCAAGTCTATCGTCGTTGACGACGACCTGTGGCCCAGAGGCGATGCTCATATTATTGACGAGCGCGCGAAGCGTTGCGTTACTTACGTCTTGGATGTCCGCTAAAATGTCCGGCAAGCCATTGCCAACAGGCGTGCCAGGAACTTTCTCGAAAGACGTAACGTAGTATTGGTGACGTTTGCGAGGGGAGGGGGCAAGCTGCACCTTAATAATGTGCTTGCCGATCATCCAAGCCTGCACAAAATAATCTCGTATTGGATCAGGGATCTGTTCTTCAGTCAGTCCTTGCTCAAGCAGAAGCCTGCCTTGGACATTTCCCTGAAACTCTAAGCAAGATATCAATCCCGACCGATTGATATGCGGATTTTCGCGGCTTTCATGGACAGCGCGTTCTTGATCGACAATATCCCAATTGTCGTTAAGCCCACCACGCCCATACTCATCAAGGACTGCACGAACAGCATCATGGTTATACCCCGGCAGATCGAGAAGATCGTTCAGATCCGCGCGGGTTACGCGCGACCGTTCGATCACACTGGCGTCTTCGATATCGGAAACGCCCGGTGTCCAATAAATATCGAATGGGGAAACACGCTGCCAAAACAGCTTAGGCTTGTTAGTTGTTGAAGGTTGTCCGCCCTGCCACTCAACTTCAGGCACAATCCGAACGACTGGCCCTTTCATAACTGCATATGGGAAGAGGGGCAGGTCAACGATGAACTCAGCGAGCGCTTTATAGAAGCCGCCCTCTGAGAGAAGCTCATCGAGTTTGTCCTCTGCGATGTCCGCTTGTTGCGCCGCTTTTTTCTTCGCAGCCTGCCGCGCAGCTTCAGTTAGCTGTTGCATCCGATCCCGAATATTTGATGGATCTGGCGGCTGACCAAGTTGAGTAGCACTCTGCACCTCGGCGTTTACGAGCTGCTGAATAGCCTGATGGATCTGCTCTGGTACATCCGGGTCAGGATTAGGCGACAGCGCCCACGAACGATCTGTGCCCAGATAAACGTCTCTCAAAAGAGAAGATGCGCCGCGCGCTTTAACTGCAACGATGCGCGCATAAACAGTTGAGCCGCCGAACTTCTGGATCATATCCAGCTGCTCAGGCGAGTACTGCCCATTGAAGCAACGCATGGACTGAAGAAGCCGATTGGCCCAGCCAGATTGCGGGTTGTCACGATGAAGACGCATGATGTCGTATTGGGATCTAATGAACCCACACAACTCACTATATTGGTCTTCAGTTGTTTGAGCCGCCGCTCGCGCGTCGTTCTTTGCTCGCTCTGCAGCGTCCATAGTCGCGTTAGTTACAACGCGTAAGATATTGCCGCCAGGGATTGCGCCTTGCATCATGTTTATTTTTATACTACATTACCTAAGCAGGTAAAAGCCGAAAATTCAACAAACAGGACATCATGCCCTCGGCAACCGCTCCCAAGGACACCGATAAGCTCGTACGCGAGTTCGCGTATCAAGTCGCTACTGAGGTCGATACCTACGATAATATCTGCAAATCGTTCGGTCTGTCACTCAAAGAAGCAGATAAGATTACGCGACATGCGAGTTATTCGCAATACCTAACAACAGCTCGTGCTGAATGGGCGGCTGCACATAACACTCCCGCACGCGCAGAATTAAAAGCAGCACGCGCAACAGAAGAAGCGATCCCCGCAATCTACGCATTTATTCATGATAAAGACGCTCCAGGCTCCGCAAAAGTTGAGGCATTTAAAGCGTTAGGACGCCTTGGCAGAGTAGGCGAACGCACAGACAAATCAGGCGTGAGCGGAGAAACTTTAAAGATAACAATTAATTTGGGGGAAGATAAAAAATTAGAGATTGAAAAAACAATCCCCACAAAAATTATCGAACACAACGAAGCTGAGTTCGATAATGCCTGAGTTAAATTATACAGCCCCGCCTACAGGGGCGCGTATGATGAAAAGCGAGAGCTTTGGTCGTCTGATTGCTGGCCCAGTTGGTTCGGGTAAAACTGTTTCTTGTATCTTTGAGTTGTTTGTTAAAGCCTGCACGCAAGACCCAGGTACGGATGGGCTTCGTTATACACGTTTTGCTATCGTCCGACAGACGCTCTCTCAGCTAAAACAAACAGTTCTGAAAGATATTCGCTCGTGGCTTAAAGATGTCAGCGAATATAAAGTGTCAGAAAATACCATATATATTACAGCAGGCGACGTACGCTCAGAATGGATTTTAATTCCGTTAGAAAATCCTGAAGATCAGCAACGTCTTCTCTCATCTCAGCTCACTGGCGCATGGATGTCAGAAGCAATTGAGATGGACTGCGGACTGGTTTCAGCACTCTCTGGCCGTTGCGGTCGTTATCCTTACGGAAATCTGGGGATATGTTCTTGGCGCGGGATTATTGCTGATACGAACATGCCGACAGAGGGCAGCGACTGGCATACTTTTATGGTGTCGCCACCACCGAACTGGCAAATATTTATCCAACCATCTGGCCTATCGCCAGAAGCTGAGAACCTAGACTGGCTCGAACAAAATAAGCAAACAATAGAATTACCGCTCGGTCATCCAGATCGACGCGCGCAGGGACGCAAATACTACGAGCGACTATCGCAAGGTAATAATGAAGACTGGGTGCGACGATATGTCGAAGCTCAATACGGCAACGATCCATCCGGCACGGCGGTGTTTAAAGCCAGTTTTAAACGCTCATTTCACGTCGTTGATAACGTCGAACCCGTCTCATCCAAACTGATTATTGTCGGTCAAGACTTTGGCCGCGACCCTTGCTCTATAATTACACAGCTCGATCACAAGGGCAGGCTCCTCGTTCTTGAGGAAGTTATCGCTGAAGACATCGGCTTAGAGCAGCACATAAAAATGGGGCTGCGTCCCGCTATATACTCAGAGCGATATTTAGGACGCCCTATCGCTATCGTTGGCGATCCAGCTGGCGCGAATAAGTCCACGCTCTACGAGGAGAATGAGTTCGACGTTTTGAAGCGGGAAGGCTTCTCAGCGATGCGCGCTCCCACGAATAAGATCGAGATGCGCATAAGGGCCGTCGAGAAGTTCCTCCTAGAAGCGCGTCAGGGTGAGCCTGGAATGATCATAGATGGCTCCAGATGCCCCAATCTTGTCCGCGCGCTGGATGGTGGCTATCGCTTTGGTAAGACACGCACAGGGCAGCGCAAACCCACCCCAGACAAGAACGCCTACTCACATATCTCCGACGCCCTGCAATACGCTTGTTTGGCAGCGGGCGGGGGGCAATACGATCAAATCTCTGGACGCATCATGCGGTCAGGACAGAAACGCTCAGAAATGACGCGACGTAGATTTTCTGCATTGGCTTGGACTTAATGGAGACGGCTATGCGTGATGATGACGACGATTTTTCAGACATCGAAACGCCAGAATACGATGAGCCGCCGTTAGATCCAGTTGCAGCAAGAGCTGAAGCGACGTGGCGGGGCATAGCGTTGCTCGATCACATCAAAGA
>Ga0007867_1000578_pt1 | contig 12232 bp, 6 predicted proteins | sample CryBogCBH25Aug08_FD_71224 | JGI IMG/M metagenome (GOLD analysis project Ga0007867, IMG submission 71224) | Freshwater microbial communities from Crystal Bog, Wisconsin, USA - CBH25Aug08 | ecosystem: Environmental > Aquatic > Freshwater > Lake | place: Crystal Bog, Wisconsin, USA | collected... | reverse complement strand
AAGTTGTTGTCCCACCACCAATTGCAGCAGTTTTTCTAACTAAGGCTTGAGCAATACCACTTGAACTATTATTATATGTTCTAATCACTAAATTAACTTGATATAAACCTGCAACAGGCGCTGTAAATATACCAGTAGTTCCGTTCAGGTAACTTCCTTGATTATATTCAATATTCCAATTGCTATTCGTTAATGTGTTTGAGGAAGCAACTGAGCCACCATTACCTCTTACACAAAATGCTGGACGATTTGGTGCATAACCAGCAGCAATACCGTTTGTTGTTGTATTACCTGCAAGTGTTAAGTCGCCCGCATCACTCAAAGAAAATGATGTTATTAGGTATGCACTATTAACAACTTGTAATTCACCAACAGAACTTAAACGGATTGTTTTGTTTCCGTTTGTTGCGCCAGCAGATGTATTTGTAAATTTTAATACATCTGCATAACCTGTACCACCAATTGTATTGGCTGCAGTAATAGACAATCCTGAACCTGTTGTTGTGACAGGTTGATATGTTATACTTACATTTCCTGTTATACTTCCACCAGTGTTTGCAAGTGCGTTGTTTGCTTTGGAGAAAGCACTATTAGCATATGAACCAGCTGAGTTTGCGGCAGTAAATGCTGAGTTTGCATAAGAACCAGCTGCATTGATGGAACTGTTTTGTGTTAATTCAATACCCACCAAATTAACAGTATTGGATGCTGATGTATTGGCTGCATTAAATGCCGCATTGGCTTGTGCAAAGATACTATTAGAATATAGTAATAATTCTACACCGCTGTCATAGATTGTATTTGAACTAACACTATTGAATGTAGAAGTTGTGACATTACTTTGAGCACCAGTTGGTCCAAATTCTGCCCATATTGGATATGCCGTGTTGCCAAAGTTTTCATACATTACACCTGTATTAGAATTCAACCACAAATCGTTTGAATTTGGATTACTTGGTGCAGTATTTTGATAATATGTTTGTGTTTTTGCATTGGCTGCTGAGTAGACAATACTGCCATCTAATGTAATTGTCTTACTAGTAGTATTAGCAAAAACACCAATACCATTTGCGCCTTTGAAACTTAGAGTGTCTGTGTTAGATGTTGCAAGTATTAGTGAACCAGATACGTTCATTGTTGAGAACGAATTGGTAAACTGACCGCTAGAGATATATGTTATTGTACCTGTAGCATTTTTATAATACAACTTTCCATCGTAGTAGTTAAGTGCCAACTCACCATAATTTAGTGATGCTGGTACGTTACCTGATACGCCAGATTTTCTTAGTTGAATTGTTGTATTTGCAATTGTTGCCATCTATTAAAAACTTCCGCCATCCTCTATTGGATTTATAATTGTTGATGTCGTAATCAATTTATTTTCATCAATTTTCTTACGCTTTGCCGGAGTTAATTGCAAATAATTTATTTGTTCATTCAATGATTTAATTTTTGATTCATAATCGTCACGAGTTTTTTGGTGTTCATCTCGTTCTCTAATCAATTCATTTCTAAATGTATCAACATGTTGAACTTGATGACGCACATTTTCATATTCATGTTTCACACTACTTAGATTATTGATTTCTTTTCTCAAGTCTTCAATAATTCTATCTTTATTTTCAGATATAGTTCTCACTTGGTCACTCGCAATTTGTTGAGAACTTGATGTTTCTTTTCTTAGGTTCTCAACAATGCTTTCTAATTCTTCAACTTTTTGATTTAATTCACCAATTGCTTCGTCACTTATTTTAAGATTGGTCTGTAATGAAATATTTCTCAGTACAGCATCTTGCATCGTATTGGTCACCATTTCAATATAATAGTTCACATATTTCTCACTCATCTCAAACTCCTAATAAATCATAATATAGTATTTAGAAGCTGCCTCCATCCATAGTTGTTGTCCACACTGGAACACCTGCATTTGTGACAGTCAAAACTTGATTAGAATATGTTTGGTCTGAATTACCCGCAGCTGCAGTTACACCTAATCCACTGGAACCATTTCCGTATGTAATACCATTTGTTGTGAATGATGTTTGTCCTGTACCACCTTGGCCAACTGCAAGTGCATTAGTCAGTGATAGTGTACCAACTGTTGCATTTGTAATATTTGCAGTTGCAAATGTACCTTGGAAACCATTAACGTTTGTATATAATGTGGCAGTATTTGCCTGTGTAAAATAATTGTTACTTAATGTATTTGCTATTGAAGCATTAGTAGCCGCAATGTTTGCAAACAAATAATAGTTTTTAGAACCTGCATCACGCAACAAACCAGTAATATTGTTTGTTGATCCGTTGTTATACAATCCATAGAAACCAATATCAATTACGTCACCCGTAGTATTATTGGCTGCCAACTCAATCATTGAGTCATTGGTTTGTACAATAGATGTATTGACGTATGTTGCGGTACCAGAAACAATCAAGTTACCAGAGATAGAAAGGTCTGTACCAATTGTTTGTGGACCAACACCAGAAGTATTAGAACGTAAAATTGTATTGTCTGTACCAATCAATACCGTCTCTGAACCACCAGAACCAGTTACTGTTGTCGTAATACCAGATCCATTACCCTCAATTGTTAGTGTACCACCACCAGATTGTGAACCAGAACCTGTGTTACCAGATACAGTGAATGATGTTGCAATTGTGTTATTGGAAATGGCGGTGATACGACCTTTTGCATCTACTGTGATAGATGGAATTGTTGTTGTATTACCGTATGTACCAATGTTGGAGTTAACTGTTGCTAATGTGAATCCTAATTCAACGTTGGCAGTACCATTAAATGCTACGTTAGCCGCAGTAGCATCACCATACGCACCAAAATATGTCGTTTGTGCTAATGAATTTGCTGAGTTAGCAATTAAACTACCAACAGTAATACCTGCCGCAGTAATATAACCAACAGAAATGTTACCGGATGCATCACGTTTAACAATGGTGCTTGGTGTATTTGCACTGGTCGCATTGTCAATTTGCGAAGTGTAGTATTGGCCACCTACGTTTACAACACCAGTACCTGTTGAATTACCAATAAAAATGGTATTTGACAGATATGAATATGCTAATTCACCTGCCTTAAGCGAACTTGGTGTACCCGTTGCGGTAGAACGTTTAATTAAAATACTTGTATTGGAGATGGCCATTTTAGGTCCTTTTTATAATTGTTATAAGACTATTTATTGGAAAAGGTAAATCAAAAAGTTCCCCCATCAATATTACCATTCGTTAACTGAGCAGAATTATTTGCTAAATAATATGCTGTATTGGCTTCAGTTATAGCGTTGTTAGCCAAAATCAATGCAGTATTTGCTTCCGACAATGCTGAGTTGGCTGTACCACTTACTCCGCTAGCCAATGAATATGCAGTATTGGCTTCAGCCAAAGCGGAAGTAGCAAGACCATAGACTGAATTGGCATAAGTGTATGCTACATTTGCTTCTTGAGAAGCTGCATTGGCTGTTGCACCAATCACAGTTATTTCTGTTGCTAAGTTGGCTGAACCAACAAAAGTGGTTGTACCCCTAACAGAAATATTTTGATTTGGATTTACTGTAAAGACTGCCATTATACCTCTGATCCGTATGATGAAGATACACCAGTAACTCCAGGATTAACAAAAACTTGGCCCTCTACCACTCTTGTGATTGTATTACTTGAATCTTTGATGGTGATATCGTATACCAATTTACCTGCGGGAACATTAGCAGAATTTGCAGCAGATAAACTTAATTGTACAATTCCACCATTAGCATCTACAATTGAGGTTGTAAAATTAATAAAAACGTTACTGGAGTAATAAGATTTTTTGGCCTGTGCAGCAACAGTGAACCCTGTCAAATTATAACCATTACCATAAAGGTCGGTCAATGTGGTCTGAGAATTGAATGTTGAACCTTGGTCAAGGTACAAATCTGCGTAGGCTGCTGGCATGATAATATCCTATAGGTGTATACTACAGGATATTTATGCCTTTATTAACCAGAAGTATACCTGAGTGTACTCATTTATTATTTCCTTTGAGTACATCTATCTCTGCTTTGAGTTCTTTAATGGCCGCAAATGCAAGAGCACACATTTTTTCGTAATCTACTGCAAGAATTCCGTCATCTCTCAATCTTACCGCTAGTGGGAATACTGATTGAACGTCTTGCGCCACAACACCAAAGTCTTGTTTACGTACATAGTATCCGTCTTCACCACCACGTGCCTGAATGACTTCATCTTTCCAGTCAAATGTTTTACCACCAATTGTTGTGACTATATCAAGTGCATTTGAAATGTCTTGAATATTTTCTTTAAGACTTATGTCTGAAGAATAATATGCAGTAATATTATTGGCCGCACGAATCTCACCAGATACTCCAGATGCACCGGTGCCTACGCCAAATGAACCAAATTGAACACTACTACTTGTTCCAAAATTACTAGAAATGGTGTTTGCCGCAGAAAAAGCACCATTAGCCTGCGTAAATGCTGAACCTGCATAAGAACTTGCATTGTTGGCCGCAGTAAATGCTGAATTTGCATATGAACTGGCTGCAGTTGCATTTGTGGTTGCAGTATTAGCCTGATTGTATGCTGAATTGGCATATGAACTGGCTGCAGCTGCATTGGTTGTAGCCGTATTAGCCTGATTGTATGCTGAACCAGCATATGAATTGGCTGCAGCTGCGTTGGTTGTAGCCGTATTTGCTTGTGTGTAAGCTGAATTAGCGTATGCACCAGCACTGTTAGCCGCAGTAAATGCTGAATTTGCATATGAGGCCGCAGAAGCAATATTCGTATTCTGTGTTGCATCTATAGGATTTTGTACAGTATTGTTGGCATAGTATGTCACCAACTTACTTGTTAAACCATCAATTGCTAATTGAATTGTATTAGCAGTAGATGAAATATTACTATTAACTGTAAATGCAATACTGTTCGCATAATTGGAAGCCCAATAGTAACTTCCTGAACCACCAGTTGTTAAAACATATCCAAAAGTTGCTCCTGTTGGTAAAATGTTAGTTAATGCACCACCAGATGTTGTTGCACCGGTACCGCCAGATGTGATTGGCAACGCTGTGCTTAATGTTAGGCCATTAAATGTTGGAGATGCTGATGTTCTCAGGTCTTGTGGTGTATTAACATACAGTGTGTTAACTTGTCCAGATACAACAACACCATTGTTACTAGAAAATGTTACTGCACCAGAACTGGCTGTTGCTGTGCCTGTAGTACCAAAGAATGTATTGGTTGAGGTATTTGCTCTAGAATATGCTGCATTTGCCTGAGAGAATACTGCAAGTATATTTGAAGATATATTTGTATTCAGAGTTGATACGTTTGAAGATATATTTGTATTCAGAGTTGATACGTTTGAAGATATATTTGTATTCAGAGTTGATACGTTTGAAGATATATTTGTATTCAGAGTTGATACGTTTGATGTCAAATAATTCAATAGTGTATTTGCAACTGCTGATGCGGCAACTGTTGATGTACTTGTAGATATCAAACTATTGCTAATCAAATTAGCAGTCATAATCTGAGAGTAGTTTGTACCGTTGTTTACATCAAGTATATCCCAATATTTTGAACCTTCATTCCAACGAATTGATGCATTTGCACCAGAAGTTCCTCTATTTACATTTAATGAAGCATTTTGACCTATTGTCGCATTTGCATTTAATACAAAAGTGTTACTATTGTAAACTGTAGAACCATTAATAACAAAGTTACCACCAATAGATAATTGGTTTGAAACACTTAAATTATTAATAAAAGCTGTTGCATTATTGGCGAATAATGTTGAAGTAACATTTACTGTTGGTGTAGTAACACTAGTATTTGCTACAACGAAATTTGAGTAAGATGTTCCGGTTACAGAAATTGCGGCAGTATTGATACCAGAATTTGCTTGTGTAAAATTAACATAATCTGTTCCAGTAACCGACATCGATGCAGCATTAACAACTGAATTGGCTTGTAATACATTAACGAAACCTGTTCCTGTTGCAGAAAAAGTTGCTGTATTAACTGAAGTATTAGCCTGTACAGCATTCAGATAACCAGTAGTTGTAACACTTAATGTAGATGTATTAACTAGTGTATTTGCTTGAACTGCATTTAAGTAACCAGTAGTTGTAACACTTAATGTAGATGTATTAACTAGTGTATTTGCTTGAACTGCATTCAGATAACCAGTAGTTGTAACACTTACAGTACCAGTATTGATACTTGTATTTGCTTGTAATAAATTAGTAAATGTTGTACCTGTGACACTTAATGTAGATGTATTAACTGAAGTATTTGCTTGTAATAAATTAGTAAATGTTGTACCTGTGACACTTAATGTAGATGTATTAACTGAAGTATTAGCCTGTACAGCATTCAGATAACCAGTAGTTGTGACACTTAATGTAGATGTGTTAACTAGTGTATTTGCTTGTAATAAATTAGTAAATGTTGTACCTGTAACACTTATAGTACTAGTATTGACACTTGTATTGGCCTGAACAATATTCAGATAACCATTAGTTGTAACACTTAATGATGCGGTATTGATATTGGTGTTAGCCTGAATAATTGGCACATATAAATTTGTTGCACCAATAATTGTATTCGAAAACTGTGCGGCACCTGTAACAAATATAGTATTAGAAATGCTGGTGTTTCCAGATACAGAGAGTGTACTACTTAGTGATGTGGCACCAGTAACACCTAGTGTTCCACCGACTGTTTCATTACTTCCAATTGTTAATGTTCCAGATACGGTTGCATTATTTGCAACAGAAAGACCTGTACCAGAACCGTATGCGGAAATTTGTCCATTTGCAAAAAGACTTAATGCTGTGTTGGTGAAGTTAACTGTACCACCAACTCTAAGAGTGTTTTGAATGTATGCGGAAGAGCCAGTGCCTTGAACCTGGAATGCACCAGCAACAATAGCAGCAGTATTAACCTGTAGACCAAGAGAACCATCACCTAAAAATAATGTTCCAGATGGTTTTGTAAAATTGTTGGCCGCAAGGTCGTTATTTTGTTGTAGTAATCCGTTAGTCGAAACCACCCAATCAGAGAATGTGTTGGCGTAACTTAAAACCGGAAATACTTGTGCTTGAGAATAATTAGCCATTTTTGCCTTTGTCTATCATTGCCTTTTTCTATTTATTCAACAACGCCTGAAGCATTTTCTTTATCTCACCCACATCGGACTTCAAAGAATTTAATTCTTCTTCCATCTGTTTCTTCTTTCTATATTCAACTAAGGCTGCATAATTGGTATTTAATACAGCCTTACTTTCCATATCTCTCACTAAGTGTGGGTGGTCTTTGACTTTTGCTATTTTCATATTCATCATTATGCAGTCGCAATCGCACGGAAGTTTTTAATTTGTGGTGTGATTGATGGATTACTTGAATACATTACAACCTTAATTGCAAATGTATTGAAGTTGTTGTATAATGCACCAGTTGTAATATCATTATATGAAATATTCAAAGCTTGATATGTGTCTGTTGTAAATGTGGTTGCATCTGTGTAAACAACACCAGATCCTGGAATTAGAATTGGGTTCATTAACACATATGGATTATTGTCAAAGTTGTTTGCATCATTAGAATTTAATACTTTGTAATACACTTCAATCTTAGTACCAATTTGACGGTTAACATCCAAAACAACAGTTATACCAGTTGACTGGAAGTTATTGTTCAAAGTAACTCGGCGTGTGATGTAACGTGCGGCCGCAGTACCATTACCAAAACCACCCAATGATTCGGAAACTGTATTGGCAGAATAATATGGTTTGATGGTATTTTGAACAAGGATAGTGTTCAAACGATCCAAGTCAATAACTGGAGATGTCCATCTATCACTATTTGTAACAGTTGGTTCAACAATCAAGTCGCCAGCAGTACTGTGTGTTTGTCTTGCTGAGAAATTGTAGTTTTGATGTGGTACAACTTTTACAGCAGAAGACAGTGTATTAGCAGATAAATTAGTTGTTTTAACTGCATAACTGATTGAATCTATACCATTAAATGATAGGTCATTATTCATCAGTTGCAACAAATCAAAGTTTGCGGTTGTTGGTGCAGAGTTAGCAGTTACATCAAATGTCACAGTTCCACCAGCAAAATCACAAATCTTCAAGTTAAAACACAATGTCTCAGACGGTGCAGGTATCCATGTAGAAGCATTTTGTGACTTGAATAGAGAAGCTGCATAATTCAATTGCGATAATGTAGCATTTTGGCCATAAATTGTTTGACCAACTTTAGATGAATACATTGTATAATTGTTGGAGTTTGTTGCAACCATCAATGAATATTGACCTGGTGCCAAATAAATTGGATGGTCAAATGTAAATGTTGTTGAAGGTCCAATGTTATTAGTAATCGAACTTGATGAGGGAACATTGATATCGGCAGGATTCATGTAAACAACTGAACCAGGAATCTCATTTACAGAATCAGGATAACCATTAACTGTTGGTCTGATACGAACAGAGACTGGAATTGTAGGATCAATAGTTGCGAAATACAAATCTACTGATGATAAGAACACACCATTAGGATATTGTGCTGCATTGACATAGAAGTTTTGTGATAATGGATCGACTGCACCAGACGTGGCATTTGCTGTAGTACTGGATGTTGCGGATGCAGTTGCAGAGGCTAAGACTTTTTGAACAATAGCCGAAGAAGCTGTTAGTGTTGAAGCATCAACACCTTGAGCAACAGCAGTTGACCAAATTTGTTCTCCAAGTGAAGCTATTGATGATGCTAATGATGATGCTCCAAAACCTGAAGCGGAAGCATTTCCTGGAGCGGTTTCACCAGTTATTGATTGTGCTGCATTTACAATAGATGTATATAATCCACCATTATCCGATACCAAAGCTCCTTGATACCCCGCAACACCTTGAGTTTTTCCTTGACCCGAAATGATTGATTGTCCATCAATACAAATTTTGGTCACAACAGTTGTTAATGGATCGGTTGAACTACCAAATAATAAGGGTTGATAACCAGTATTTCCATCACTTCCATTATCTGCTGGAGGACCTGGATCATTTGGCACATCAACAACTTGTGGTTGTGGTTTAGCTGTCGCCTGTGGTGGTCTTGTTGATACTACTGTTGTTTGTACAGTTTGCAATGTTCCTTGTGAATAGAAAGAAGTTGTTGCATACGAATGTGATAGAGCTGGAGATATGATACTATCAGACCACTCTACTTTCAAAGTTCCTGTTGGAAATAATAAAGCATTAGCTGAATTATTTAATGAAATTCCAAGAATACTTGCGGTGTTTTGTGCTGCCGCAGTAACTCCATTAGGAATTGTTAATGTGCCTGATGCACTACCATTAATATCTGTAACTAACTGTGAACTTTGTGTTGGTGCTTGTGCAGTCAAAATAGCTTGAACTGTATTGCTACCTGTTACAGTAACATTAGGTGTTGAAGTATAACCAGCACCAGTTTGTACTAGATTAACTGCAATAATTTGTCCACCAGATACATTGGCTGTAAAGACAGCTGGAGATGTATTTGCACCAGTAATACTAATAATAGGTAAGTTATTACCATTAGTGTATCCTGAACCAGCGTTACTAATTGTCAGATTGTAAACTCTATCTGTAAATCCTGGTGTAACAAAACCATCTACATTTATACCATTGATATATGTGTGAATTGGTGTAAATGGTACCATACCATTAACATTAAAAGATACTGGAACACTTCTGGCATAAGGAATAATTGCACTAGACAGAACTTGAGTTGTGGATGAAACTTGAATTGGTCCACCTTGCAACGCAGAAGTTAATCCTTGAGACTGAATTGCGTTGGTAATTCCAGTTGTATCTCTTGTGATAGAAGCTTGGTCACTGGAGTTTACAATAGTATCAGTTGGTTGACCGGTCCAGTTTAGTTGCCAATCGTTCCATTGAGAACCATTGCCTGTTCCATTAACTGCAGCCGTCCATGCAGCTTGGTCTTCTGTTGTAATATTGATATTTGGTTGTGTGGTTGTTGAATACCATACATCACTTGATGGTGAAATTGTTGCATCACCATGAAAACTATAAACATTAAATGGATTAACAGAAATAACTTCTGTAGCTACATTTTGATAAATTAGTGACGCTTCATCATAAGAGAAGGTGATTAAATTATTATTGATTGATAACTGGTTGTTTGTTTTATTGCCAGGTGAAGTTACAAAAGTACCTTGACTTTGGTTGACATAATAATTGGCAACATTAGATAAGAATGTTGGTCTTGCTAATTGACTAACAGGATCGATAGCAATTGCATAATCAGGATTTTTCACATCACCAACACTTGAACCAGTGAAACCATCAACCAAGTAACCATTCTTAAACAACAAGTTCAAACCAGTTGAATCGGTTACACTAGAACCAGTAACTTGATTTTCCAATATGGACAGAGCCGTAAATTGTTCCAAATTACCAATACGTTTGTCTAACACACCAATATCACGCATGGAATATTTACGAATGATATTAGGTGTTACAACAATATCACCTTTAGAGAATGTATATGGTGCGTAATTGAGTGTAAACAGCGTCAATGTTCCAGGAACATCAGAAGGTGTTACAGGATTTGTATAAGAACTTGTGCCAGTAATTGTTTTGAATTGACCATTAGGATACAATACAATCTTATCTGTTCTAGACAAATAATAACCATAAGTTGCTGTGATGAATTCATTAGCAAATGGTGATGGCAATTGGAATGTACTTAAACCAGTTTGGCCAACACCATCTGTTCTACGTGGTCTAAAGTCAATAACATCTCTCAGATTATATGTGGTACCATACTGTTGAGATGTGAATGATGGAATATTTGGATAAGAAACAGGATATGAATTCACATCAAAGAATCCTGTACCACCTGAATGTGTAAAATAAGTTAGAGTTACAACAACATTACCTTTTGCTGCGCCACTAATATTTGTGATTTTACCATGGTCATAGAATGTGTCTCTTTGACCATTGTCTAATGTGTAATTTGCAATATTGTTTGAAATTTGCGACCACACAGTTACAATTGTATTTGGTGTATTGGCTACATTGGTATTTGCTGTAGACATGTAAACATGACCATCAGTAAATGAAACATATGTGTTGCTAGAATAAATTGCGGTATTAGACCATGCACCAACATAGTTGGCTGTGTTGCCTAACTCATAAACACCAACATAATTATAAACATCAGAGTAACCAACATCAATTGCTGTGTTTAATGTATTTGCAGAAACAAGAACTGCAACATTTGCTTGTAGTGTTTTACTCTTGATTGTATCGTTTGTTACACCAACTGTTGCATAGATTGTAGCAGAACCACCAAATCCGCCACCAATATTGATTGTGGCTTGTGGTGTTGCAGCACTATTATTGATTGTGATAGTTACGTTGGCACTGTCCATTGGAATAAATTGACCAGCAGTATAACTTCCACTTGTTGATGTTGCTACAACAGCAAAATATTGTTGAGCTTGAGATGAACTGATTGTTCCTGTACCTGGATAGAACTGTTCATTAGTACCATTTGATGTAATTGTATATGAACCGTTTGTAAAACTTGTAGCAGTAAAATATCTGCGTGTACTATAGTTTACAGAGGAAACATTTGAGATGTTTGTCTGTGGCAATGGGAAAATCAAAGATTGATATGTATTATCAACTAAGTTGGCTGATGCAACTGTATTTGCTGAGAATGTAACACTTGAATAATTGTTTGCAGAACCGGGGATAATGAATGATTGTACGTTTGAGAATGAGTTGTTGGCCAACTTGACATCAAACATAAATGCTTTATATGCAGTGTTTGCCAAAGTGCCGCTATCATAATCAAAATCACGAATACGAGCATATCCAATTTTTGTATTTGTGTTGGCTGTGCCAAAATGCACATTGTGTAATTCTACTTGTGTACCAACTTGGAAGTTAGGTATTTCACCATTCAAATTTTTAATTGTGGTGTAATTACCATAATATGTGTCAATTTGCTGGGCTGATAGAACATTGATATCTCTTGCTTTGCTCAATACATAATTTGTCGGTGCACGATGTTCTACTGGATAACCATTTAGATAAACTTTACCTGCACTAATTGAAGAAAAGAATACATTAGATGTTGCATTACTTCCTGGAACACTATCAACAACTCTTAGGTTAAAAGGTTTAACAATGAAATCACC
>Ga0007867_1000575_pt1 | contig 12307 bp, 13 predicted proteins | sample CryBogCBH25Aug08_FD_71224 | JGI IMG/M metagenome (GOLD analysis project Ga0007867, IMG submission 71224) | Freshwater microbial communities from Crystal Bog, Wisconsin, USA - CBH25Aug08 | ecosystem: Environmental > Aquatic > Freshwater > Lake | place: Crystal Bog, Wisconsin, USA | collected... | reverse complement strand
GGCGCGGGCGAAAGAATTTTACCATCGGGCGCAGCAAGCGTTGCCGGTCGAGGACCGACGCTCCATGGTCGCCGCCGAATTGATGGGCGAGGTGTATTGGGAGTTGTTGCAAAAATTGGAGCGCGAACGTTTCAATGTCTTTGGGCCGCAACCCGTCAAGTTGGCTAAGCCGCGCAAACTCGCCTTGGTGCTGCGCTCGTGGCTACGGTTCGCACTGCATTCGAAGGCGGCCAATTACGGAAAGTTTTGAATCTATGCTGAAGCTGGTTTTAATTTTGCTCGCGGGATTGGCCTGTGAATCCACCGGCGTCGTGCTGCTGAAAAAGGGGCTGAACCGCATCGGTGACGTGCAGACCTATTCCATGGCCGAGGTTTTGCGCGTGGTAAAATCGGGTTTAACCAGTCAGCAGATTTGGCTGGGGATATTTTTTGAAGCGTTGTTTTTCATCGGCCTGCTCGTCCTGTTGGCCAAGAGCGACATCAGTTTTATCTGGCCGTTGACGGGTTTGAGCTTTGTGTTTGCAACGTTTTCGGCGATGTGGTTTTTAGGGGAGCAGGTGTCGCTGGTGCGTTGGGTGGGCGTGGCGCTGATTGTGCTCGGCGCCGGTATTATCAGTTACAGCGAACACGCCAAAGCAAAACCCGCCTCCGCACCGCTGCCGTCGGCGGTCACGGAGAAATGACTTTTTCCAACACCGTTGCCAGTTGCTGTGCGGCGCTGGTGGTTTTTTTCTGCAACGCCAGCAGGGCGCTGATCTTCCATGGGGCTTTGGCAATGGCCCAAAATAATTTCTGGAAATCAAGGCTCCGGTCCGGCTTGGCGAGCACGTTGAAATCCAATGGCAAATTTTCGCCGGCCGTATCGGAAATCACGCGCACCGTCACGCAGGGAATGCTCCGTTCTCGGCAGACCGCGTGAATTGCGGCCGATTCCATCTCCACCGCATCGGCTCCGGTGGCGGCGCGTAGCGCCTGTTTTTCGGCGACCGTGGTTGCGATGCGATCGGCACAAAAAAATGTTGCCGCTTGGGCGCCCGCAGTCATTAGTTTCGCGGTGAGATCGGCTGGTAAAATTGGTGATGAAATCGGCGAGGTGGCGAGTTCCGTTGGAAATAATTCAAACAAAACATCGCCCAATTGATATTTGGGATTCAATCCGCCGGCGAAGCCGCAGGTGATCACCAAATCGGGGGACGCAGGATGGTTAGAGCTGTTGGTAGGAATAGTCAGCGCACGGCGAATGGAAGATTCAGCATTGGCGCGACCGATGCCGACGATGACGGGGACAACGCCCGGATGCTTCGCCGCTATTTTGTGGAAGGGAGCGGCTTCTTCTTTCAGCGCAAAACAAATGATTATAGACATGAACCTATCAACCGCATTATGGCAGTTCGGATAAGCGGCGGCAAACCTTCTTGTGAATTCAAGCCCTCCTGTTCATCAATCAGACTTCCGGCCTAAATATTAAGGCAAACAAAATATAAAAAATACCGGTCAGCCGGAAACATTTGGTGCTTTCGGGGCTCTCGTATCGGTTGATGTTGCTGGGGTTATTAATTTGAGAGCGCCGATGATCAAACCAGCCAACACCAGCAGTGTGCAAGCCCCCAAAAAAAGTCTCAGTAACAGACGTTTGATTCGGAGTTTTTGTTTGTAAGCTTTTTTTCCCGCATCCGACATGTTCAAATATTAATTTTGTTGGTGCTTTTACGCAATGAATATCAATTTGGATTCGTGGCGCGGCGAGTCTTATTTATTATTCATAGTCTCGTACAAGCATTGTACGTCCATACATGTCGTCACTTCTGGTTTAGGCAGTCTTTGCCATCACAACCGTTGGAAGCTGTTATGGTAATTGTAACAATTGCAAATATATTTACTGTTTCTTGCTGTCGCTGGAAACAACTTTTGCTGGCCACTCATGCAAGATAATGTAGCAGACATAGTCCAATTGGTCCGCTTCTCAACACAAAGTTCAGCCAGCACCGTTGCAACAACGCCTCGCCTTCCATTTTGTACTCTTTGTGATCGATCGCTCGCGGAAAATAAACTCAAAAAAATCGTGCCCGCTTGCGGCGGGCACGACCAAACAAACCACTTCCACACAAAAATTAGTTCGCGCAGTTTGCCTTGGTTGCCATCCGGCGTTTGGCCACAAGACCGAGGGCGAGGAAGGATCCGAGCGTGAGCCAGGTGGCCGGTTCCGGCGTCGCCAAGAGCGATTTCACCGTGGCCGCGCCGACATCGAGGGCGACCACGACATCATTCATGTCTTTGTCGCCGCCGCCCCACATGTCTTTGAAGGCCAGGAAAATGTACGGGCTGTTGAGTTGCGGCACAGCGAAGACTTTCGAGGTGAAGCCGGCGACATGTTGTTGGAAGCCGTCGGGATTGATCGATTCGGTGGTGGAATAAACCGGTGCGCCGTTCTGGTTGGCACCGTTGGCAATCATGAAGAAATCCAACTTCGCGCCTTTGGCAAAGGTGCCGAGGTTGACGAAGTCGCCCGGCAAGACCGGCTGATTCGCCGTGCGCACCTAGCTGGGGATGTTGACGATGAAATCATCCACGCTGTTGGCCGACGGGAAAATCAGCTTGGCGGCGGGGCTGCTGATTTCCTTTTCCCAACTGCTCGGATCGTTTCCCGGCGTGGTCGCATCCATGCCGATGGAACTGGCATAGCCGCCCGATTCGGAAACAAAATACGCCCGCACGGCCGATTTGCTAGCCAGCACAATCTTGTTGGGATCGATTTCAAAGACGCCTTTGCTCATGTTGTTCTGGCCGTCCGGCAAACTGGAGCGGATGAATTTATCTAAGCTGGGTAATACGGACTGATTGAAACTCTTGGCTGCGGCATCCGACCCGGAAAGCATGACTTTGCCGGCCAGCTTCAAACCGTACGGGTCGGCCGAAGACTGCACGGGCGAAACCACGCCGCCGCCCGAATTTTCCCCCTTCGCGTCGTCGCCGTTATTGTTGGAATTATCGCCACTGTTATGGGCATTGTCGCCGCTGGCTTGGTTATTATGGGATTCATCCGCATGGATGGTTGCGGCACAGGTGAAAAGCGCGACGACGCCGGCCATCAGGGCGGGCTTGAGAGCTTGATTTAATGTTTTCATGATCAGTGGTTTTCAGATTGTTTATGTTTCGAACATCTGGACTAAAGCAATGGTCATGCCAACGAGATCTTTGGTTGATTTTCCAAATAAATAGCCGCTTGTGCCGATGGGGCGATAAATTCGGGGTTGCAACCGCACTTTTGCCTTGCATCTGCATTGCATATTTCGGGCCATGTCTCAACCACCGGTCAACAAAGGGTGTAATTTATGCGTGAGTTGCGGTTTTTGTTTCAAGGTATTTAATTTTTTGCACAAAGGTTTACAACTGTAACCCTTTTAAAACCGTGCTACATTGCGGCAGGTAGCCATCCGATCACCACTCCGTGCTGCTCTACATCGAGTGCAAACGCGTTGCATTAGTTGGTTGGCTGATGAATTTAGGGTTGGGTAAAGCGTCGGACGCCATCGTCAATTATTGGCGGACCAAGAACACGGGGCGTCGTAATAAAAGCACGCATCAGCCGGCGCCTGCGGGGTGATTGAATTGCGTTAGAAAAGCGGTGAATGAAAGTTTGACGGCTCCCGACTGGAATGCGACTGTGCGCCGGTGACGGCAACCTCGTTTTGTTTACTGTCGGTGATGGGATTACTGTTGGCGACCCTGTCGGCGTTCAGTGCGCCGGTGCGGGTAGGGGATCCGGTTCCCAGCATCACCGCCCAGGATCAACGCGGCTTGGACTTTCACGTTACTACAAATCTGCAGTTTCTCCTCGTAGTCAACGAGATGACGGTGGCCAAAGCGGCCAATGTAAAATTGGCGGCATTAGGAGCCGGCTATTTAGAAACCAACCGTGCGGCCTACCTTATGGATATTCACGCCATGCCGGGGATTGCTCGGTTGTTCGCTTTCCCGAAGTTGCGCAAATATCCGCAGCGGATAGTACTGGTCGAGCGGGCGGAAATGTTGGCTGCGATACCGTTCCAACCGGGTTGCGTGACGGTGCTGCGATTGGATGCCGCTGAGCGCGTGGAAACCATCAGCTTTTGGAACCCGGCCACCGCGCCGATGCATCCCTTGTTTGCTCCCTAGCCATCGAGCAAGTTGCTGAAACCCGAGCGCGGCCGTGGCGTCTAACCGTTCGTTATGATGCGGCCGAAGCATTCAGTCCGCCGGCGAGCGTTAACGCTGATTGAACTGCTCGTGGTGATTGCCATCATCGCCGTGCTGGCTGCGTTGTTGTTGCCGGCGCTGGCTAAAGCCAAGGCACGCGCCCAAGTCATTCGGTGTACGAGTAATTTTCGCCAGACCGGCCTCGCGCTCAATTTGTACGCGGGCGACAATCAAGACCGGTTACCTTCGGCGCTGAATTATGGCGTACGACCAAATGATGTGGCCGCCGCCGCCGCGCTGGTGGCCGATACATACCGTTATGGCGATGTCGCCAAGCAACTGGGTTTGGCCAATCCGCTGGTGCTTTGGTGTCCGGCGGATACCCAGCATCCGGCACCCACCGGGCAACCGGCTGACACGAATGATACTTCTTCTAGTTTCCGTTATTTGGTGTGGCAGGAGAGCTGTCAGGTAGCCAACTTGAAACTGACATTGTTTGGGCAGCCGGCGGCGCAAGTGATTTATCACGAGAACAATGACAATCATTTTCGCCGGGTGCCACCGCCATTTCGGATCCAACCGACCCTTATCGCGGCCGCCAGCGACGGTCATGCGCAGCGGTGGCAAGTGATTTTTCGGCAGAATCAGCCGGGGAATTATTATGATCCCAATTGGTTTTCCTATGGGGCGGGCGGGCAGTTGAACACGGATCAACCGAACATCGGCGGCGACGTGCGTTCGGGCAGCGACAACTTGTGAGCCTGCGCTCCGCCAAAGTCGCTGGCTTCGCTGCATAAGCCTCCAGCGACGGAATCTTCAGCAATGCCCGCTTCGCGTGGTTAGCTCGTACCTGCTCGTTGTCTGCGCATGACAAAAAGTGTTGGCTGCATGATTATGGTCTTACGGTCAAAACATTTCCAATTGTCTCTTGATAAGCCAAAATCGACGACGCAAATATTTTTCTTGAAACGCTACTTTCGTGGTCGTATATTAATGATGAAAATGTTGGATTTAGTTGGTTGTGATTTAATGAATTTGCGCTGTTTGAAATTGTTACTTTTTGTTTTGATCGAATGGTTTTCAAAAGATAACGAGAGTCTTAGAAAAACACAGGAGCACTAATTACTTGTCAAATATTCAATCAATCAACTAGGCGTTGGCAGGTGATTGTGCAAAAAACGGGTTCGGTGGAAGAAAAAAAGCGATGTTTTTGCTTGCTAGCTTAAATAATTTTAACTAAACATAAAAATAAGGACAGAGATATTCCATCAGCAATGAAAACAAATCAAAAAAAATTAACTCAAATATTGACCTCATTAACTTTGGCCGTTCTTTGCGGGATGGTGACAATTAGAGCTTCTGGAGAAATTGTGGAGAAGTTGGCAGATTTTGCTGTTGGCTCCTCCGTAAATACTGGTTATGGGTATGGACCAAGTACGCCCTACACCAAATTTAGTTTAATTGGTTCCAACCTTTGGTTCACGACCTCTGCCGGTGGTGCCAATGGTCTTGGTGGGGTCTTTTATTTTGACCCGTCGTCCAGCAATGTTGTCCAGGTTGTGCCTGGTGTTAACCCATCCTATTTGGATAACAATTCCGGCACCGCTCCTTGGGCATCCACTATTGTCGTAGCAAATGGGCTGGGTTGGTTCACTACCAGTACCAAAGGTGCCGGCAACAAGGGATCTATTTGTTCCATTGATTTAATTAGCGGAGCAGTAAATAACGTATACAGCTTTTCAACCAATTCCGCCTACGGTCAGTCGCCTCATTCCACTCCGATTCAAATTGGCCAAGAACTGTGGTTCACTTGTAGTGCCGGTGGTGCGGGTGGTAGTACATTCGGAACGGTCTCCAAATACAATTTGACCAATGGCACGGTGACCGACGTTTTTGGTTTAACGGGGACAAACGGTTTGTATCCTGGGCGGCAACCCCTTGGCAGCAGTTTGGTTCCTGCCGGAAGTAACACATATTACTTCCTGACTTTTGCTGGTGGTACTAATGTAAATAGCTCGTATCCAAACGGGGCAGGCACATTACAGCGAGTGAGTTTTGATGGGGCGGGTAATCCCACGCTGACCAAAGTAGCGGACATGAGTGGCTATTTAGGGTTTCCGGGAGGCGATCCGGTTTACGACGGCACCAATTATTTGTATTTTGGAACCACAGGTGCAAACGCCACCCCTGGTGGAATCGGGCGTTACGACATTAGAAGTAATTTACTAACCAGCATTTACAATTTTGTTTCCAATGCGGTTTCGGCGACGAATTTTGGTAAACAAGTTTATACCTCACCGGTTTTCTATAAGAATAAACTCTATTTTCCCACCTTTACTGGCGGGACTCAAAATAAAGGCGCCTTGGATGTGTTGGACTTGACCAGCAATATTGTAACAAAGCTGGCGGATTTGGAGGGCAGCACTGGTTTAGCCTTGGGGGGACAATCACAATATTGCGGAGGTACAATCTATACCAACCCCGTTACCGGTAGTGTTGGTGTTTATTTTCCGCTCACAAAGGGAGGCGTGAACAATGTCGGGAGTATCGTGCGAGTGGTCATTCCGCCACCCCCGATTGTAGCAAAATACAGTCCTAATAACTCTGGTAATTTATCTTGGGTGGGCGGATATGGACCGTTCAATGTAGATTACTCGACCGATTTGCAATCTGGGTGGACTACCAATTGGGTCTCGGGACTGTTGACAAACTCAATCGTTGTACCGCCAACCAACACGACAGGATATTTCAGAGTTTCTGGGGCTATTGAGTAATATGTTGCCGGCAAGTCCCAATTTAAAAAGGCTAGGTGCTTTCACGCTTATAGAGCTGCTCGTGGTTATCGCTATTATCGGAATAATTGCTGCGTTACTATTGCCGGCGTTGAACTCAGCTAAAGACCGGGCAAAACGAGCTCAGTGCGCCTCCAATATGCGACAGGTGGCTTATGCTTATCATATGTATAATGATGACAATGATAATCATTTACCTACTTTAGACATGCTGGGCTATTCTTCTTGGCGTTATGTGAATGATCCTTTTAGTATCTGTACCTACTTGAAGAGTTATTTGCCCACTAATAATCTTGTATGGCTCTGTCCAGCAGGTCGACCTTCCTTGGTGCAATTTGGTGTCAACTATGCTTGGTCACGAGCGTCCTCGGTTGCCGGCACCAATAACATGAGTGCAGTGTTTGGCGACTTCAAGCAATTATACAACACCGTTGTTGCTTGGGATAATTTCCAATACACGCAGCCTTCCGTATTCGGGGTGAAGGAAGATTCAAACAACCCTGGCCCAAAAGTGGCTCAATCTTATTTGTTTTACAGGCCACATGATGGTTACAAAAAGGTTAATTATTTGCGGTTGACGGGTGAAGTGTACGCGCTTGCTCCTTAATTATTCAAACCACCTATTAATGTAAAATAAGTCGACATATTTCAAATTATGAAAACCAAACACTTTATTTTTCCATCCAAATTTGCCTGCCTAGCCCTAATCATAACTTGTGCTGTGACTAGCTTGTTTGCGGGTGAAACAAACGCTCCCTTGCCTGTCGCAGTCAAGCCGGCCACGGTAACCGTTCAAGAATTGATTAAGGACGCCAACAATTATGATGGGCAAGAGGTCGTGCTTGAGGGGTTTGTCACCGATTATTGTAAACGCAAAGGATGCTGGGCATTGCTTCACGACAAAGATTCCGATGCGAAAGGAATCATTAAAGTCCAGCAAGACGAGGAGGGGCCTACTTTTAAGCCGTTTTTACCTGAATTACAGGGGAAGACGATTCTGGTAACCGGTAAAGTTCATGCGACCAAGGTAGACACAAACTATCTCGATAAGTGGGAATCGCGGGTCAATAGTGCCAAAACTTCGACTGCGGAAGACAAGGACAAAGTAGCTGCGCAGGCGAAGGCAAAAGAAGCAGTGTTAAAACAGATTGCCACATTACGAGATCGCTTAGCGAATTCAAAAAAGGGCTATCTGACATCCATCTCCTTTGCTGTTAATACTTGGCAACCTAAGTCAGAACTACCATGAGCAATGGTAGTTGGCGCAAATGGTTTCGCGTCATTCATCGCGATCTGGGGTATTTATTCTTTGGTCTAGCCATCGCCTACGGATCTTCCGGACTGGCGTTAGATCATTTGCGGGATTGGAATCCGAACTACCACATTACCCGCCGGGAAATACAGCTTCCGTCAATAGCTGCTGGTCAGATATTTAAAAAGGAAGACGCAAAAAATATTCTAAATACTTTGCAGGTGGAGGGTGCTTATCAAAGTCATTATTTTCCGGTAGAGGGACAGTTAAAAATCTTCTTTCAAGGCGGTAGTGTGGTATTGGATGAATCTACGGGTAAAACAGTGGTGGAAACAATGGTCAAGCGCCCGCTTTTGAATACTTTCAACCGCCTACATTATAATCCTGGCCGGTGGTGGACATGGTTTGCTGATGGTTTTAGCATCGCGCTACTGATTATGGCTATTACCGGCCTGTTTATGCTCAAAGGCTATCACGGAATTACCCGGCGTGGCGGAATTCTTGTGGCTATTGGTATTATCGTTCCCACTTTTATCGTATTGCATTATTTATGAATCGAACGCCAATCGGCATAACCAAATTTACGACGATTAGGGTAAGCATGATCTTACTAGTGGCGGTCATTGTGCATACAACCATTGCCTCTGCACAGACTAACCGGATAGTTCCGAAAGTATCAACTTCCCAGTCTTTTTTAGATTTTGCCGACCAACTAGAACTTTCCCCAAAACAGAAGCAGGAGGCACAAGAACTTCAGGGGCAAATCGAATTGACTAAACAACAACTAAGCAAAGCAAATGCGACCAACACGCCACCCGACGTTGTCCGTGAAATACGTTTGGATAGTGCCCGCAAACTTCGAATGTTGAAAGGCCAGTTGACGGCGATCCTTTCGGACATTCAACGCGAGAAGTATGCCGAGTTGCGCCATTTGCCAGCTTCCAATTATGAAAATACCAAAAATACCGAAACAGCCAGCGAAAACTTGATTTCCACTGAACCCAGCGGACTAAAGGTTAAAATACGGCCACTTTTATCTGATGACAAAGCTCGTCAGTTGGCCGGGGAATTACGGCAGATTTATTCCGACACGCCCGCTCATTGGCCTGCGCCAAATCTCGATGAGACTGTAAAGCCGTACTTTGTTGAAATTGGGCTGCTTCCGCCAGTGGCATACCCGACTAGCAATGTTTATACCGATTTGAAAGCTGAATTGGGTAAGCGTCTTTTTTTCGATCCGCGCCTTAGCGGTTCTGGTCAGATTGCTTGCGCCAGTTGTCACGATCCCGATCTGGCATGGACCGATGGCCGAACCGTTTCCTTTGGACACGCCCGCAAGGTACTCAAGCGGAATGCTCCGATGATTCTCAACGCGGGACAGTTGCGTACTCCCTTTTGGGATGGGCGTGTGAATTCTCTCGAAGAACAGGCAATGGCAGTGCTTAACAATGAAGATGAAATGCGAAGCGGTGCTGAGTTGGTGCAATCACGATTGCTGAGTATTGATGGATATACCAACCAATTTGCCACCGTGTTTGGATCAGCAGAACCGACCATCGGCCGCGTGGTTCAGGCCATTGCCACGTTCGAACGAACCATCAACAGCCGAGCCAATGCCTTCGATAATTTTCTACGCGGCGACACTAATGCTTTGAGTGATTCCGCAGTCCGTGGCCTAAATCTATTTCGCACCACGGCCCGGTGTATTAATTGCCACAACGGTCCAAACTTCACAGACGGGCGGTTCCATAACGAGGGCTTAAGTTATTACGGTCGTAAATATGAAGACTTAGGAAGGTACATCGTTACGCATCAGGCTGAAGATGTCGGCCGGTTTAAAACGCCATCTTTGCGCAATGTTAGTCGCACTGGCCCATACATGCATAACGGTTTGTTTGAACTCGATGGCGTTTTGGCGATGTACAACGCGGGGATGCCGAATTTACGGCCGACACCAAAGCAAAAAGACGATCCGCTGTTCCCGAAAAAATCACCGTTGCTCAAGCCGCTCGGCTTGAATTCCCAAGATCTTGCAGACCTTAAAGCCTTTCTGGAAAGCTTGACTGAAGCGAAGTTCCATGTGCGTCCACCGGAATCATTTTAATCTTTATGCCCCCTGTTATTGAATGCCGGAATCTGACTCACCATTTTGGTTCCAAACCGGCCTTGCGCGATGTTTCATGGCAGGTACAACCGGGGCGAATCTGCGGATTGCTGGGGCGTAATGGCGCGGGAAAAACCACAACTATTAATATTCTTAACTCCTTCATTGAGCCTACCGGAGGTCGCTGTCTTTTGTTTGGAGAGGATTCCCACCGGCTTTCCGCAGCGACCAAGTCGCGTATTGGATACCAGATTGAAGGACACATTCAGTATGGTTTTTTTAACGTCCGACAAATTGAACAGTTTTATGCGCCATTTTACGCAAAATGGAATCCCGAAATTTATTATCACCTGATTAGCAAGTTGGACATCGCCGAAAAACAACGCGTTGCCACCATGTCCTGCGGCCAGCGGTCGCAGGTGGCTTTGGGCTTGATTCTGGCCCAGAACCCCGACCTCATTATATTTGATGATTATTCCATGGGGTTAGACCCCGGCTACCGGCGGCTATTCATCGAGGTAATCCGTGATTTTGCTGCGGACGGCAAACGCAGTATCCTGCTTACTTCGCATATCATTCAGGATCTGGAAGGGCTGATTGATGATGTGATTATTTACCAGCGCGGGCAGGTGCTGATTAACATGACCTTAAAACAGTTGCTGGCAACGTTTCATAAATATGTTTTTGAGACGCAGGGTTTTTTTCCGGACTATTTTGACGCAAACAGCAACTTGCGAATTGAGCGTGGGGAAAAAGTATCCGCCATTTTTGGCTTTCTTGATGATGCAAGGGCGCGTGCCAAATTGCACGAGATCGGAATTGCTGGCACAACCGGTTTTCGCGAGGATAAGATTTCTTTGGAAGACATCTTTATCGCCCTGACGGGAAAATATTAATTTTTGGTTTATGTTAAAATCACTCGCCTACAAGGAATGGATCAAATTGCGACATTACTGGGGATTGATGTTCTTGGCGCATTTTGTTTTCTGTCTGTTTTTATGCCTGCAACTGCGGCGAGTTTGCATGATCAATGAACCGTTACCCGTCTGGAGTAATTGGTTATTCAAAGATTATTTGTTTTTCCGTCCCATCGAATATGGGCCGTTGCTGTTGGGCATTGTCTTTGCGTGCCTGCAATTCTTCCCGGAAATTATTGCTAAACGTCTGCGACTCGTGTTGCACTTGCCGCTGGGTGAGGATCGAGCGATCGGGGCGCATTTGGCGGTCGGCTTGGGGTTGCTTTCTTTGGCATTTTTGCCTGGCATTGGTCTGCTCCTCGGATATTCCAGCATTTGGTTCCCTCCAGAATTTGCCACTAACTTCGTGTTTGTGTATTCGCCTTGGCTGTTGGGCGGATACGCCGCCTATCTCCTGAGCAGTTTCATTTTGTTGGAACCCACTTGGCGGTTGCGGGTATTCTACTTTCTCTTGAGCGCTTCACTAGTACGACTTTTTTTCCTGCCCACCAATTATGATAGTTTTAGCCGAATTTTACCTTGGCTGACCTTGCTAACCGTCGGGTTAGTTACGCTTCCGTTGCTGTCTGCTAACCGTTTCGGAAAAGGCTACGGCTCATGAAAATCATTGCCCGGATAATATTGCTCGCCACCGGTGTATTGTTGTTATCGCATTACTTACCGGAGGGATATCGGTTGTTGATTGCCAAAAAACATCCCCGTCCGCCCATCGTATTTTATAGCTGTGTGCAAAAAGAATTTCTCTTTTCCCGATACAACGATCACGGCGTGATCTTTGTGGACGAAAAGGGAACAAATTATGACCGCGAAACGTTCGAACAGCTTTTGCCGATTGACAATTATCTGCAACTACTGCGCAATGATACCTTGCCGAAGGATATTGATGGGGTTCCATTAATTCCTGACAAGATTAAAAGGGAGCGGCTGAGCATCCGAATTAGACCGGAAATGTTAGATACCCCGATTGTGCCGCTGTATCCGCTGATGGAAGCCGAAAATGGTCGCG
>Ga0007867_1000572_pt1 | contig 12374 bp, 10 predicted proteins | sample CryBogCBH25Aug08_FD_71224 | JGI IMG/M metagenome (GOLD analysis project Ga0007867, IMG submission 71224) | Freshwater microbial communities from Crystal Bog, Wisconsin, USA - CBH25Aug08 | ecosystem: Environmental > Aquatic > Freshwater > Lake | place: Crystal Bog, Wisconsin, USA | collected... | reverse complement strand
GATTGGTCTCTGATACCAAGTAAATATATCGAGTTTAGTGATCAAGATAGCAATATTGATTACGATAAAGAAATGAAGCGTATCCAAAAGCAGTTTAAAACAATATTTGCGGATGAAAAGGATTCTCAGGAAAAATTGTTATTAGCATTCAAGAATCTTGGCTATGAAATCAAACTATAAAAAAATTGGTCCTTATTTGCGTCTATCTAGTGATACGAACGCAAAACTTAGTGTTTCGCGAGTACGTGGAGTATCTACGACGAAGCAATTAATCAAGACGAAAGCAAACATGAAAGATGTAGACATTTCTGACTATAAAGTTCTACATAAAGGACAATTTGTTTTTACCCCTGATACCTCTCGTCGAGGGGACAAGATGTCTCTTGCCATGAATACTGAGGATGATGTTCTTGTCTCCAAGATTTACATAGTATTCGAAGTTGCGGATGTATCTGCTTTACTGCCTGAATATCTATTACTTTGGTTCAAAAGACCAGAATTCGATAGATATGCGAGATTTCATTCCTGGGGTAGCGCTAGAGAAACATTCAGCTGGGAAGATATGTGTGATGTTGAAATCCCACTTCCAGATGTCTCTGTCCAAAGAGATATTGTGGCCGTATACGAGGAGTTGCTGCGTAATCAAAAGAGTTACGAGGCGAGTTTAAAAGACTTACAGTTAATTTGCGATACTTTCATTGAAGATCTTTCAAAGAAACACGAGTTACTTCGATTGGGTGACTATATCGAGAAAATTACCGCGAAGAATACTGATGAAAAGTTGGACTCTTTGGTGGGAATAAGTGAAAAGAAGGAGTTTAGAACTCCGGGCGGTAAGGTGAATAAAGAAAATTTGGGAAACCATTTGATTGTAAATCGAAACGAATTTGCGTACATCCCCCGAATGAATCCATTCAAACCCTTAGCAGTTGCGCTTTCCTTTTCCGAGGAACCCTTATTACTTTCTCCTTCTTACGTGGCATTCAAGATTAAAGACGTGAAAATTTTGCTACCAGAATTTCTACTCTTGTTTTTTAAGAGATCAGAGTTTGATCGATATGCGGCCTATCATGCTTGGAGCAGCACACGAGATACCTTCAACTGGGAAGATATGTGTGAGGTCAGAATTCCAATTCCGGATATTGCTGTCCAGGAATCGATTGCCACCATTTATCATGTCTTAGAATCTAGGAAGAAGATCAATAACGATCTCGTAAGCAATATAACCCCCTTATGCCCTGTCTTAATGAAAGGTGTAGTAGATGATTTATCTGCTGCTTCATGATGAAATTTACTGAAGATACCCTAGAGAGAGCGGTCATCGAGCTTTTCGGTGAAATTGGGATTCCGCACATCCAGGGCCAGAATATACATAGAGTGCCGGAAGACATCTTGTTTCACGACGACCTTCGGAATTATTTGATCGAGAGATATTCAAATGTGGAAATTACTCCATCGGAAGTAGACACAATTATTAGAATGTTGGAATCGTTTCCGGCTTCGGCTCTCTACGAGAGTAATAAGAAGTTTTTGAGTCTTATTGCAAATGGCTTCAATTTGATTCGGGAAGACCGATCAAAAAAGGACTTTCATATTGAATTACTTTATAAATCAGACGTGCAATCTAATAATTTCAAAATCGTAAATCAATTAGAAATCAAAGGAATCGAAAAGCGAATTCCGGATGCCGTTGTCTATATTAACGGTTTACCTCTAGTAGTTATTGAATTCAAGAGTGCAGTAAAACAAAACACAACAATTCTTGATGCCTATACGCAACTCACAGTGAGGTATAGGCGGGATATACCCAATCTCATGAAGTACAACGCTTTTTGCGTAATTAGCGACGGTGTTAATAACAAAATGGGCTCGTTATTTGCTCCATATGAATTTTTCTATGCCTGGCGAAAAGTGAACAACACAGACGAACCTAAAGATGGCATCGATTCACTTTTCACCATGGTACGAGGATTATTTGAGAAGGGGCGGCTAATTGATGTGATTTCAAATTTTATATTCTTCCCAGACACTGCTAAAAATGATGAGAAATATGTGTGCAGATATCCTCAGTACTACGCTGCTAAGAAGCTTTATGAAAATATTACTAAGAATTTGAAGCCTATGGGTTCTGGTAAAGGTGGGACTTACTTCGGGGCTACTGGCTCCGGAAAAAGTATTGCGATGCTTTATCTCACTCGCTTACTTATGAAAAGTCAGAAGTTAGGAAGTCCGACGATTCTCTTGATTACAGATCGCAATGACTTAGACGACCAGTTATCCGCGCAGTTTACGAGCGCAAAAGATTTTATCGGTGATCAAAATGTACTAACAATTCAAAGCCGTGAAGATTTGAAGGATAAATTATCGCAAATCCAAAGTGGTGGGGTCTATCTGACGACCATTCAGAAGTTTACGGAAAGCACGGAGTTGCTTTCAAATAGAACTAATGTAATTTGTATTTCAGATGAAGCTCATAGATCACAAATCAATTTAGACCAAACTTTGAAGATCTCAGCAAAGGGTGTTGAGAAGAGATTTGGATTCGCAAAATACCTTCATGATTCGTTACCTAATGCCACCTATGTCGGTGTTACCGGCACTCCTATTGACGGAACACTGGAAGTATTCGGCGAAGTGGTTGATGCCTACACAATGCAGGAATCTGTCGAGGATGAAATTACTGTCAGGATTGTCTATGAGGGTAGAGCAGCTAAAGTTCTTCTCGACGAAGCGAAATTGGAAGAAATAGAAAAGTACTACGACAAGTGCTTTGAGGAAGGCGCTAACGAATACCAGATTGAAGAGAGTAAAAAAGCTACAGCCCGAATGGATGTGATCTTAGGAAATAAAGATCGTCTAAAAATTCTTGCAAAGGATTTTGTTGCTCATTACGAAGCAAGGGTGTCTGAAGGTGCAACTGTCTTCGGAAAGGTTATGTTTGTATGCTCGAGCCGTTCCATTGCCTACGACTTTTACAAAGAGGTGATCTCTCTAAAGCCAGAGTGGGCTGAATCGTTATTAGCTGCTCCTGGCGTAGAGATAAGCGAAACAGAGAAAAGACTCCTAGCGCCATCTCCAATGATTCGCATGGTTATGACTCGAAATCAGGATGACACCCAAGAACTATACGATTTGCTCGGCACTAAGGATGATCGAAAGGAGCTAGATCGACAATTTAAGATTGCAAAATCTAATTTTAAGATCGCAATTGTTGTAGATATGTGGCTAACAGGATTCGACGTACCGTTCCTTGAAGCGATCTATATTGATAAACCAATCCAACAACATTCCTTAATTCAAACTATTTCACGGGTGAATCGGGTCTACGAAGGCAAAGAAGTAGGACTTGTTATCGACTACATTGGATTAAAAGGCAAAATGAATATGGCTTTAAAGAAATATAGCAAGGTTCATCCGGGAGATTTCGCTGATACAGAGAAAGCTGTTGCAGTTCTGAGAGACTGCTTAGACCTACTGCGGATGCTATTTCATAAATTTGACGACTCAAAATACTTTTTTGGAACTCCGCTCGAGAAGCTCCTATCCCTCAATAATGCTGCTGAATTTGTCCAAATGACGGATGAGATAGAAACCAGATTTATGTCTACTGTGACTCGCCTCCGTTCAGCCTATAACCTTTCAATTTCTAGTAGTTCTTTGAAGCAATCTGAACGTGACTATGTCCATTTCTACATTGCGATCCGCTCAATCATATTCAAGCTTTCCAAGGGTGAGGCCCCTGATACCGCCAAGATGAATACCACGGTTATAAAGATGATTGAGGACGCTCTAATTAGCGATGGAGTGGAAGAAATCTTTAAATTTGATGAACAATCGGCTGAAAAATCAGTTGATATTTTTAGCGATCGTTACTTAGAGAAAATTGATAAAATCAAATTGCCCAATACTAAGATTAAACTTTTACAGAGGCTTCTGTCCCAAGCAATCGTTGAGTACAAGAAAACTAACTTAATTAAGGGTGTTGATTTTTCAAAGAAATTAAAGAACCTTGTTGATCTTTATAACGAGAGGAAAGACTTTGAAATTTCAAAGAGTGATGTACTTGAGGATTTAGCTGACCGATTCACAGCCCTGTTTCATGAGCTCCAAGAAGAGAGAAGTAGTTTTACTGCCCTGGGAATTGACTTCGAAGAAAAAGCATTTTATGACATATTGAAAAGCGTCGCGGCAAAGTACAAATTTGAATATCCTGAAGAGAAACTAATCCTACTTTCTCAGGAAGTTAAATCAATCGTTGACGATAAGGCTAGGTACACAGACTGGTCCAAGAAGGCTGATATCAAGGCAGAATTGAAAGTTGATTTGATTTTAATTCTGGATGAATTTGGTTATCCACCCGTTCCCAAAGATGAAATCTTTCAAGAAATATTTGAGCAGGCAGAGAACTTCAGAAGATTCATAGCGTAATTCGTGCTCGATTAGATATTGAATACTTCACTTAATCGCATCTTCCATACACCCCCTTGATGAGGGAGGTTATTGGGAGATTTCACGCTTATTATTTCCTTATTGGTTCCTGACCACCCACATATTCAGCAAACATATGTGGATGGTCAGGAACCCGGAAATTTATTTTTTGGATTGACTGTAGGTGAAGTAGGTGAAGTAGGTGAAGTGAATAGTGACACTGTTGATAGATACGCTTCCTCTAGTCCCACGTCATCTCCCTCAAATATTTTCTTGAATTGTTTGAGTTGATCTTCAGAAAAATGAAAAAGCATCATGACTAACATAGTCTTCAGGATTATGCGCTGTTGGAAAATTTCTCTGTCATGCGTTTTGCGAAGTACAAATAATTTCATGTTTGTAATATGCCCTAAGTCCAAACTTTTGCATTCGATCTTTGTTTATTGATTTACTAAATATTTGCATCTTTCCTTCTTCTAGGACTGTCTCCCTTAGCACTTGTTCTCATAACAAGTGCCATAGAAAAGGAGGCAAATATGCCAAGAAAATATGAGAACCCTCGCCTTACAAAACGTGATCGAATTATTATTCGCTGGATAGCTGAACAGCAAGTAGTTCGCCTGGATACTTTGAGTGACCTATTTGAATTCAAATTCAACCGGATTAATCGAAGCGATCTTTACGCTTTATGTGAAAAATGGAAGCGACTGGGGTATATAAACAAATCCAAATTGCTTGGAGATGTTCCACTCATCATTTGGATCACGAATTCTGGTATGAAAATGACTGGAATGCCTCTTGATCAAAGGGAAAAAATTTCGAAGCCGAGTATTACGACTGTATTACACGGTACTGCTTTGAGCGCCGTCCGCCTGATGTATGAAAAAAATGGATACATCTGGATTTGCGAACGATTGCTCCGATCCGATTTTCAATCCTCACACCTCCCGGATGGAATGGCTTACAACAATGACTTTCGAATCCTAGTTGAAGTTGATCGGACGAGAAAGGAAGCAAAAAGGGCCCAGAACATTATGGCCATTAATGCAAGGACTCCAGGAATTAGCTGTGTTGACTACTGGGTGACTTCCGAAGTATTTCCATTTACGAAGTTATCTTCGGAAAAGCTTCCTGCAGATTTGAGCAACAAAATCCGAGTATTTCCTCTTCCAGAGGAGATCAACTTATGAGTAATGATAATCAAAATCGAACAAAAGGCTCAATTGATGTTCGGAAGATCGAGAATGAACACGAAAATAATCCCGCTCTTGAAATGATTCTGTTTATCCTTTTTCCGCTTCTGGTCTTGGCTCATCGATCTTCGGTTCGCCTGTCCACTCGCGCCTATGTCTGGAGGCTTAAGGAATGGACGAGGAAAATACTACTTCTCCACCTACTGAGCATTCCTACTGCAGTATTTTCGATCTATTTAGCATATTCAACATTTTCTGTTTCTCACTTATACCTTCTGTTGGTTTGGATTGGCATCTTCTATTTCTCTTCTTTGCCAACGGCTCTTCTTATTATTAGTAGTCAATTGACTCAAATTTCTGTCGAAATTTCTCAAGCTTCTTTTCCCTTGAAATATCTATCTGCCACCTTGCATGCGATTCTTATGAATGGATTTGATCGCTCAAGGAGGCGATTCGAATTTATTGGTATGAAGTTACCGATTTATTCGGAGAGTTCACGGGCCGTCATTGGGCTAGATGCACACCCCATGGATTACCGACCTCGAAAGCTCCGCAAAGATATTCCAGATCGCTATCGGATGGACTCCGCTGTCGAGAATGGGTTTGTGGTATTTGACCAAGATAAGAACTCACCAAAATCACAACTCGTGATTGGCATTACCGGCTCTGGAAAGACCCGGCTCTTGTCACGCATGGCCCTTGCTGCCTTAGCTGAGGATTGGCGAGTGATTATTGTTGATTTTAAAGGCGGTCAAGAAGAGCGGGAAGAATATTCAAGTTTGGGTGATTATCTTCCCAGCAAATTTATTCGGGTCGTTAATTTTCCAGGAATGCCTATCGATTTATTTCGTGGAAGCAAAAGAGATGTTGCTGATCGACTAATCAGTTGCCTTCCTGCCTCTACTGGGGGAGATAGTGATTTTTACCGTGACCGGGCAGTAAGGGCAATCAGTGCGGTTGTAGAGAGAACCAGCGCACCCGCACCCCAGGACATTGCGAGTTTGTTTGGCAGGATTCGCAATGGTGAGGCTTATGCTGATGACGAAGCTGATCGGGAATTCTTCAAACAGAAAGAGAGAGGGGTACCGATAGGCCACATCTTGGCCGACTCAATAGCGTCCCGTTTTGAACCACTAAGACGCACGGGTGAGTGGGCTACGAGCAACGGATTCTCTTGGGGAGACCCTTGGGAGTTGGCTGTATTTAGTCTCGACGCTACAAGAGAAATTGAAGTTCGCTTAGGGGATTTAATCCTTATGGATTTTGACATGTGGCTACGTTCTGACGCCCGTCGAACTCAACCTAAGCCAATTCTATTAATAGTTGATGAAGCAGGAGTTCTAGAAAAACTCCCCACAGGCTCTATCAATCTCTTAAACATTGTCTCCAGGGGTCGTAGCAACAGAGCGGGTGTCGTTATTGCTAGCCAAACGATTGCGAGTCTAGGGAATAACTATGTGGGCCTTAATGAGCAAATCTCGAGCAAATGGATTGGGCGAAGTAATAACCCTGAGGAACTTATCAACATGATTGGCACCAAAGAAGTAATCGAGGTGGCTTATGAATTCAACAATGGTGAGTGGTCTGCTCCTAAATCGGCGAGACAACAACGTGCGTACATAATTGATCCTGACGCAATTCGCCAATTGCCAACGTTCTTCTGGAATTACAGCGAAGGCAGTAAAAACAGATTCGTCTATGCCCCGCCCTTGCGTAAGTTGATTTAACTTCTGGATCTTATGAATTGCACTCCCTTGATCTGTCGCCCAAGGGAGTGCAATTTTTCTCTTGTAAAATCTATTTTTTTGTGCTAAAATAATCACGTAGGAAAAACACTGATATTTAGGTACTGAAACACCGCACGCAGGATTTTAAGTTAAATCTGATTCCATCGTTCCTTGAAGTAAGCAAACCTCATTTTGGTATTTTGCCCAGTGCTAACTTCATTTTGATTGACCTGATTCATTTTTGGTCTGCTAAAAAAGCTAGCTTCGGCTCCTTATCCATGCCTTTTGGTCTTAGGCGATTACCTCAACGAGAGGTAAAGTTTCAATAAATAAGAGGAATAAATAACATGTCAACAAAACGGAAAAAAAATCAAAAAAAATCTCCGAGTACAATCTCTAATCACAATCGATCGCAAGCCCACGGGGCACAAGAAAAAAAACCAGGGAATTTTAGAATTCAATGTGTCTATAACTGTGACTATTTCGATGTGCCACTCAAACCTAATGCTCTTGAAGTAGCAGATGCAGCTCTTCAAACCGCTATCGAGTTGCCAATTTTTTCATCCTTTTCTAAAGTCACTCCCTTAAGCGAACTCGCGAAATTTACTTCTACTAATATATTGGACATCGAAAATCCAAGAGATTCCTTTATTTCATCGATTACGAATTATCTTGCTGATCGCTTTTACCACGCCGTAAATATCTCGACGGTTATTCCTTATAAAAATTCTCTCGATGATCTAGAAACTCAATTTTCAGCGGTACTAAATAAAATAATCGAAATGAGTGACTCTGAACTTTCTTATTTGCGAACTTTTCTAATCGATGGAATGGTTCTGACAGAGGCAATTAGCGCAGCCACCGGACTCGCTATTTTGGATCAAAGGGAAGAAGTTAACGCTTAGAATTTCCAGCATCTGATAGTGGTATTCAATCTTCAAATAGATATTTATATTCCTACCGTATCTCTCTAGCAATGACTATCTTTTTTAAACCCCCCCAAAGCTCATTCTAAGAAGATATTGACACTAAAAAAATAAATCAAGGCTGAATAAAATTTACACGCCAAGGTTAGCCTCGTTCTTGATTTCTTTACACCATAATTCGATATTTGGTTTCGCGTGTCGGTTAGGATAATGAGAAACGTCGATGCCATAACATACGAAATAAATTCAGCTGCACTCTTATCGTACCTAGAATTCAGTTTAATGAAATTCTTAATGTAATCTGAAAATTGTGCATATATTTTATGTCGGCTGTCTTGTGAAAAATCATTGTTGTAAGGCTCAATCACTAATTTGCTAATGACTTCTTGAATTTCTTGAATGTGGGATGGAGAAGAATCTAGAGCATCAGTTGTGATGCCAATCGATGAAGAGCCGTAAAGTTTCGCTACGATTTCCTGAAAAGCCTCTCTGACACTACTGGAATGCTTAAAAAACTCGATGGTTGTGAGAGTATCGGTGTAATTGGAAAACTTAGCCAGTGCTGTAAATTGCGCAATTTCCCAGACATATTCCACATGGATGTCGGGGATATCTAAATCTCCGACTAGGGCGGATAGAAAATTTCCTATTGTGGAGAGACAGGCCAATTCAAATGATGAATCTGGAATGGCATTCTTCTTACTTAAAAATCCCATGCTCATCCGATCCGAATAATCTGGATAGTTGCCATGCAGTAAAAGTAACTATTTCAGATGTCTTTTTCAAGATAATGTGTTACTTAGGCACTGGTAATCAATACAATGGGTGCATGACTTTTACGCAGACTAAATCCCCAAATTTCTACAAAGTCATGCTTGGCAAGGGTAGCTCTTATCTGGCAGATGCTTTGGAAAAAGGTTATGTCGGTGTAGGTTGGTTTGCCGATACATCTCTGATTGATAGCAAAGTAAATACATATTCAACTTTGAGAGAATTCAATAATCGTTGGCGACCCGTTTATTTATCTCAGCACCCAGAGAAATCCAAAGTTACCGCAGGTCTAGCTTGTGGATGTACTTTCACCGTTTGTTTCGATATGAAACAGGGGGATATTGTGCTATCGCCGAAGGGTGATGGTACTTATATCGTAGGAATAATCTCAGGCGATTATGAATATGTCCCTAATACAGATTTGCCTCATCGGAGAAGAGTTGATTGGTCGAACAAACTGGTCAATCGAGATGACATTTCCCAACAATTGAGAAACTCAATGGGATCTATTGGGACCGTTATAAATATTTCGGGCTATGCCGATGAAATCCGGGACTTGCTCGGCGGATTGAATATCATAGAAAAGCCAACGCTTCTCGCAACAAATCCCGAAGTAGAAAATGCTTCGGCTTTTGCCCTGGAGGAGCATCTTGAAGACTTCCTAATCAAGAATTGGGCGCATACCGACCTTGGGAAGATTTATGACATTTATGAAGATGAGGAAAATACTGGACGGCAATTTCTGACGGATACTGGTCCCCTGGACATTCTTGCAGTAAGCAAGGACAAGTCAGAACTCTTGGTTATTGAATTGAAAAAGGGACGTGCTACGGATCGAGTATTAGGGCAAATTCAGAGGTACATGGGATATGTACTTGATGAGCTTGCGGAACCTACCCAAACAGTAAGAGGTCTAATAATTGGCTTCGATGAAGACCAACAGTTGAAAAGAGCGCTTAGGGTAGCTACGAATGTGGAGTATTATCGTTACGAGTTAAATTTTAAACTCATCAAAGGTTTTAGCACCGATGGAAGCTCTTCAATTAGCAATTCCTAGACAACCATACTTAGAAGAGTGAGCCCACTCGGGCTCGAACCGAGGACCCGCAGATTAAAAGTCTGCTGCTCTACCGACTGAGCTATAGGCTCTTTCTCATTACGATTGTAATTAGAGAATCATCCCTTACCCCGCACTGCTTGGCAAATTTGATGCTATACATCGACTTTTTTTATGAAAAAATGCCTTTTCACTAGTACGAAAACTCGAGTTAGTAATCCGACCTGTTATTTTCCCTTTTTTGTTCTAGATCCAGCTGAACCATTTTTCGCTTTAACTGATTTTATAGGAGCTTTCTTGGCCGCCTTTTGCATTTTTTTCAGGGCTGGCTTAGGCATAGGCCAGGGATTATTCTCTCCATATTTCCACTCAGTGAGCTTTGATTTTCCTAAGAACAAATCTTCCTTTGATGTGTCATGCCCCTCCTTGTCTTTAAATATATGTGCATAGATCCTCATGCAGACCTCAGCAGAATGGCCAAGCCTTTTTGCTACTTCGATTACGTTGTAGCCCGCGGCTATTAATATCGAAGCATTTGTATGCCTTAATGTATAGAGCGAAACGTCCTCACTCGGTCGACATTTTTCAAAATAGGAAGCGATTGTGTCCGTAGGAACTGGTCGTACTTCTCTCGAGGTGTCTTGCCCTTTTGCGAGAGGTTGAGGGAAAATAAATTCATCATTTTTATATGTCTTTACGTATGGTGCCAAAATTTTTGCCAATTCATCATTTATCGGAACAACCCTTCTACTACCCTTTGCACGTCCTTTTGGCTCCTTATATGAGTAAGACTTACCATCGCGCGTTGAAGTTGATCGGACAGTTACCGATGCTTTTTCCACGTGAATCTCGCGCACGTCGCCAAGAATCACTTGCTGCTTCTTTAAACCAGCTACCTCGCTTGGTCGCAATCCTGCTAGCCAAATAATGGACATAAATACCGACGCCATATTTGCAAGACCAGGATATTTTTCGGAGGGTAAACTTTTTACTTTATTAGTCAATTCTCGACACTCGTCCTTGGTCAAAACCCTTTCTGGCTTGATTGCATCGTCGTTTTTCCCTAAATCAAATTCCACCCGATCCATTGGATTTTCTTTTATATATTTCTTCTTGTAGGCATACTCCAACGCTTGGTGGAGCGCCTGCTTACGCCGTGTAAAGGTTTTGTTTGCGACAAAACCCTCGCCATTACTGAGATGGGCAAGGAAGGTCATGTGCTCTTCGAGGATTTTGCCTTCTATTTGATAGAGAGGTAATGAGTGCTTTTTGAGGCGATCCAAGATACCTGCCGATTCGTTTGATAGTGGTAACGGGGTTCCCTCATAAGCGACCATGTAATCTCTCGCAATTTTGTTCCTGGTGCTTCGTTCATTTGGGCTTTTGTATCGATCACTTATTAAATTAATGATCGATAAACTGATGGCATCCGCAAAACTCTCGGTCGATCTTGGCTGCCATTTTTTTGACTTTATGGTCGACATTTCATAAACACACTCTGCAAAAGTGATTTTGCCTGCACCCCACTCCACAGGCTCGCCGGTGGTCGGAGAAAATGGCAAGCCATTTTCCTTGGCATTTTCCAATTTGCGCTTTTTTGCCTCGGCTTCTCTTAATGTTCTAAAGGCATTTGATTTGTCTCGCCCATCAACTCTCCATTTTACGATGTAGGGCTTTTTTGCATTTGGCCTGTGTTGAATTCTGAATACATTGACTTTGTTCATGATTGAATCCCCTCAGGCAATGCCATCAAAAATTCAACAAGCCAGTCTTCTCGAACACGTAAGTCTCCATTTGGAAGCCTTCTGCTCTCTGGTGCCAATCCCATTTGGCGCCATTTGTAGAAGGTACTTTTACTGATTCCTAGAAACTCACAGACTTGAGAAACCGATAACCACTGTTTGTCCAGATATGCCCCTCTGGTTGCTTTTGATATTTTCATGGCCAGAAGGTGAATTCGTCTAGTGAAAATTGCATTCAAATTTTGGAGACTCCAGGCGCCTCTATGGTCTAATCTAATAATGTCGCCCATAGCGGAACCTCTGATCCTGGCTGGTTTGAAAATGGTACAGGAGTGGTACGAATAACTACATAGGTAAAATTTCTTTAGAAAACCCCACTGTTTTGAGTCTTTTTTTGCTTTTTCCGACATACTTTTAATCCGTGGGTCGTCGGTTCGAGCCCGACGGGGCCCACCCATACTTGAGGCGATACCCTTTTTTCACTACTCAATTTCTGGATAAGCGAGAACCAGGGGGCTAGAGCATGTCTA
>Ga0007867_1000564_pt1 | contig 12510 bp, 8 predicted proteins | sample CryBogCBH25Aug08_FD_71224 | JGI IMG/M metagenome (GOLD analysis project Ga0007867, IMG submission 71224) | Freshwater microbial communities from Crystal Bog, Wisconsin, USA - CBH25Aug08 | ecosystem: Environmental > Aquatic > Freshwater > Lake | place: Crystal Bog, Wisconsin, USA | collected... | reverse complement strand
TCCGCGCCCGCGCAGCGCACCGCGCTGGAAGTGCTCGCGGCCAACGGTGTCGAGACGTTTATCCAGCGCGACGACGGGTTCACGCCCACCCCTTCGATTTCTCACGCCATCCTGACTTACAATCGCGGTCGCACAAGCGGTCTGGCGGATGGCATCGTCATCACGCCGTCGCACAATCCGCCGTCGGACGGCGGCTTCAAATACAATCCTACCAACGGCGGACCGGCGGACACGGACATCACCAACTGGGTGCAGAACCGCGCGAATGAGCTCCTGCGGAGCGGCCACCATGAGGTTAAACGCATGAGTTACGAAGCCGCGCTCAAGGCCAGCAACACGCATCTGCACGATTTTATCACACCTTACGTTGCGACACTCGGCGAGGTGATTGACATGGCAGCCATCAAAGCCGCCGGTGTGCGCATCGGGATTGACCCGCTCGGCGGCGCGTCGTTGCCTTACTGGCAGCCGATCAAAGAGCGTTACGGTCTGGACATCACGGTGGTGAACACCAAGGTTGATCCGCAGTTCGGTTTCATGACGCTCGATCACGACGGAAAAATCCGGATGGACTGCTCCAGCCCGTATGCGATGGCCAGCCTCGTCGGCCTGAAAGACAAGTTTAGCGTTGCGTTCGGCAATGATCCCGATGCCGACCGTCACGGCATTGTCACGCCGTCGGCGGGATTGCTGAACCCGAATCATTATCTTGCCGTGGCCATCAATTACCTGCTCACGCATCGGCCGCAGTGGAACAAAAATGCCGCCGTCGGCAAAACGCTTGTGAGCAGCAGCATCATTGACCGCGTGGTTGCCGCGCTTGGGCGCAAGTTGATGGAAGTGCCGGTCGGCTTCAAATGGTTTGCGCCGGGACTTGCGGATGGCTCGGTGTGCTTTGGTGGCGAGGAAAGTGCCGGTGCGAGTTTCCTGCGGCGCGACGGCAGCGTGTGGAGCACGGACAAGGATGGGTTGATTCTCGGCCTGCTCGCGGCGGAGATTTGCGCCACGACTGGCAAAGACCCCGGCCAGCATTACGCGGAACTCACTGCGAAGTTCGGTGCGCCGAGTTACAAACGCATTGACGCCGCCGCCACGCCGGAACAAAAAGCGGCGTTCAAGAAACTCACGCCCGAAGCGGTGACGGCCAGCACCCTTGCCGGCGACGCCATCACGCAAAAGCTCACGCGTGCGCCCGGCAACCACGCGGACATCGGCGGCTTGAAGGTTTGCACGGCGAACGGGTGGTTCGCGGCGCGTCCATCCGGCACGGAAAACATTTACAAGGTCTATGCCGAGAGCTTCAAGGACGCGGCGCATCTGGACGCGATCATCGCCGAGGCGCAGGCGATCGTGACGGCATCACTGGCGAAGTGATTCAATTTAGCCAAAAAGGCGCAATAATTGATGACCATCATTAAACAGAACCAAGTATGGCTGATCCTGGCCACACTCATAATCACCTCCGGCTTTGTCGAAGCAACCGACTTCAACATCACCGTTTATGGTGCCAAAGCCGACGCCTCAGCCTTGAACACAGATGCCATCCAAAAAGCCATAGATGCCTGTGCCGCGACCGGCGGCGACAGGGTGATTGTGCCGTCAGGCGTCTTTCGTTCGGCAGGCATCGTTCTTAAAGACCATGTCACACTTTTCCTTTCCGAAGGGGCAGTGTTGCGAGCCCCGACCAAGCTGTCGGATTACGACGCACACAATAAAGCTTTTGTTTCGGCTGAAGGGGCCACGGATGTCGGTTTGGCAGGCAAGGGCATGATTGACGGCAGTGGCGCGGCTTTCATGGTTAAAGACGAAACCTATAACCCAAAGAAATGGGCGGGGCGGGAATGGATGTTCTCAACGCACTTCGCCTACAAAGCTCTGCCGCGCCCGGCGAATGTCAAGTTTACCCGGTGCCGAAACGTAACGATCAGAGACGTCACCTTGACCAACGCCACCAGTTGGACGCTGCATTGTTCCTCCTGCGATCAATTGGACATCGAAGGAGTGATTATTCGCAATCCGCTGCATGGGGTTAACAACGACGGCATTGATATTAACATGTGCCGGGATGTGCGTGTGATCAACTGCGACATCAGCACCGGCGACGATGCCATCTGTCTCAAGTGTAACGATGCCAAATTGAAACGCGTTTCGCGTAACATTCTGGTTGCCGACTGCCGGATCGAAACCGAGTGTCAGGCTTTTAAAATCGGCACGGAAACGCTGGATGGTTTTGAGAATATCGTTTTCCGCAACTCTTACATCTATAACCGCTCCTCCGACGTGGGCGAACGTGCAGCGGCGGGGATTGCTATCGAAACGGTGGATGGGGCCGTGGTCAACGGAGTTACCATTTCCAACATCGAGATGACCAATGTTCGTGCGCCCATCTTCATCCGTCTTGGCAACCGCGGCAAAGGGGAATCTGCCTCCAGCAAGAAGCCCGGCGCGCTCAAGAATGTTGTGATTGAAAATGTCAACGCGCGCCATTCGCTGATGGAATCCTCCATCACCGGCATTCCCGGCTATGCAGTTGAAAATGTCACTTTGCGCAACATCAGCATCGAACTGGAAGGCGGCGGTCAAAAAGATTGGACATCCGCCACCGTGCCGGAAGTCGAGGACGTCTATCCGGCGCCACGCATGTTCAAGGTGCGGCTGCCGGCTTACGGTTTCTATTGCCGCCACGCCAATGGGATCACCTTTACCAACCTGCAGTTCAGTAACCTTGCCCCTGATTTCCGCCCCATGCTCGTTTGCGAAGACGTAGGTAATTTAACCGTGGATGGTATGCAAGCGCGGGAGGTTGCCGGTGACGAGCCGCTGGTGTGTTTCAAAGACGTGCATGAATCCAAAATCACCCATTGCGCGGTTCCCTTACAAACCAAGGTTTTTCTCAAAACCACCGGCGCGGCCTCGCGCGGCATTGTTCTGGCCGATAATAAGATGGGGATTGGCACCAAAGTATCCGAGATAGCCGGAGGGGCTGCCCAATCTGCTGTCCAGCTTAAGCCGTAAAGCAAAAGCGCCCAATCCATCATGGATTCGGCGCTCTCGTTTTTTGAATTCACGAGCGGCTCAGCTCTTCCAATCGAGCGCCTTTTTCTTCACGGCGTAGATGTAGCCGGCGAACAGGATACCGAGAAAGGAAACCATCGAGCCGAGGGCGAGATTCCGCGTGGCGTGTTCCGCCAGCATGTCGCGATAGGTCACCGCCCACGGATACATGAACACCACTTCGATGTCGAACAGGATGAACAGCATCGCGACGAGGTAAAATTTCACCGAGAAGCGCGAACTGCCTTCGCCGATGGGATTCAGGCCGCATTCGTAGGCGGTATCCTTGGCCTTGCTGGACTTGGCGAATTTGCCGAGCAAGACCGAGATCAGCAGCGTGCCGCCCGCGAAACCGACGGCGGCGGCGAGCAGGAACAAGACCGGAATGTATTGCGCAAGTTGCGATTTCTCCATGGCGGAAAGTTTAATCGGCTGCAGCGACAAATTCAACCTCGAATCCCCGCCAGCCAAAAGGCAGCGCGATCCATGGATTCAGACTCGCCGGCACCGGATTTAAAAGCTGATTTTCCCGGCCACGCCGACGCTCCAATTGTTCTGCCAGTTGCCGGTGGGGGCGGAGAAGGCCGTGGGCGTGTAGTCAAACACCGGGCCGACGGTGATCCGCTGGGTCACCTGCACGTCCACGCCCACGCCGACAGCCATGGCAAAGGCGTTGGCCGAGGAATGGCCGGAGCCGAAAGCGCTGGAGTAACCGTTCTGGTCGGTCACGCCGCCGAAGAGCACATGGCCGACCACCTTCACCTTTTCACACGGCTGAAAGGTGACCTGCGGGCCGACGAGAGAGAGGTAACGATCCAGCGAGACGTCGTAATATCCTTGGTGCTGGGAACCATACAGGCCGCTGAACTCGCCGCCGACCGCGAGCCACGAGTTGACGTTGTAAAAGCCGGATACTTGGAAGCCGTGAAGATCCTTTACGTCTTCCTGGGCCGTGCGCATGAAATTGTAGCCCAAGCTCAACTGGAAAAGATCGTTGGCTTTCGCGGCGGGAGCGGCGGCGGTTTTCACGGCGTTGGCGGGTGTGTTTGGTTTTTCTTCAGGGCATGGGACGCGGACGAAACTCTGGCCAGTTTTTGGATTATGGATGTGGTTTTCATCATCCATAGGGGCAAGCTTGAGTTCTGTCTTTCTAAGACCAGCCGCAACCGCCTCCCCAGCATATACGGCAGACCTTGGAATGGTGGGAACAACTTCTCCCGTCTTCTCATCGATCCAACACAAGCAATCGTTCGCTGCGAACGTGGCGACTGCAAAGACGAACAAAAATAGTAGAGCGGTAATTTTTTTTATCATAAATAGATTCAGGGTTGATTATGTGTAAAAGCGACGAGTTTATTATTGTGCAGGATATTCTTTTTGAAAATCATCCCACGGATATTCAGCCAGAGGCGGCACTCGCAGAAGTCCGATTTGTGCCGGAGCGATAGGAACGTCAATCTTCTCGGAGCAATAAATATATGCTGCCCATTCCGCCTTAAAATCCACTCTAAACACTACCCGGAGAGGCGGCGATGTTGACTGTTGCCAGCCGAGGTTCAGAACAATCCGATGCGTCCATCCGCCCGACATGAATTTGCACCGGTCAGGACATCCCTGCCGAACCGCGCCCTCGACCGCTTCAACCATCCATTTGTCCAACGCGGCAGCTTGCGCGTCTACTTCTGCCATCAATTTCAACCACGCAGCGGGATCCTTTGGTGGGTTGGCTTCGATGAATGCGGAGCGAGACCCTGATCGAGTATTGGCTTTACATGAAAGAGGCATATTTTGTTCCTTTCTTTAACAAGTTATTTCTTTAGTAATTTGCAGCGGTTTCATAGTTTTGGATTAAATTTTCACCAATTCCACCCTTCGATTTTTCGCGCGGTTTTCCTCGGTGTCGTTGGGCGCGACCGGCTGCGTGGCGCCCGCGCCGATGGGCGTCAGTCTTTCCACCGCGATGTTGTAATCGTGAACCAGCGCGCCGGTCACCGCCTGCGCCCGGCGCGTGGAGAGATCCAGGTTGTGCTCCGCCGTGCCCAGGCTGTCCGTGTGCCCGACAACCTTGAATTTCAACGCCGCATCGCCGGTCATCAGCTTGCCCACCTCGTCGAGCGTCGGCTTGCTCTGCGGCTTGAGGTCGGCCAGGTCGTTGTCAAAGTAGATGCCGTAGAGCCGCACCGCGCCGCTGGCGGCAAGCTGTTTGGCCATGTCGCCGGCGGTGCCGTCCACCATCTTGTTGCCCACGGCCTTTTGCTGGATGGAATCCACGAAAACGGCGGTGTCACCTTTCTTGAAGTCGCCTTCATCCCCGCCCATTTCCGCGACGAAAACGGAGAGATGCACTTTGCCGGCGGGATCGTTCTTGGTGGCATAGACGTAATAATCATTCTGGCTGTTGTAGGGACTGATCCCCGGAAAATTCCGCTGGCAGGTGAAGTCGCCCGCCGTGCGGGAGTCAACCTGCAGCGATGCCTGGATTTCGAATCCCTTTTCCTTCAGCGCGTTTTCGTAATTCCGGCAAACCTCAAGCGAACTGGCCTGCCCGCCGGGAATATCGTAGCCGATGCGGATCATTTTGCCCTCAACGCTCACGGGTTCTGCCAATGCCTTCTTCTCCTTGTCCATTCCCCGAAAACCCAAGGTATCGTAATTCGCCGCCTTGTAGCGGATGATGGTCGAGCCTTCAAACCGGCTCACGAACGGATTGTCCTTGCTGCCGGGCAGATCGGCGGCCAGCGCGGCACCGCCGATGCAAAAAAACGCGAACACGAAGAGGGATAGTTTGTTTTTCATAAATCTTATCAAAGATATTATGGAAACTTTATTTCTGTCACCAAGAAAATGGTCGCGCACCGGTGGCGGAGTCAAAAGCCTTTGCGGCTGGTCAGTCGGGATTCACCCTGGCATCTCTTGATTCTGAAGAAATTTCACCATGGCCGCCGCGAATGGCGCGCAATCCTTCGGCGTCCGGCTGGAAATCAGATTGCCGTCCACCACGACCGGTTCGTTCACCCAAATGCCGCCGGCGTTTTCCAAATCGTCCTTGATGCCCAGCGAACCGGTCACGCGTTTGCCCTTGAGAATTTTGGCGGAAATCGGAATCCAGCCGCCGTGACAGATGAAGGCGACGAGTTTGCCCGACTCAAAAAATTCGCGCGTGAGCGCCAGCACCTTGGCGTCGCGGCGCAACTTGTCCGGCATGAAGCCGCCCGGCACGAGCAGCCCGCAAAAATCTTCGCTGCGCGCGTCCATCAGCAGCAAATCCGCCGCGGCGGGATAACCGTGCTTGCCGGCGTAGGTCTTGATTTCCGGCGCGGCGCATTTCAGCGCGTAGCCGGCCTCCTCCAGCCGCAGCTTGGGATACCAGAGTTCGAGGTCTTCATAAACGTCGTCCAGAAACGCGAGCACAGTTTTGTTTTGCATGAATTGATTGTTTCCGCGCTTTTTTCCTTTTGTCAACCGCTGTTTGCCCGTTCAATTTGCGTTCATGTCGCACGAATACGTCTTAAAACCGTTCACGCCGGAAATCCGGCTGAACATCGACTATCCGTGCGAACTCAACGAACAACAGCTCGCTGCCGTCACCGCGCCGCCCGGTCCGGCGCTCGTCATCGCCGGCGCGGGTTCCGGCAAGACGCGCACGCTCACCTACCGCGTTGCGTATTTGCTGGAGCAGGGCATTCCCGCCGACCGCATTTTGCTGCTGACCTTCACCAACAAGGCCGCCGGCGAGATGATGCGCCGCGTCTCGGATTTGCTCGGTCACGAACTGCGTTCGCTCTGGGGCGGGACGTTTCACAGCATCGGCGCACGGATTTTGCGGTTGCACGCGGACGCGCTCGGCTATCAAAAGGATTTCACCATCCTTGACCGCGATGACGCGAAGGATTTGATCAAGGCCAACCTCGCCGACGCGAAGATTGACAAGAAAGACAAGCATTTTCCCAAGCCGGACGTGTTGAACGAAATCTTTTCGCTCGCGTCCAACACGCATCGCACCACGGATGAATTGCTGGAAGGCCAATTCAGTTATTTCTCGCAGTTCGCCGCCGAAATCGCCGACCAGCAGAAGCGTTACGTCGCCCGCAAGCGCACGGCGAACGGCATGGATTTCGACGACCTGCTGGCGCTCTGGCTGCGACTGATGCAGGAGCACGCCGACGTGCGCGAGCATTACCAGCGGCGCTTTCAGTTCATCCTCGTGGACGAGTATCAGGATACGAATAAGCTGCAGGGCGACCTGATTGATTTGCTCGCCGCGCGCCACAAGAACGTCATGGTCGTGGGCGACGACGCGCAGAGCATCTACGCGTGGCGCGGCGCGAACTTCGCGAACATCCTCGATTTTCCCAAGCGCTATCCCGGCGCGAAAGTTTTCAAGATTGAAACCAATTACCGCAGCACGCCGGAAATTTTGGCCGTGGCGAACGCCGCGATCACGGCCAACGTGAATCAATTCGCGAAGGAACTCGCGCCGGCGCGCAAATCCGGCGTGAAACCCGCGCTGGTGCAATGTCAGGACGCCGGGCAGCAGGCGGCATTCATCGCCCAGCGCGCGTTGGAGCTGCGCGAGGAAGGCGTGAGCCTGAATGAAATTTGCGTGCTGTATCGCTCGCATTTTCACGCGCTGGAATTGCAATTGGAGCTGACGCGCCGGCAGATTCCGTTCAGCATCACGAGCGGCATCCGGTTTTTCGAGCAGGCGCACATCAAGGACGCCACGGCTTACTTAAAATTGGTGGCGAATCCGAAAGACGAAGTTTCGTTCAAGCGGCTCGCGCTGCTGCTTGACGGTGTCGGTGCGAAAGGCGCGGACAAATTGTGGCAACATTTTTCAGCGAGAATGGCGGAAAGCAGATTGAAGATGGAGTCTAAGCTCGCAACTGCATTGCAATCGTGTGCGAAAAGTGTCCCGAAAAAATCGGCGGTGGCGTGGACGCAATTTGTCGCGACCATTTCGCAACTGGAAGACGAAGCGACGCGCAAGAGTGCGGCGAAGATGTTGCGGCTCGTGATGGACGCGGGCTACGACGATTATCTCAAGGAGACCTACGACAACTACGAGCGCCGGCTTGACGAAATCCAACAGCTCGCGGAGTTCGCGTTTCAGTTCGGCAGCGTGGAGGAATTTCTCACGCAACTCGCACTGCTCACGAACGTCGAAGCCGAGGAAAATCCGGCGGACGATTCCGAACGCATGAAGCTTTCGACGATTCATCAGGCGAAGGGTTTGGAGTTCGACGTGGTGTTCGTCATCATGCTCTGCGACGGCTTGTTTCCCTCCGCGCGCTCGACGGAAAGCAATGATGGCGAGGAGGAGGAACGCCGACTGTTTTACGTTTCCATCACGCGGGCGAAGAACGAGCTTTACCTGACTTATCCGAATATGCGTGCCGGCTTTGGCGCTTCCGGCATGGACACCTACCAGTCGCCGTCGCGGTTTCTTTCCGAGATTCCCAAGGCGCTTTTGAACGAGTGGAACCTGCGTTAGGTTTTGGCATGAAATCGGCTTCTAGTCTGCTTGACTTTTACTGATGCAAGAGGCACGGTAGAACGACCCTGACCCCGCCATTCATGAAAACCAGTGCAACCCTTTGTCCCGGTCGAAAAGGTGACTTCACCAGCGTGCCGCTTTGTTCTGCCTTGATTTTGCGCACGACTGTCCTGATTTGTCTGCTTGCTGCCATGCGCATTGTTTCGGCGCCGATGATCGATTTGAACCACAATGGTATCAGCGACATTTGGGAGCAGATGTATGGCGCGAGCGGTCTCGATCCTAACGGTGATGCGGATGGTGACGGGGTTTCCAATCTGCGGGAGGCGTTGGCAGGCACCAATCCGTTCGATTCCAATTCGTATCCGCACATCACGGCGTTTGGCACCAGCAGCACTAATTTTTCGGTGACGGTTCCGGCCGCCCTTGGCAAGGTGTATCAATTGTTGAGCATCACAAATCTGGGCAGCACCAACTGGCTGGTGGAAACCACGGTGGTGGTGCGTGCCGGTTCTGCGGTGCCGCTGTTTTCAACTCCGGGGAACACCAGAAAGTTTTTCCGTATCGCGATTTCGGATACCAACACCGACGGCAGCGGGATGAACGACTGGGAAAAATACCATCTGGGTCTTGATCCCCTGAACCCGGTCAGCAACGGCAATCTCGACGGCAACGGCCAGTTGATGCGGGATTACGACTATGCGACGAACAAGCTGGCGTTGCAAAATGTCTTTACGATTTCCGCGACCGATGCGTCAACGACCCAGCCGGATCCGGGGTCTTCGCCGACCGATCTTGGCACGTTGACCGTGACGCGCGGCGGGTTTCCACTGAATACGGTGACGGTAAACTTGGGGTTGGGCGGGCCGGGACCGGGCTTTGCGACGGAAGGGCTGGATCACGCGGCGTTGCCACGGTCGGTCACACTGGCAGCCGGGATAAGTTCAACCAACATTTCAGTGACGCCGCTGGCGAACACGAATTTGCACGCGCCGGTGATCGCGCAGTTGAAAATTTTACCGGGCACGAACTATTCAATCGGCAACCAGAGCAATGCGGCGGTTGTCATTTATCCGTCGCCCACGCCCACCGGCACCGGTCTGTTTGGCCAGTATTATACAAATTCCAGCACGACTTATTCCAGCAATGTTAATTTCAATGCCACCAATCTTTTCCTGACCCGGATTGATCCGGTGATTGATTTTAACTGGACGAACGGCACTTCGCCCAACTTGAGCAATGGGCTTTACACCGTGCGCTGGACCGGTCAGGTGCAGCCACAGTATTCGGAAACGTATGTCTTTGACGTGAAGAGCGACGACAGTTGCCGTCTCTGGGTCAACGACCAGTTGGTGATCACCAATTGGCAATCACAAAGCTTGACCGACCGAACCAACTCCATCGCTCTGCAGGCTGGTGTGCGTTACAACATCAAACTGGAATATCTTCAAACCAACGGCGCGGCGCAGGCGCACCTGTATTGGTATAGTCCCAGTCAGTCCTCGGTTATTATTCCCAGCAATCGGCTCTACCCGACGAATGGCGTCAGCGGCGGATCCAATGCGCCCGCCGTCATCACCAGCGCGTTGAGTGCGGTGGCGTTTCTGAACCAGCCGTTCAGCTATCAGGTGACTGCGGCGAACACGCCATTGAGTTTCACCGCCAGCGGTCTGCCGCCGGGATTAAATTTCACGGCGAACAGCGGTCTTATCAGCGGCACGCCGACGCTTGCCGGCAATTTCTCGGTCGCCTTAACGGCCAGCAATGCCGTCGGGGTCGGCGCTTCGCTGGTAAACATTCAGGTCATCGACACCGGCACTTCCGTGGTGCGCGAAGTCTGGACGAACGTGCCGGGCACCAACGTCACGGACATTCCGACCAGCGCGACGGCGTCGCTGACGAACACGTTGAGCTAGCTGGAAAGCACCAATTTTGGCAGCAATTACGGCGAGCGTATCCGAGGCTACCTCACGGTGCCGGTCACCGGGAATTATTACTTCTGGATCGCGGCCAGCGACTCGGCCGAACTGTGGATTTCCAACGACGGTGAGCCAGTGAACAAATTGAAACGGGCCAATGTCTGGCCGGTTGGTGGCGGCACGGCCTTTCACCAGTGGAACACCCAGACCAACCAGCAGTCCAAATGGTTGTCGCTCATTGGCGGCCAGAAATATTACGTTGAAATCCTGCACAAGGTCGGGACGACGCCAAACGACCACTGTTCGGTCGGCTGGTTGCAGGATGCCATCGGCACGAACACGGCACCGGGTGGCGTGGTGCCGGGCTATGCGTTGTCGCGGTATTATCCGCTGCCTTTGGTTATTACACCGGGAACTTTATACAGCGCCAATCTGTTGCCGGAGGCCGGCAGTCCCAGCTCCGGCTCCGGTTCGGCGACCATGCTGGTCAGCGCAGATGGATCTACGGCAACCATCAAATACTCTTTTAATGGACTTGGCAATGTCACTGCGGTTCATTTGCACGCTGATCCATACGGCAACAGCGTTTCCAAAGTGCTGCTCTTTGACATTGTTCCTGGCCAGACACCGCAGCAGTCGGACGGGAGTTATGTTTGGCCGATAACGGCGTCTGGTGCGCTTTCGGCTGCAGACGTTCAGGAACTTATGCGTGAAGGTAAATCCTTTCTTGATATTCATACCGCTGTTGATCCCAACGAGCCGGGCGAAATCAATGGCCATTATATACCGGTGAACGGATCGCCAACTTTCACTGCTCCGCCGGATCCGCCGGCGTGGACGGATGATCACACCGACACCAATGCCGCCGTGCGGTTTCTCACGCAAGCAACATTTGGGGCAAGTCTCAGCGACATCACCGCTGTGCAAACGCTGGGTTACACCAACTGGCTCAACAATCAGTTTTCAATGCCGGTGTCGCACCATTTGCCGGTTGTGCTGGCGAACAAGAGCGCGGATCCGTTCGATCCGTTCCCGAGTTCGCTCACTTTCAACACTTGGTGGCAGCAGGCGGTGACTGCGCCCGACCAATTGCGGCAGCGCGTCGCCTTTGCACTGAGTGAGATTCTGGTTGTTTCCGAAAATGGCACGTTGTCCACCTTTTACGCCCACGGCCTGTCTTCCTACTATGACTTGCTGCTCGACAACGCCTTTGGCAACTACCGCACATTGCTGAAGGCCGCCACACTGCATCCCGTCATGGGCAAATATCTTGATATGCTTGCCAACGACAAGGGCAGTCTTGTCACCGGCCTGCATGCGAATGAAAATTACGCCCGCGAAATCAACCAGCTTTTCTCCATCGGTCTTTACCGGATGTGGCCGGACGGGACGCTCGTGCTGAACTCGCAAAATTCACTTGTGCCGACCTATGTGCAAAATGTGATCAGCGGTTTTGCCGCCACCTTTACCGGCTGGAATTATTACCAGACCAACCAAGCGAACGGTCGACTGCCTTCGAGTTGGTATCCCAGCTCGAATTATACCAACTCGATGGTGCTGGTTCCGTCGCATCACGATCTCGGCACCAAGTTGCTTTTGGACAATGTCATGCTGCCGGCGGCGCAGGGCAACCAGACGGTCTTGTCCACCTCGACCAACGACACTTATTGCTCGCAGGATTTGGATCAGGCGATGGATTCCATTTTTAACAACCCGAACGTAGGACCGTTCGTCTGTCGTCAGTTGATTCAGCGGCTCGTCACCAGCAATCCCAGCCGCGACTATCTCTACCGGGTCGTGCAGAAATTCAACGATGACGGCACCGGCGTGCGCGGTAATCTGCAGGCGGTCATCAGTGCCATCCTGCTGGATTATCAGGCACGTTCCCCGGCAGTCTCCATTTTGAGCACCTACGGCAAACAGCGCGAGCCGCTTTGCCGCGTGACGGCGGTCGCCCGGGCGTTCCCGTCACCCGCGGGCACCGGTGGAACCTATTCTCAGGGCGGCACCCAAACGATTTCGATCAACACGACCAACGCC
>Ga0007867_1000557_pt1 | contig 12614 bp, 9 predicted proteins | sample CryBogCBH25Aug08_FD_71224 | JGI IMG/M metagenome (GOLD analysis project Ga0007867, IMG submission 71224) | Freshwater microbial communities from Crystal Bog, Wisconsin, USA - CBH25Aug08 | ecosystem: Environmental > Aquatic > Freshwater > Lake | place: Crystal Bog, Wisconsin, USA | collected... | reverse complement strand
GTTGCAGCGTACTTATGGAGTGCAACAATTCATGCATGATAGTTACATAATCAGTACCAGTAAAAGAATCAGCCCTACCTTTACCATCAAGTCCGTTGTACTTAACATCAAAATACTCTAACTTTCTAGTACGAGTATTAAGAATTGGTTGTTGTGTACCATAAGCATTTTTATTTCTTTTATCTCCTTGAAGAACCGTAACTTTAGTTGGTATACCTTCTGCTGAATATCCTTTAATTTTGTTTAAAATTCTTTCTGCAATATGTTTTGCAGCATCATTTGGAGCATTATCAATTAACCATTGACAAATTTCTTCGCCAGTTGTCATGTTTTTTACTTCATCATTAATTTTATTTAATGATTTATTAATATCAAATTCTCTGGTTTCGACTTTACGAATAGGAGCTTTAGGAGTTTTAGATTCTTGTGGTTTATAAGAAACTACTTGATCATGGCTAAATACTCTTCTTAATAACTTAGCGTTATCGCCAACAGGATCCATTTTAATGACTAATGAGTCATGACCTAAACTAGTAACGTAATCTTTAAGACGTTGAGATTCTGCTCTAAATTGTGGTTCTGGAACGCTGAAAGGATTAGGATATTGCCAATCTACTTCAGGGTGTTTAACCAATGCCTTCCATTCGGCATCATCTCGAATCACCAATGGATTATCAAATGAAACAGTATGCTTTGTTACATCGCCATAGTTCTTAGCATCAATACCAGTTGGTGCATAGTATTGTCCTTCTCCAGCAACAGGTACTTGAACGTCTGAATAAATTTTTGATTTGTCCTCGCCACGACCTTGATACATTTCAAGCGTTGCTGGTTTACCAGTTTCTACCTCATCCCATTTAGGATCAGGTTTAGTAATCTTTTCTGGTTCAGCAACAGGCTCACCTTTTGTTTCAACAGGAGGCTTGGTTTCTTCAGGCTTTGCCTCTTCAGGCTTAACTTCTTCAGGCTTTGCCTCTTCAGGCTTAACTTCTTCAGGCTTTGCCTCTTCAGGCTTAACTTCTTCTGGTTTTACTTCAGGTTTAGGTTCTTCAGGTTTAACAAGTTCAGGTTTTATCTCTTCAGGTTTTGCCTCAACTATTGGCTCTATCTTAGGAACACCTGGCTTTACTTCACCTGTATGTATTTCTCCAGTATTTGCATTAATTATCTGGCCATCTTCATTAAGAGTAACAGGCTCAGATTTACCTGTTTTTGGATCATCATAATGTCCAATAATTTCGCCATATTTACCTCGTCTAGGAGCTTCATTTTCTTCTGCTTTTGGTTTTACTTCACCAGGTTTTTTACCAGGATAAAATTCTACATTACCTGCAATGGACTCAGTAACTGGTGCACCATTGATTGAACTTACCAATTTACCTTCTTCATTCAAAATAATAGGATGAATAATTCCTGAATTTGGATCTATGTAATTACCTATAATATTTGGAGGTTCTTTTTCAGGAGTCTTTACTTCAGGCTTAACTTCTTCTGCCTTAACTTCTGGTTTAACCTCTTCCTGTTTAATAGGTTTAATCTCTTCCTGTTGAATAGGTTTAATTTCTTTACCTTCAAGCTCATCTTGCATTGCTTGAGTATCATGAGAACCTTGTTTGGGTTCATAAGGTTCAATCGTAACCGTGCCTTTTGGTTCTTCTTTAGGCTCTAATGTTGGTTCAACTTTTGATGGTTCTTCTGCTTTTTTACCAGTAATTGCTTCTTTAGCACTAAGACCTACACGTTCACCAACGCCTGATAATTTTTTTCCAAGCCTTGTTTCTTTTTGACCTAGTAATCCAAGTGCTGCTTGAGTGGCAATTCGCTGAGGATCCATTGGTCCTTCACCAATTGCTTCAAAACCAGCTTCCATACCACCACCAATACCAGCACCAGTTAATGCATTAGTTGCTGCCTGAATTTTTTCGCCCCTGAGTTCTTTAGCAGCAGCCTCAGTTAAACCTTTGCCACTCTTAAGTAATGACAAGGATGGTCGCATACCAAGTAAAGAAGGTGCAAACTCTGCCAGTTCTGTGGCAACTGGATGTTCTTTGGCTTCTTTGGCAGCAGTCTCTTCATCAAGACCAAGCATCTTAGCAGTCTCAGGAAATTGCTGAAGTAATTTTTCTTGAGCCATCGCAGTAGCAGAAGAAGCTCCTACGGCTCCTGCAAGACCTAAAGGGATAGAACCAAGACCACCACCACCAATAACCCCTAATCCAGCTCCAACAAAACCAGCAGCCGTTGGTAATGCAGATTTTAATAATGAATGAGCAACGGCAGCACCAGTACTTGTCTCTGGTTGCAAAGGCATTACGCCAAATTTTTGACGTATTGCATCTTGGGTAGCTTCGTTTGCTTTGGTGAAGTTGGTATCTAAAGCAGAATACTTATTAAAAATAGCCTGTTTGGTTGCTTCATTTGCATTTACATAATTTGGATCGTTTAAGATCTCCATCAAATTAGGCATGATAAATCCTTACTTTTTGGGATTTAATAAAGGATTATTTACATCTACAGAATTATTTTTAGAGCCAAACAAATTACTGAAGAAATTACCATCGTTTTTGTTAGTTACTTCTGGTGGTACAACAAACGGTGGTGGAGCAACATATGGTCGAGTGACTTTATAAAAGTCATAATAACCTTGTTTAATTTTATTAATTTGATCATCATAAGCTTGATACTGTGGAGTGCCTGGCTCATATCCAGACTTATCACGTTGCTTAATTAATGCAGGAATATTGTCATCGGCTTGAATTGCCATCGTAGCTTTGTAAAGTAGTTTATCTTCTAAAGATGGTTGATTTGCACCAGCAGCGGCACGTTGAGCATTTGCCATAGCCTTAGTTGCTTCAGCTTGAGCCATCATTGCTTTGTGATTCAATATACCACCCAATACTTGTGCAGATGATTGACCAAGAGCATCTCTACGAGCTTGATCTTGTTTAGCAGCTTCAAGCGTTCCTTGTTGGATAGAGCGTTTAGCAGCATTAATATCAGCAAGACTCTTCTGCATACCAGATTCAGCACCTAGAGCCGATGTTCCAACGCTACTTAATAAATTTCCAAATGTGCCACCTGTACGATCACCAGCACCACTCATCATGCCAATTCCTGTACGGAATGCAAACTCAGGAAGAATCATAGATTTTTGTTGTGCAATATCAGCCTTTTGTTCTTCTGCTAATGGTTTATAAGCTTCAGTTACCGTACCTTTACCAGACTGTACATCACTTAATACGTTCGTTAAATAATTTCTAAATAATGCAGCATCTTGATCAATATCACTCATTAATTTTTCTTTATCTGGTGTAGTCGTTGATCCGCCAAGAGCTAACGCTAATATTCCACCTTCAGCCATCTTGGTCATATCACCAGTACCAATAGCAGCAATTCCTGAACGATTCTCAGGAGCCATCGCCATTTGTTGTGGAGAAGGCAAAGTACTCGTAGGCATTGGATTTGGCAACGGTTGAGACATGATTTTGCCAGCCTCTGGGTTACTATGCATATAACCATGCATCTGATCTAAACCTTGAGCATACATCTTCGCCATTGGGCTTGATGCTGGACTTTGTTGAACTTGTTGTAACTGTTGATCGCTCATCATATTCATTGGCACAGCACCACCAACAGCCATTGATGTGATCTTACCACCACGTTTATGTCCAGCTCCAGTAGCTGCGTTATACATACCCAAACCACCAAGACCAGCTAATCCTAATCCACCTAACTGGGATACGGTACTTGGAGGAGCTTGATACATTGTCGTTGAAGTCTGCTGTGTAGGAAGACCACGCAACATCGCATTCATAACACCTAACTGCATAAACGGATATTGTTGTGCAGTCGCATAGTTTTGAACAGCTTGATTAATAATATTCTGTTGAGCTTGAGTTTGTTGAGCACCTAATTGATTCTGCAAGTTAGCAATGTTTTCTGTTGCACCTAATTGCATATTACCAATATTAGCTAAGTTTGTGCCTGCTGTGCCAGCTTGTCCATATCCTGCTTGTTGAGCACCAACGCCAGCAAGACCTGCTTGAGCACCTTGCATACCTAAATTAGCTGCTTGACCTGCACCCTGCAAGCCCATGCCATAACCTTGCATTGCTTGAGAACCAGCTTGTCCAGCTCCTTGTAGTCCCATACCAAGACCTTGAAGTGCTTGAGACGCTGCTTGACCATATCCAGACAATGCTTGCTGATTACCTTGTAATGCCATATTGCCAGCTTGATTAGCACCTTGTAATCCCATTCCATAACCAGATAAGGCTTGTTGATTACCAGCTAAAGCAGCAGCATTGGCTGCATTCATTTGTTGCTGTGCATTATTAAATGCTGTGTTATATCCTTGACCAATTGCTTGCTGGGCAGCTAAATCACCACCCTGTTGCACTAAAGCATTTTGTAATGCTTGGCGAGAACCACCAAAAGCTCCAGAACGAGTTGCGGCAGCTTGTTCGCCAGCACTTTGTATTCCTGTTTGTTGTCCCAATAATTGGAGCTGAGGATTTAAACTAGCCTGAATATATGGGTTCATGTAAGACTGAACCGCATTAGGATCAGTAGACATCTGCCCTAATTGTTGTCCAATATTAGCACCTTGCTGACCTTGCATAGCACCCATACCGCCATACATAGATGACTGACCAGCAAATTGATTGCCTAGATTTGCACCTTGTTGTCCAGCACCAGCAGATAGTCCAGCATATTGTTGACCTGTCTGAGCACCTTGACCACCATACATATTGGATAAATTGGCAGCTTGCTGTCCAGCCTGTGAACCTAAACCACCGTACATATTAGATAAGTTTGCACCTTGCTGACCTGCCCTGTTAGCCATGCCACCATACATACCAGCTTGACCAACTGTATTTAATGCACCTTGCCCAGCTGTGCCAGCTAAATTACTTGCTTGATTAAATTGGTCTGGTGTTTGTAAATTGGCAACAGTAGATTGTGCCTGTTGTTGCATTGGACTAAATGCAGCAAAATAATCAGATGGATTAGTACTATATGGTTGATATGCTTTAAATGAAGTCATATCAGGATTGAATATCTGTGCCTGTGTAGCATTGAGCATATTCGAGGCGTAAGGAGCCAGATAATCAGGAATCTGAGTATTATTTACATTTTGCTGAACTGGAGCTGGAGAAGAACTACCACCCATACTAATCCTTTAACATTTTCGTAAACACTTTATCTGTTTGCTTATAACCTAAATATTCCAACAATCTTGAATTATCCAAATGAATCTTGGTATGAACAATTACTCGATCTACTTTGCAATGCTTTAACACTTGTTCGGCATATTGAAATAGTTTAATCCCAACACGACCTTTGCGAAACTCTTTTTTAACAAAATACACATCTTCTATCGCTGTAATACATGACTTATAGTGTAAATGCGGACTAATCATAAAAATAATATAACCAATCAACTCACCATCATTCCTACAAGAAACACAACGCAACATGCCTAATTCTGCATACTTTCGATAGGCATCATAATCAGGATCCCAATCAAAGTCTTTTGTTACACACAACTCATCATAATGCTCTGGAAGAAGCTGTTCAAGCTCTTCTACTAATTTTATAGGATCGCAGTCTGCATAAACTATCATGCTGGTAAATGTTTATACGCCTTTGTATCTGCTGCAATATCTTTTGCTTTCCTTCTTGCTTCTTTAATTCTATCCATCATGGCATACAATCTTTTAGCTCCAGCATCCGTACTGCCATTACCCAACTCAGAAACAATCCTTGCTGGAATCACAAACTCACCATCAGCCAAACGAGCTGGTTGTTTACCACCAATGACCGCAGGAATACCATCACTCACTCCATCACCAGGACCTTTGAGCAATCTTCCACCATCAGAATAATCTCCTAAATGGCTTTGTAATCCACCTTCTTTGGCAGTATTGACTACTGGACTATTTTTTTGAATATCTTTTTGTGCTGCTTCAGCCGCCAACTGATCTTGCGATAATGTTTGAATATTAGAACCGAGAGGAGAAACAGCTCCAAGACCTGATTTGGTTGGTGCTAAATGAGCTAATTTTTGAAGCTTTAATAAATTAGTCATGGCTGCATTATAAGCATCAAGATTCTTTGTATCAGGATCTATATCTACATAAGTGCTATCATGTTCTGGCGTTGCCTGTAATACAGGGCGTTTAGAAATCATTGCTAAACCCTGTTGAACATCGCTACCATCAGCTCCAGAATATTTCATAACACCACCACGTTTGGCTGTAGCCATGCTGTAAGGATTTTTTACATAGTTATCATATTGAGCTTGATAATAGGGTTGTGGCTGTGCTGGGAACTGCCCTTGAAAATTTGGTGATATTGGCTTAATGTTAAATGGATTAGTCTGGCCAGATGTTTGAACTGGTAAGGTTGGTTGATTAAATGCACCTAAAGCACTTAAAGCTGTTCCACCTAACATGGCAACAGAACCTGGATTAGCTTTTGCAAAATTTAAAGCATTGGTTCCAGAGCTAAATGTATTACTTAATCCAGCACCCATGTTAGATAAACTGGTGGCAGAACCAGCACCACCAACAGCATTCATAGCACCAGCACTACGCACAATATCAGATGGATCAACATTTAGATTTTGAAAAGCTTGACCTATTGCTGTTCTTTGAGCATCGGTTAGGTTTTGCATATTATTAACTTGATCAATCGCTGAATTAAGACTTCCTGATGACTGTGCTGCCATATCTGCTGGAATGCTTGAATTTAATCCAGCATTTACAGTTGCTTGTGTATTAGCAAATTCTGCTGCTGCTTGATCACCACCTTGTTGAGCTGCTGCCTCTAATCCAGCCGAACCTAAGCCTTCAGCTAAACTAGCACCACCCCAAGCTCCAAGTCCAGCCATAAGCCCTTCTTTTAAACTACCAGTAAGAGCAAAATCTCCAGCACCAACAATTGCAGCTGCAAGTGGAGCACCTACTCCAGTAGCCATTAAAGCAGCACCAGCCACCATAGGAAGAGCAGCACTTAAAAAACCAGCTTCAGGAAGACCTGTTTTTGGATTGATGGTTAATGATCCACCGTGCTGTTGTGCCAATTTTTGTAGGGCTTGAAGCTCCCCAGTAGTCATATGGACTAAGTGGGTATCGTCTCCACGACCATGCTGCTCTAAGTGTTTGGCAATTAACGGTAGACTCATACACGACCTATTGAGTTATTTGGAATAATTTTATCATAATTAAACCGCTGTGCCAGCATAATTTACCCATTTTTGACCATTCCAATAAATAGGATATCCAAGAGTTTGATCAAAATACTGCTGACCTATTTGCAAATTAGCCAAAGGTCGCTGTCCTTTTAATCCATAATCTGGCGTTGCAGTTGCCTGAGTGTAATTATTTAACTGATTAAAATATAAACGCAATTGGCTTAATACTTGATTGTCATGTCCAGCATCATAAGTCGCTGGAGCAACAGGTAAGTTGGGAGGCGTTGGTGCTAAAGGAGTGCCATTATATTTTTGAATATTTGCCATTATCTTATACTCCTTATAATATCACCATTTGAACAGATTGTAAACCTAGCGTCTGCCGTCTGGTCTAATATCAAAACGAGGAGTTCCTAATTGCCATGCAACTCCATTTTGACCTGTTGATTTAATAATGAATGACATCTGCCTACCTCTTAATCGAGTAAATACTTCAGCTGTAAATTGTTGAATTGTATATTCAGGAATATTGGTATAGTTTTGTAAACTGGTTACAGCAGGATTAGCCGCTACTCCATAAGCTGATCCAGAACTATTTCTTGGCAAAATTTGAATAGTTAAAGATGGATTATTGGTTGTAGAACCGTTAAAGTTCACATCTGGGAACATTCTCCAAACAAATCCAAAATGTTGTCCTGCATCATCTGGACTTACTTCAAAATCAGAAGATTGAATATATGATGTTATAGGTTGCGGAGTTCCTGTAGAAACATCATCACAGCCATTTTCATGGTAAAGCAATCTGCCGTTATAGTCAGCAGCAATAGGGAATTGATTAATACCAGTTTGAAACCATGCAGAACGTGCCATTGTTCCATATGCCCAAGTATTTTCTACATAATTGTAAATAACATATTTATCAATAACAGAATTGGGTTGAGTATTAGAACCATTGTTTCCATCAATAGAAACATAGAACCACCATACTTCATTAAATCCTTCATTAGATCCTACAAAAACTTGAAAGTTTTGGTTTTGATTAATATTATCAAATATGTATTGTTTTAAATCACAAGGCAAGGTTTGAACAGTACCGTTATACATGTAAAAACGATCACGACCCATCCAATACGTTACATTATTAATCGTAATCATACAGTTAGGACTCATAATCGATATATTATCCATTAAGAGCTGGAATCCCCATACATAAGGAGTGCCAATATATTGCATTGAATATAAAGCTGAATCAGTCCAAACTAAAATCTCTTGACGAGTTGACCTTGCTCCAACAATATAAGATCCATTTCCTAATGCGTATTCACCAGATTGATTGGTTATTTCTGGAATCCATTGATATACATTTCCTTGATCTGACCATCTTACCAATAAAGGATTAAATGAAGTATTAGGTGATCCAGGACTATAAGGATTAGCACCAAAACAAATTAAAAACTCTTGCACTTCAGAAGAAAGAACTTGATAAGTTGAATTGGGTACAAATGCACCAGCATAAGTAATTGTATAACTACCACTCGAAGGAGCCGTTGTTGTGTTACTAATTGTTCCAACACCAGTTACATTATTCATGGCTACGATATAAGTGTTTGCTGGAATACCTGTTCCAGAAATATACATATATGGATATATATAAGGTGCATTTGCTGATGTTACCGTAATGTTAGTCGATCCAGAACTAAATGTTACTGAATCAAGTAATAGAGTTGTTTGATTAGCCAATGACTGTAAAGATACACCACGGCTTGATACCCCATTGGAATTTTGCCAATAATAAATAGGACCACCACGAGGAGAAAAAACAAGATCCGCTCCAAAGTTATCGTTTGACCATAACCTTAATTGTGTTCCTGATGATGCACTACCTGATGAAGATGCTTGTCCCCATCCTATGGCAGATGGTGTTGATGTAGAAGATGTGGCTGGAATAAATACTGTAACTGCTCCACCACCTGTTGCTGAAGTTACCGCATTAGGAGACCAAGCAGCCGTTACATTTATAGTATATGTATTTGCTCCTGTTACTGTTACTGCATATGACTGCTGTAAGATACCTTTAGGTATTCCACCAACAGAGGAAGCTACACTTAAAAAAGATACTGAATTACCTGTTGTTAAGCCATGTGCTGTTTGCGTAACTGAAACAACATAACTACTTGCAGTTGTAGTAAAAGGATTGGTTAAATTAACTGTAGAAAAACCTGTAGTTCCACTCCAAGATCCTGCTCCCCATCCAGTACCTGTTGTATAAGTACTTAATCCACTTGGATATAAATAATTAACAGTAACGGTTGCACTTGCGGATGATGGTGCACTTGTTGCAGTAATTGTATAAGTTGTAGAAGTAGGCGTTGATGTAACAAGGTAATTACCAAAGAAAGTATATCCTCCTACCGTATAAGAAGTAGAAAAATTAATGTAATCCCCTACATTCGGACTATATGAATTGTCTGTTAAAGTAACAGTAGTTGTTCCATTGGTTGTAATAGTAACCGATGTATCTGTTTGAATAATCGGTGTAATATCATTGTAGATACCGCCAAAATACAAATAATAACTTGTGCTGGTTCCTACACCAATATAGTTATTACTAATACCTGTTGTTGCACTTGACCACACCCATAACGATCTTGCTATTCCATTGAATGTGCTTGAACTAACCTGTGTCCAACCACCAATTTTTTCAGGTAGCCCAGCACGAAATCGAACTTTGTCACCATCATACCAACCACCAGAGTTGGAATAATTTGTGCCTTCTCGATACAAACCAGGCTTTAAAGTTAATTTGCGTAAAGGCATAGGGTTTACCCTAACATGGATTCAGAAAATGTTTTTACTTCAGCAACTCTACGTAACCAACCTACGCCAAACGTAGGGAAAGTACCTAACGATCTATAAAATTCTTCTTTTAGTTGACTGAACTTTTCAATTAATTCTTTAGCTTCAGTCTTTTGAATAGCCGATACGCTCGCAGGTCCCAACACGCCATCCGCAGTAACTCCAGCCGCCTCTTGTATGAGTTTGGCAGCCCTACCCACGCCCATATTAACAGCAGCATCAAATACGGCGTAGTCAACACCAGCAGGGAGATTATCACCTTGTACCTTATTCCAATAAAGTTCTTTGTATAAATTATACACTTCTTCATCAGGGATTACCCTAAGTTCTTCTTTGGTAATGTGCGTATTTCGCCTCCATTCACGATAAACACTAAGGGTTATACCTTTCATCGTAGCACCACCTGGATCGGCTGGGTTATCACTCCATAATCCCTCACTCTTCAGAACGTGTGCTAATGCAGATTCGTAATTTTCTTTCATGTTATTGGTGTACTCTGATGTAATAGTTCATCTTTCTTTTGACTACCTGCTGATGAACCAAAGTAAAAAGAAATGATACCAACCCAAGCCGTTGATAATGAACCTAACATAATCATCAATTCATCCGACTTGGTGGCATAACCCATCATTAATGCAAATAAGATTCCAAAGAATCCAGCAGTAATTAAAAGAGACAGTAATGGTGGAATCCATGAATGAGTTGCAGATTGCATATCCCTAGCTGATTTACGGTCATCTACGGCTAACTTTTCAAAGTTAAGTCCTAACTCCTGTGCCTTTGCTTGTAAATCTATTTCAGCTTGTTTAAGACTAGCTAATTGGTCAGCAGTTAACTTACCAGAGTCAATCGTAGACTGTACGTCTTTTTCATCAACTCCCAATGCTTTTGAGATAGCAGTAACCGCTAGTCCTGCTAGTGGTCCACCTAATGCTGTTGCAATGCCTGGTGCTATTTGTGCAAGCCACTCCATATCAATCCTTTAAAAGAATAATTAACATCATACAAATTAATGCCATCATTGTCCACCATTTAAACAAGTCATCATCCACGAACAATATCTTTCTTGGTTCTTACTAAAACTTTATGTTCTTTATCAAATTTTGGTTTTGGTAATCGTATTTTTTCTAGTTCTTTAATCTCAAAATGTAAATAAATTACATACGACCAAATAGCTAATTCAATTAAAAATACTGCGAACCAATACTTAACCCAACTCATACAAGATTAAAGTAATACAACAAACAAGTAATAATAAAAGCAGCAAACCAACAATAAAACTGCACTCGTCTTATGTCTTTCAACTTATGTCCGTAATACTTTTTACTTTCTTGATGTTCCTTCTCTACTACTGCTTTTAACTCTAATACCTTACTCCATTCTTTAGCACCATACTTCGCTTTAAATTCTTTTTCCGCTTCATTCTCGGCTTTAATAATTGCACTTTGATTCTGATACTCTTGGATTGCTCGATATATCATCGAGTTCTCCATCGCTTCTTCGTGAATCTTGTGCTTCTTTCGTGCTTCTAATTCCTGTAAAGCGACCTCTGTTCCATCACGCTGGATGTTTTCAATACTTTTAGTAAGTTTCTTCCCAGCCTCCCTACTTTGGTCAAGGCTATCAGCTAAAGACTTTGCTCCTTCGGCAATCGGATTGATGTCTGGCATTCACTATTTTTACGCTGTCCTGTTCCACATATAAACTACAATATATGGCTGTAAGTTTGCATTTGTTCCACTTGAACCTTGTGATGCAGTTGTTCCACTAAAAGTATGTGTATGACCGCTATCTGAAATTGTTGCCTGTGCAGGAGCAATACTACCATATCCTGCATACGAACTAAATGGTCCAGAAACAGTTCCGTTATTGCCATATACACCTGCATTTTGTGATATATTTGCATTTCCTGTATTTGTAGTTCCAGAAAATGTATGGGTGTGTGAAACAATAATAGCATCAGCACTACCACCTGTAGCACCAGCAATAAATGAACTACCATCTTGTCCAATCATTACTCTACCAGCACCAAATGCTACCCATGTTCCAAAACCAAACAAGGTATTAGGGTTTGTACTAACTGTAGATGTATATATAGAACCTACAGGATATAGTATTTGCATAGCAGCTTGAACAAAAGCTGTTGTTGCTATTTTGGTTGAATTATCAGTTGATGACTGCGTAGTTGCTGTTACATTGCTTGCTATTGTTCCACCTGATACTACATTAGTTGCATTAGTGGCGTTTGTAGCGTTTGTTGCGTTTGTTGCAGATGTTGCTGTTGCAGCATTTCCACCAATAGAAAGACTTGACGCTGTTCCTGTTAAACCTGTTCCTGGTCCTGAAAATTGACTTGATGCCGTTATCGTTGTGCCACCAAGTGTTGTGAATGTACCTGCTGCAGCTGTAGAACCACCGATAGTTGTGCCGTTAATATTTCCGCCTGTAATCGCTACACTATTGGCGTTTTGCTGAGACATGGTTCCTAAAGAACCTGTTATGTTATTAACAAAAGCAGTCGTTGCTATTTTTGTAGAATTGTCTCCTGGGGATGGCGTAG
>Ga0007867_1000553_pt1 | contig 12670 bp, 12 predicted proteins | sample CryBogCBH25Aug08_FD_71224 | JGI IMG/M metagenome (GOLD analysis project Ga0007867, IMG submission 71224) | Freshwater microbial communities from Crystal Bog, Wisconsin, USA - CBH25Aug08 | ecosystem: Environmental > Aquatic > Freshwater > Lake | place: Crystal Bog, Wisconsin, USA | collected... | reverse complement strand
TCCTCATCGTCATCGGGATCGTCTCCTGACATTAGTAGGTCGAGCTGCGGCTCTTTCTCCTCGGCGTCGTCTCCCGCAAAGAGATCCTCTCCGCCTCCAGCTTCCTCCCCACCAGCGGCTTCCTCGCCTCCAGCTTCCTCTTCTCCCCCATCGGCCTCGTCGCCCCCCGCCTCTTCAGCTCCGCCGCCTGCAGCTTCTCCTCCGCCTTCCGGCTCAGCAGCCTCGATGGCAGCGTCGATCATCTTCTCACGGAGACGCTGGTCGTCGATGGCCTCGCACTGCTCGTCATTCAGGCCCCAGATCTCCTTGCGCATGAACTCCTTGCTCATGTAGCCCTCAGGAGCCGTGCCTGCGATCTCGAACTTCGTGCGCCACAGCTCGAGCTTCTGTTGCTGGGCGACAGTGGACGGGTTCGAGAGACGAAGAGTAAAGTTCTGCAGGTCTTCCGAGTCAAATCCCCTAGCGTAGAGGTGAATGATGGCGACCTTGTTGAGCTCAGTGATCAGGGTCTTCTGGATGACGCTGATGGTGCGGGAGAACCTGATGTCCTCCTGAGCCAGAGTGGCCTTGCTAGACAGGGCCTCGTCATAGCCGAGATACGCTCTCGGGATCTTCAGAGCTGCGAACAGCTTCTTCTGAATGTAGGCGACGTCCTCCACAGCTGCAGTGTTCTGACCGCCGGAGAGGGTGTCGATCTTCGTGCCGCTGTCTCCGCCTCGGACTGGGACGATGTAGTCCTCGTCCACTGACAGCGGATTGTAGCGCAGGTCGACTCGTCCCGTGTTCCTGTCGATGACTTGGTTGGAGCGAAGGTTCTTCTTCTGCTCCTCGACATACATCGGAACGTTCTCGGGAGGGATGTTGGCGACGTCGATGTAGAAGACGCGGCGCTCAGGGGCTCGCACCACTCGGTAGACGAGCATTGCGTCCTCGACCAGGATCAGCTGACGCCAGATGCGGCGAGCGGGTTCGATGACCGACGACCCGTAGGGAAGGAACATATCGTTTCCCATGAGGCGGAAGTGCGACACTTCCCAGTTCTCGAGCGTCCTGTTTCCGAGAGTGATCCAGCGGAAGCGAACTGCCATGGGATCATTGGGGTCGTAGTTCTCTTCGCGCTCGATCTCATTGACTGGAATCGGAAACGCATTGATGACGCCCTCTTCTGGATGGACGTCGTTGTAGAGGAAGAAGTCTCCGTACTTGCAGAGGTTCCTCGTCCATGGCCTGAGGTTGAACTCCACGTTGAGAGTGTCGTAGAAGAGCTCCTCGAGCGTCTCCTTGATCTTCTCGTTGTCGGAGTAGATGTGCAGAGATCTGCCCTTCTCGTCCTGCGCCACGGTCTCGTCGGCGTAGATGTCCAGCGCCGAGGCTAGCTCAGGCGTGTACTCCATCTCGCCGAAGTCCTGGTAGCGCATGAGACGCTCGGACAGATTGTAGGCGTTGGCAGTGATGGTCGCGTAGGTCGGCGACATCGACTTCTGAAAGAGAAGCGCACCGCTGCTCTTCGTCTTATCAGCAACAGCGATAGCTGTGTCTTGCGACCTGAGCTTTCGACGAACGACTGGTCCACTCTTGAAGAGTCTCGTCAGGCGCTGGAATAGGGTCTTTTCTTCTTTCTTAGACATCTTCACTGCCGCTCCATTTTGGAGTCGGCCCTTCTAGAGCGGATATTACTTCACTAGTCCGCCAGTGTCCGGTTTGAAGGACACTTTCTTTGCAGGAGTCACGACCTTCTTGGCAGCGTCTACGTAGTTCATGGGAGAGCTGATGACTCTTCCAAGCGTCTGCGTCAGGATGTTGATGTGCTCATCAACGTCTGCCTTCAGCTTTGCGCTGGCCTTCTCGTTGAAGGCCTCGAGAGCCTTCAGGAGCTTTGCTGATGCGTCTGCCATGTCGACAGCCGACTGGTGTTCCTCACCCTCACGGATGAGTTCCTCACGGATGATGGCCTTGATTCTGTTAACGTCGATCTTGGGCATGCGAGGTCCTCTGTCGCTATAGGTATGTAGTCATCGAAAGAGCCATGAAAAATCTGAGACGTCAGCGTGCTTGACGTCCTCGGGACGTCTCGGCTTTCCGACGTCGCGTGCGCTGAATGTTGACTGGTAAGCGTTGAAGACTGGGCGCACGTCTTCAATTCCGCCCGGAAGCTCTGAGATGGAGGAACTCATCCTCGTGGTTGCCTTCAGCATCGCCATGGCCATATCGTATCCGGCCTCGGCCACCTTGCCGTCACCGAGACAGAGCCAAGTGCCGATCGCCAAGCTCATGACGAGGTCGTCGTGAAAGCCCTTCATGGCAGCAGCCTTGGGACCGTTCCAGACGAAGGACAGAAGCTGATCGTACAGCCTCTGCGAGTAGGACTTCAGCGTGTTGTTTCTGATGGACTCTTCAAGCTTTGCGAGGATCTGGTTGCGGGTCTTCACCTGCGTCTCAAATCCAGGGACAGCATTTGGGTCTACCTGATGATACGCGAATGGGTCACCATGGCTGTTCTGATAGTAGAGGCGAGGGTAAGGTGGCGCTGCATCTCTGAGCTTGCAGCATGTGAAGTATCCAAAGCTGTTTCTCTCAGGGCAGATGAGTGCCATGTTGTACTCTGTTCCGTACTGCACCAGGAGATCTGCGAGCTTATCAGGCGGGTACTTTCCCATGAACTCTGCAACGACTTCTCCCGTCTCGTAATCGATGATGTGAAAAGTAGAAAAGTCAGCTGCATCGCCACGTGCGACGTCTGCTGACATAACGTACTTTCTGTCGGGGATGGGACGCTTCCAGATCCACACGCCATTCATGGGTCCCTTCTTCTCGATGGGATCGCAGATGGCGTCTCTGACCTTCTCCAGGTCGGCTGCTTCCAAGAACGTGTCGCCTGATGAGATAAAGTCGCAGAGGTACTCCTGAGCGATCTTCATCTTCGGGAGGTTGCTCGTCTCCTTCTTGAACCACGCCTCATCGTGCTCGGGATGGACGTCCCACATGAGCTTGATGGGATTGAAGTTGTTGGTCTTGGAGACTGCCTGCGTCCACAGAGAGAAGTACTGTCCGCCCACGCCGTTGGGCGTCGACAGGACGATGGCGCTTCCTCCGGTTGACAGTGTCGGTGCGAGGCCCGTCCAGATCTCATCGAAGTCTCTGATCCAGGCGGCCTCGTCGATGATGAGTAGAGCGAGAGCTTCTGATCGACCGGCATCTGGCGATGTCGGGATGGCTCTGACGGCTGACCCATTAGAGAACCTGATCTCCTGCTTCGTCGGATCTGACTTGCACAGAAGCAGCCACGGCGGGAGGCTGTCCAGCATCACCTTCACCTTCTTGATGAAGTTGATGGCAGTGGGCAGCTTCGTGGCGATGACGAGGATGTTCTTGTCCTTCTTGAACAGTGCCATCCACAGAGCGTACGCTGCTGTGACTGTGGACAGACCGAGCTGCCTAGACTTCAGGACGATGTTGAAGCGGTGCTTCTCAAAGTCAGCGACACAGTCGTCCTGAAAGTCATACGTCTCGAACGGGATAAGTCCACGCTCCTGATGCTGGATCTTTGTGTACGTCTTGATGAAGTACACGGGATCCCTACCACACTTGAGAATCTCGGCAACTTGCTGTTGCCGGGACAGATTTTTGGTCTGTGCTCTTGACAGACCCTTAGACAGTGTCATGCAATCTCCAGGATGACTTTCCTCCTGTAGTAGGCTGTCCTCTTCGGGTTGTGCACGGCGAAGCCAATGATCTCTAGGGAGTCAGTTGCTCCCTGCTCTTTGGTCTTCAGCGTGGTGCCCGTCAATTCCTTGTAGACAGACTTGACTGCAGCGAGGTGAGCAGCGATTACGTCTTTCGACTCCGCCTGGCATCCTCGCTTCATCAGGATCATCTCCTTCTCAGATGCGAAGTTGTTGATGACCTGATAGGACACGAGGAGGCGGTCGCCCCCGAGGATCGTGAACTTGACTGAGTACGACGCCGTCTTGGGGGTCGATGAACGGCCCCAGGTGGTGTCGATTGATTGTCCAAGCGCGTTGAGGTCGATAGTCATGTGTCGCACACTCCGGTGTGCCCATAACTATGCCCGTCTGCGAGACGATACGCATTTTTGGACTTCTTCAGCCGAGGGCCGCCACCCTGAGATCCACTCTGTTTTACGCGGGTAGGCCCAATCGTTGGCACAAGAGTCGCAACATCCGAACTTCTCATGAGCCAGCTCGTCATATCGGGACGACATGATGCTCTCACAGATCCTGCAGAAGACGGGAACCGACTCTGACGGAGGGTCACCCTCAGGCCTGATGATGTAGAAGCCCGCGTCATGCTGCCTCGACAGCCTGTTTCCCGGGTACCGCTTCCAGTCAGTCATGGGTACACCACGTGGGCATCCGTCTCAACCTTGTCGATCTCGATGATGTGATCCACGACGTCCTTGATTCCATCGACATGAGTGATGACGAGGATCGTCCTGAAGTGCTTCTTGAGAGACGTGAGAAGCCTGTTGCACGATTCTACGCCCGCCGGATCGAGAGTTCCGAATCCCTCGTCGATGATGAAGATGTCCGACTTGGGCATGGTCGACACATTGATCATTGCCACGCGTAGAGCGATGGAAGCGATCGTCTTCTCCATTCCGCTGCACAGCTCAGCGATGCGCCTAGAGTCGCCGTAGTCGATGTAGATCTCCACTGAGTCGCTCTCCTCGTCGTTCTGGAGCTCGATTGTGAAGTTCTCGATTCCCTGCAGGATTCTCGCCACCTCGCCGTTGATCACTGGGAGTTGCGACCTGATGATGTCGAGCGGGATTCCCTTCTTGGAGAAGGCGGACGCCACGAGCTCCTTGACCCTCATGTCTCGCAGGATGGCATCACGAGCAGTCTTCTCCTCGCGCAGCTTCTCTGCTTGGGCCTGGGCTCGTCCGAGGGCCTTTGACTCCTCAGTCTTCTCTCTGTCCCATCCGGAGACCTTCCTAGAAAAATCCTCGATATTTCGCCTGATGGTTACTGCTTCCGCATTTTCCTCATTTTTCAGGCCTTCTTCTAGACGGCTCAGTTTGTCCTTCTCTGCAACCACCTTCGTCTCACAGTCACCGCACGTGGCCTTGCGCTTCTCTGCAGCAGTCTCCTGTCGGGCGATCTCCAGCTTGATCTTGGAGAGCAGGTCAGATGCCTTCTCGTGTCGAGCGATCTTCTCCTTGAGTCCCGACTCCTGAGAGTCTGAGAATTTCTTCTGTGCAGCCGAGACCTTCTTGGTCGCTTCGGACACGCGGGCGTCCTGAGCGGCGGCCCCGTCCTTCGCTATGTGAGCGTCCTTGATGAACTTGCAGGTCGGATAGTCGTCTCCGCACGGAACGTCCTCCAGGATCTTGAGGACCTTCTTCTGCGAGGCCTGGGACATCTTCTCCTTGTCCAGAGAGTGCGTGAGCTCCAGGAGCGCTGTCTCAAGACCACGCTGAGCGTCGAGGCGCTTCTTGAGGTCCGAGATGTCGCTGTCCTCGATCACTGCTTCTGCCTTGGACATCTTGTCACGCAGCCCGAGCATCGACGTCTCAGCTTCCTCCTGCTCTCTCTTGCACCTCTCAGCAGCTGAGACGAGATCGGCTACTCTGGTGGTCTGAGCATCCACGTCAGCCTGGGTGACCATGACCGTTGATGTGATTTTGGCTGAGTCAGCTCGCAGCTTGTCGAGAGTCGTCTGTGCAGTCCTGATCTTGATCTCTAGCTCAGAGACGAGAGCGCGCTTGTCCTCGATCTCTGCGTCCTTTGTGTCGATGAGCGCGTCCCAGTCTCTCTCCTGGTAGTTCTTGAGCTGCGACTTGAGGCCATTGACGTCCTTGCTTGCAAGGGAGTGCATCTTGTCGAACACGTCCAGGTCGAGGAATTTGGAGAGGACAGCGCTGCGCTTGGACGCTCCCAATGAGATCATCTCGCTGTTGACGTCTCTCTGAGCCGACAGCGAGGTCATCAGGAAGTCCTCTGCTGTTCCGAACAGGCTCCTCACGGTCTTCTCTGTGTCCGGGCGCGCCTCGCCATTGAGAATGTCCACCTCCCCGTCTGGGCCGATGCGGTAGAGAGAAAGCGCGGTCGTCGCCGATGTGACGCCCTTCTTGTTCGAGGACTTCGTGGTCCTCCTCTCGATCACGTAGGGAGTTCCAGCGTGGTCGAGGATGACCTTGGAACCGCAGGTCTGCTTTCTGGCGTTGCAGACGTGCAAGTTTCCGACCGTTCCCCTGTCTGTCGTGTTGAACAGGGAGTACATGATCGATCCCACGAAGGACGACTTGCCGACGCGGTTGGCTCCGAAGAGTCCCACAATGCCACTCAGCTTCTGGAAGTCGACGGAGTTGGACTCTCCGTAGTTGAACAGGTTGTCCCATGAGACGTGTGCTAGTGTCCACTTAGAGCCGCGCGACATGTCATCAGATGATGCCACAGAAGCCAGATAGGACTTTGCCTGGACGACAGCGTCCTGAAGATCCTCTTCATCGACCTCAGCATCTCTGTGGTGCTCTCTCAGGAGCTTACCGATCGTCTCGGGAGTTCTGAGGTCAGTCTTCTTGAGGGTGCTGCCCTCCGTCCGAATGGTCTGAGTGTCGATCTTGTGGTCGATCTTGTAGGTCACCTCTGATGCCAGGGCCTGCATCTTGAGAGACTCAGTGAGAGTGTGCACTGCGTCCTGACCCACCCGATCCTCAGCATGGATCCTGAATCTCGTTCCGACTGCGTACGACTTGGCCGTTGCAAGAAGAGATGCTGCGTCTCCGTCGTAGTCAAGAGTGACGAAGGGCTTCGGGTTGTTCAGCTCACGAAACTCGACAGTCCAGTCATCCTCATCGTGGATCTCCCAGAGCATGTAGCCGTGGGTGAGCTCCTCGGCGTAGTTCTGCTGGATGAGCGTTCCCGGATACACCATGACGGGCTTTCCGTCGCGCTTCTTGAGCACTTGGCGCTTGTGGATGTCTCCCAGGAAGGTGAACGGGTAGGCGTCAAAGAAGTCCACCTTGACGCCGTCCTCCACTGCCCACTCTGACTCAGTGAAGCACCCCCAGACAGGGCCGTGGTAGCACGCAATGTTGACGAGGCCCGGGAGCGGCTTGACGCTCTTCCAACCTGGCTCGTCGAACAGAGAGTACACGCAGAAGGCGTATCCCGGAGTGAACTCGTAGGTGCCTGACTTCTTGTAGAGGTGGACTCTCGGATTGTTCAGGGCATCCACGATGGGAGTCACTGCGTCTTGGCGATGCAGGTTCGTGAGGTTGCCGTCGTGGTTTCCAAGTGTCAGATGAACCTCAGCCACCTCGGCCATGCCGTTGAGCCACCACCTGAAGAGGTCGATGTACTCCCCGGAGATTCCAGTGGTCTTCGTGTGGAAGATGTCTCCGCCCACGAAGATGTGGTCGACCCGCTGCTTCCGGCAGTCATCGATGAAGTCCTGAAAGACCTCGCGGTACTCGTCGTGGCGACTCAGGCTGCGGATGTGAATGTCCGCAGTATGTGCAACTCTGATCATTCAGAGTCTATTCTAGTCCACTACGAGTTGGATGTTCAAACTGCGACAGCAGCGCCCTTGGCGGCGGTGATGATCGCGCCAATCTCAGCTGCACCAGTCGCGAGCTCCACACCCTTCACTGCAGTGGCCGCTCCCTCGACGAAGCCCAGGATTGAAGCTCCAGCGTGCAGGATGCCAGACAGACCGTTCAGCGCGAAGAAGATGAGAAGAGCCTTGTAGAGAAGCGCTTCTGTCTTCTTCTTTGCATGGTCTCCACCTGCGTCAGACAGAAATTCCTCGTAGGGCAGAATCGTCTGGTTCTTGGTGACGTGAAAACCCTTCTTGCCGAGGAACTTGTAGACCGCATATGCCAGCTTGTCCGGAACGATCCAGTCGACGACCTTCTCCTCGATGTGGTGAAAGACGTGCTCGGCCTTCTTGAAGATGGCTGACAGCTTTTCGGCGTGGAGGAACTTCGCGATCCTCGACAATCCTTTGAAGAGCATCGGCAGACCGCCCAGAAGTGCTAAGCCAAAGCCCGCTAGCGTGATGACACCCATCTCGTGCAGCTTCTTGCGCTGACGGATGTAGCCCTTGTTGCTGAGAACGGCGTAGACCTCAGCGACCGTGTCGCCGACTTGGAGAGCCTCGGCAGCGGCGTGAACACCTCCCTGGAGATCTGCAGTGGCAGCAGCTAGGGCATCAGACTTGCCGAGGTCCTTGGCGAGCTTCAGCTCGTCGTTGAGCTCGATCGACTCTCCCGTCTCTGCCATGGCGGCCTTCAGGGCGGCGACCATCACCTTGACGTCCTTGGGAGTCTCTGACAGGCCGTCGATCTTCTCTTTGATCGTGGAAGCCCACTCTGCTGCCATGGACTTGAACTTGGCAGTCACCTGAGCTGACAGCTTCTTGACTCCGTCCTTGACGTCGTCCCAGATTCCCTCCTCGAGGAGGTGTTGTCTGATCATCTCTTCGTAGATGATCGATCTGATCTGATGCTCTGTGATGCTGGAGCGTCTCTTCATGAATCCTAACTATCACATTCGTGCCGTGGACTCCGAGGCTTTGAGCAACTTGTCGCGAAAAGTGTCCTCCCACATCAACGGTTTGGCATCCTCGAGTGCACCCATGAACTCTGCCTTTGACATGGATCCGGGATCTCCCCAGGGACGAACGTCCACCAGAACGACGTCGATGTTGTACTCTTGCAGCTTCTTCGCGATCCTGGGAGTCTTCTTGTGCCACATGTCGCCGTCAAGAGCAAGAGCGACGGGCGTGTTGTTCAGCAGGATGCGGTTGAAGATCTCGTGGCGCTCGTCCAGGTCTGAGCCCAGAAGAGGAATGGAATTTTCGGGACACTTGACTAGATCGAACCCGCCCTCCACGAGGACCATCTGCTTTGTCCAGTCCAAGTTCAGGTCGTTGAAGACGAGAGGATTCTTGTCCACCTCGGGAGCATCGTACTTGGGCCTCACGTCCCTGTCCACCGCTCGTGCCACAAAAAAGTTGAGATTGCCGTCCGCGTCGTGGAACGGCATGATGACGCGTCGCTTCCAGCGGATGTCGCTCGACACGCCCAGCTTGTAGTACCAGATGTCTCGCTCATCCAAACCGCGGTTCAGAATGTACTTCCAGACAGCTCTCTCGTCGGGTCCCAACGTGGTGGCTGATCCCAAGAGCTTGAAGTCGGCGGGCAGCTCTACCTTGATGGGCGGTGCCTCCTCGGGCAGATACAGCTCGCGAAGAGAGGGAGCAAGACCCATCACCTCTCTGTAGATGTTCAGCTGAGACTGGGTGCCGTACTTCCTGAGAAGCGGCGCCAGGGACCTAGCCTTGAACCCGCACGTCCAACAGTGACAAGCATCATCTGTGGTTCGGATGGACAGCTTCTTCTTAGAAACGTCCTTGGGATCACAGATCGGACAACGGACGTCGAAGTTTCGACCGTTGCCTGACAGGTGCCCTCTGCCAAAGATCGACTCGTAAAATGTGACTCTGTCTGAGATCGATTGGCCCACGAGGAGACAGTAATCTGCTCGAGCCTAACTTTGCATCAAGCTAGCTGCGCGTGCGATCACGTACGCGTCTGAAATGTCCTTCGACGTGTCGACTGGAAGGCCACTCTTCTTCTTGTCCCAGACGACGTGCTTCAGGTCATTTGCACACAGGAAGTCGAACACTTGGTCCTTGGCTCCCTTACCGCAGGTCTTCTTCTGTTGCAGCTTGATGCCACACAACTTTCGGGCGGCGGCAGATCCGATGTACTCGGGAGTGAGCCCAAGCTCTTTCCTGGCGATGTAGGACACGATGCCGTTGAAGCGCAGAAGAGTGGAGATGGTGGCGGCAGACGACATGCCCGGCTGGAATGCCATGAGCGCCTCCTCCAGCACTACTCTCTGTGGCCCCTTGAACTTGATGCGGGCGTCTCCGTAGCCGAGATCGTGGAGGTAGTCTCTCATGCGATCGGCCTTCTCCCACATCGTCTTCTCCTTCTTGAACTCGATCTTGTCGAGGAGGAGGATGTGGCTGCCCTTGTCGTCGGGCTGGATGTCAGAGTCAAGAACGCACACGCCCGTGCAGCTGGTGCTGACGTCCATCCCAAGAATAATCATGACATTCCTCTTTTCTCACAGGTGTTTCGTTTATGACCACGAACTCCACAAATCCCACACCTGTTGGGACCAATCTTCTTTCCCTTCGTGTTAGAATTTCCAGCAAGACCAGAACCAATTTTCGAACGATGTTCATCTGGCAATGTCTTGCCCTTGTTGTAGGGTTCTCTGCCTTTCAAAGATGCGCTTCTTTGTGCGTGTGACTCTTTGAACTTGTGTGAAGTTGATAATGACTCTGAAATGTGCTGACGATGTTCTTCGGAGAGTGGTCGTCCACGAAGAATTTGGCTGAGTGCGGGATTCATGATTCCCGTCTTTGACTCGCTAATCTTCTTACGTGTCTCTTCTGAGACTAAACGACCCTCAGCTCCTTCGCCGCCTCGAGTAAAGTTACAGCCAATATCATCTGGGTCATCATGAGCGTGACATGTTGAAAATGTCTTCATCTCATCAATGGCAGCTATTTCCCATTGGCATGCCGCTTCATTGTCATTAACCTCTGCACATACTTCGATGCGAAGACCATATCGTTTGACGATAGCGTGCCACTTGTGGTTTCTACTTCTAGTACTAAATGGTCGTGCTCCCAAGCCCTTTCCCACGTTGAAACAACGCGGCATAGCCTCAAGAGTCCAGTGCTTATAACAGAGGTACAATTTTGACACATGCAATCGTACAAGGCCCGTGCATGTCGTAAAGTACTACAGAGCTGCCAGCTTCTGTTCAAGTTCGACGACGGCTTCTTCCATTGCAGGAATGTTCTGGTAGCCTTTGAGCTTGCCAGACTTGGCCTTCTTGATCTGCCCATTGATGAAGCGAATGTCCTTCTTGATGTTCTCGACTCTCGGGTCCTTCTTCTTGGCGTTCATCTCTGCCTCAAAGCGACCGCCCGTCATTCGAGGATCAGTCTTGTTGATGAAGGCCTCTCTGATGAACTCCCGAAGAAGAGAGGTGCTCATCTCAGAGATCCTCTACTTCGTCGCTGCCCGTCTCTACAGAGATGGGCGGATTGTGTCGAGCCCAGACCCACGATTCCTTGCCATCGCTCCAGCGGACCATATACGAGGCGTACTCAGGGCCGCGGTCATTGTTGACTTCCTCGACCGTTCCAGTGAGTCCCTTCTTGAGCCACTGCCTGTGCTGGTTCGTGTGTGACTTGTCAACTCTGACGCGGTCACCGATCATCACCTCGGACTCTGTTCCGATCACTTCTTTGATGATGTTGCGCAGTTCTGTGATTGTGATTCTCATGCGACATTGCCTCTTGGGGCATAACTATTCGAGCATGGACATGTTGCCTTGTTGTGTCCTGACTCACGACAAATAGTGCATGATCTCCTGCATCTAGGCTTTTCTTGCGGGTCACTTAGGAGGTGTCTGTAGGTTCGTTCAGACAAGAGACGACTCAGAACTCCGTAGCTGATGTTGAACATCCTTCTCAACTCTTCTCGTGAAGTCTTTTCTTCCTTCCAGAGTCGTCTAATCTCGCTTACTTGAGAATCTGTTAGAGAAGCGCTAGGGTGATTTTCGCCGACATGATTGTGCTTTCCGACGTTAGACTTGCTCAAATTGAGCCTGTGTTCATCACTGAACTTACGACCCTTCTTTGCATCTGACATCTTTTTTCGTGAAATGTCTGTGTGTTTTCTACCACACGCTTTCTCTGACATAATCCTGCGGTCTTCAGCAGTGTGCCTGAAGCCAAATGAGCCTTCTCCACCCATTGTCTCGTTGTAACCGTTGGGCACGTAACTATTGAACCTCACAATTGATTCACGCTCAGCTTGAAAAGCCTCGGCGTCTGTGTCGTGAGTACTCAAAAGTCGAAACTCAAACGACAGGATGCCGTGCGAACGAATTGCTTCGTGAAACGCAAAAGTTGAATCAGATTTTGCAGCCTTGACATGTGCAGACCATCGACGAAATGGCTTGTCAGACTTGCCAACGTAATACTTGCCAGTCAGTGTGTTGAGAATTGCGTAGACATACACCATGCGCGCATTATAGCAAGCCCAACAAACGCAGTTCGATTTCTGTGAGAATCTTCAGGGTGGCTCCCTGTGCGACGCACCAGGCTTGGGCGGCTGCAATCTTCTTCTGGATGGTCGCTTGCTTCACCTTGCGGCTGGGCTTGATCTCCACCAACACTCGTGAGCCGTCCGCGTACGTGACGTAGAAGTCGGGCCAGTAGTTTCGGACCTTCTTCGTCCTCTGGTTACTGACGTACGGGATCTCGACTCCCTCGTAGAGGTAAGAGACGACGTCTGGACTATCATCGAGGAACTTCAGGTACAGGAGCTCCCAGCCGCTACGGTACTTGCACTCGCCTGCCTTGGGAGACACGTGGGTTCCCGTGTGGTAGTGGCCCTTTCGCTTGCGCTTCTTCTTGGCCGCCACTAGATCAGACCGAGCTTCTTCAGCTCTACCTCTGTGATGATCTCCAGCGTTGCATTGTGCTCTGCGCACCACTGAGCTGCAGCGGCCATCTTGTTCAGGTTCTTCTGGAGTCCTACGCGGCGAACGGGCTTGATCTCTACGAGGATCGTCTTGCCGTCCACCATGCTGACGAGGAAGTCAGGGATGTA
>Ga0007867_1000547_pt1 | contig 12740 bp, 12 predicted proteins | sample CryBogCBH25Aug08_FD_71224 | JGI IMG/M metagenome (GOLD analysis project Ga0007867, IMG submission 71224) | Freshwater microbial communities from Crystal Bog, Wisconsin, USA - CBH25Aug08 | ecosystem: Environmental > Aquatic > Freshwater > Lake | place: Crystal Bog, Wisconsin, USA | collected... | reverse complement strand
CTGCCGCTGTGCGTGGCTCATAGCTACTGACCGGGTATTGAACCGTATGCCGTCTACCCATTCACCGCCATTGTTCCACTGGACTTGGTACGCGGTTCCGACCTTGCGCGTCTCTACCTCCGGTAGTCCGGCTATCTGCCGGGCGATGTCTGTGTCCGTCACGTCACTATAGACCGACTCCGCCTCCAGCAGCGTATCGGCGATCGCAGCGCTGCAGACTTTGAGATGATCTGGTAGGGCGGCCATAGCTTAAATACACTCAGTATTCAGGGTCATCTTCGTAAGGCCTGTCCGTAGCCCTACCTGTGCCTATACCGGAGTCACTTTGGAAATCCTCAATCCAGAATGTTCCACTGATACCGCGCAGGTCGTAGGCTGCTTGTATGCGATCACGCAACTCCGCATCAGGAGTCCAGCCGGTGAATCTCAGGCGGATGTGGTAAGCACCGCCGATGGCGCTCTCCCATTTGAAGCCGTTTTCTGCTAACTCAACGTCGCCGTGGCGTATCTGCTGGGAGTCAATCAGCTCGTGAACCAGAAATTCCGGCAGCGCTTCCTCGGCGGCCATTTCCGGGAACATCTGCGCGGCGCACTCGATGTCCGAGGTTGCATCGTCCATGACATAGAAATTCACGTAGGCTACCTTAGCTGGAAGGGCATCGATCTGACGTTTGATCTCAACATCATCAACCGGTTCTTCGCTTTCCGCGACTGGCTTGTCAACGACAACTTCAACTGTGTATTGTTCGGTATCGTCTAAGGTATAAAGGCCTGTGAATTGGTCAAATGCCGGTGTGCAGTCTACCTTATGACCATCACCGTCAAAAAGCACACCTTGAGCGTAACCGGTGCAGCTATCTTCCGGATCCTCTTCTCGGTACTGCCCGTATATTACCTGAATAACCATGAACTTACCGTCATCAAACGTGACGGCCCTATCGAACGCAACATCGTCGGCCATCTGGTCAGACGACGCGTACGGATCCGTCAAAATAGCCTGCATATCCTCCGCCGTTTCCTTGGTAACTTTCAACTGCTTATGGTTGCGGGGCGGCAGCATATCCACGTGACTTTTGATGTCCGCGTCCGTCACGTCGTCGACAGATTCGATAAGGCCCTCCAGATCGGCGTGTGTCAGGAGCGGATAATCCGGCGCATTAGGATCCTCCACGACATGGACGATATAGCGACCGCTGCCTTTAACCTCTGTTTTTCCGGCGGCGATCTTCACCCGCGTACCCGCGCAGACTAATTCGTAATCTCCTAGAAACTGTTCACGTTCATCTCCTGTGATTAACGGGTCGTCCAGTGATTCGTCAGCATACAAAGCAGCGCGACACCAAGCCGGGTCTTCTTCATAAGATGAATCATAGACACAAATGTTCATTATCCGCCCGTCTCCAAAACGAACGTCTGCGCTGAAAAAGGTGTCATCGCCTATGGCTGCCACTAATCTGCCAGAAAATCCCGGCTGACTCAGCGTCCGCTGCAGCAGAGCGGCGACCTCCGGACGAACCGCCAAGGTGCGCTCATTATACGGTGGCAGATTGTTGATGGCATTAACGACTTCAGCGTCCCCATCCTCGACTGCCTCTTGATAGTAGCTACGGAAGATTGCCCCGGGGCCGTGTTGCAGCCGTTTTCTCAGCTCCTTCTCCGGATACGGCTCGTTAATGTTCTTGATCAGCTCGATGACACCTTGTAAGGCTTCGTTCAATGCCCGGGCAGCCTCAGCTTCTGTGGCGAAAACACCTTCAGCGCTCCAGATGATCGAGTGCCAGCGATTGGGCGAGTAAACGGTGATGAAGATCTGATGCCGCTTCCCTTGCGGATTTCGGTACGGTTTTACGTTGTAGTTCACCTTGACCTGTAGATAGTCGTAGGCCTCGGCGGCGTCGGCGAATCTAGCCGGTGAGGTGAACTTGACTTCGCAGGCCCAGTCGCGGAAACCGTTATAGGCCGACCAGTCGCACTCCTTGAACCCATTGAGCTTGAGCACATGGCTGACCGTGCCTAGCTCACGGACGTAATTGTCCGGGGCGTCGAGGTCGTCGGACTCTTCGAGGCTGGCGTGCCGCGCGCCCGCGTTCAGATCATAGATAAACCGGTTGAGCGCTGACTGGATCACGTTCCCGGCCATCAGGCAGGTTGCCTTCGATGATGGTAGCTTGATGTTCTTGATGACGGCGTCAAGGCCGGATACGAACCGGCGCAGGGTGCTGGTCGTGCCGTCGCTGGCACCGTATTCCGCCCGCTCATCGTCCATCGCCAGACGACGCTCCAGTCGCCAGTTGGCGATCGGCAGGCCGTTTCCTTCCGCGTTCTTGACGGACGCCACGACATATTCGTCCGTATCCGACCGCAGGTCAGTGTCGATCTTGATCTCCAGACGGTCGATGGTGATGCCGCCGAGTTGGTAGGTCGGCAGCGGATAGGTCTTGATGAAGATTCCCCGTTCGGTACCGGCCTTGTTCTCTAGGCGCTGCCAGCCGTAGGCATCCAGCAGGTCGGTGGCGCTGAACGTCGTGGCCAGATAATCTTTAGGCAGGACATCGTCGTCATTAACAGACTCGGAAAGCTTATCCTCGGCAAACTCGATGACTTTGCTTTCAAGGCGCTCAAGCACACCTGCCAGATCCTTCGCGGGAACATCATCCGTATTGAATTGAACTAACGACTCGGTCTTCTTTATCGGTTTGCCCTCTAATTGATACATGTTCCGCGCGCCGCGTAAGGCTTCTTTCGGCCCGATGCTTTCGTTCTCCTCGTCTGAAAACTGTTCGCGGAAGCGTTCCAGCCAGTATTCTTGATCTGGATCAGTCAGGTAATCCCAACTTTTAACGTACATGCAGGCTTCGACGAAGACGTCCATCTTAACACCTTTCAACGCCACGGTAATAGTGTAGGTATCGTCCTCAGCTTTGATGGCTTTCTCCCAGCATTCCCAGTGATCCTCATCCTCCTCGCGCTCGCAGACAAAGCCAAGCTTGAGCAGGATTGGACGTACGTCCAGCACGTCCTGTGTGAACTGTGTCGGATCCACGTCATCATCTTCCGGATGCGCAGATTCCTCTACCGGCTGCTCAACTTCAGCAGGCGGTGTATCATCAGGATCCTCAGTGTCGGTTTCTGCAGCTGGCATCGGCTTAGGTAGAGCCTCAGCGCGAATGGCGTCCATGATCTCGTCCGCTTGGCCGTAAAGCAGCTCTGGATCCGGGGTGAATGTCCACGTGCGATCGAGTGGAAATGATTCTATGTAGTCGCCGCCGTCTTCATCAGTGTAAGACACGACCGCCTCCGCGCCAACTTTCCAAGACCCGTCCTCGTGTGGTGTAAGAAAGATGTCGTAGCTCAACTCAACATTCGGCATCCAGAGCAGGGTGTAGTGGGGCCGGGTAGGGCTTAACTTACGCATTAGTTTTACCGCTCTACCATCCTTGAACGCATCAATCACGTCGGCGTGCCGCTTCAGCCGGTCAATGTAAGGCTGCGGATCGTCCATGTCCGCCGATTCTTGCAGACACGACTCACCGAACATGTAATACAGTCTGTCTGTTTGAGTCACCGGTTCGCCGGGATAGTGCTTGGCTTCTAGCTTCTTGGCGAAATCGCTGACACCCTTAACATCCGGGTCGATGGTAAGCTGCTCGATCTCGCGCACAATATCGATGATCTCGATATACGGAACTATAATCCGTTGAATGCGCTCCAATTCCCCGATACTCAGATAATCTACGAAAATCGACGCAACAAGAGGGGTATCACGCAACGGCACGACATCAATTCTGATCAGCGAGGCACCTTGGTGTGGAGATTCTGTCCAGTTATTGTTTGGTATGCTCTTTCGGTATAATTTGTGCATACCGCTGCTACCTACCTTATAGCCCAAGCTCAGCAGCGGCTCCACGTAGTCAAGCCCGGCGAGGTACGGCTCCGGGGCGTCGAGGTCGGCGCTCTCTGGAATCCAGATCAAGTCGTCGGCGTCGATGCGGAAAGGATCCGGGTCACCGTCTTCGACGTATTTGTCAAGGGCAACGTAGGCCGCGAAGTCGCTAGCCGATACAACCTTGCCTTTCAGGCCCGCCAGTGATCGGTTATACTCTGAGTCCGGTCTTACCTGAACTCGCGTACCGGGCCTAAAACAGCGCACGCGGAGGCGATCCAAGGTGCGCTCGCGCTGGTCAGGGCGCAGGGGCAGTTGATCGACGTCGTCCAAGTTTGCGTTATCGGCCATCAGGCTTAACTACACGCTCCCGGCAGGTCAGGCATGGGCGCGCTGGCCGCGCAACCTTTCCAGATAGCCGTTGACGCGGTCATTGACTTCATGCCAGAGGCTGACTCGGCGGACGATCTGGATGACGTTGTAGTGGTGGTTGGCGGCGGTGGGGAGGGACTGGCTGGTTTTGGGGGCTTTATTTCTGCTTTTCATGGTGTTTTGATGGTTAATGTTGAACTAACAGAGGACATCGATTAAAGGCCGACCTTGGCGGTACACTGGCCGGGATAGGACGCCGCCCTTGCAGCAGACCGGGCACATACCGACGGCTGGCTCCTGCCGGGGCTGACCGAGGATCTTGCGCCCGAACCGCTTCTTGCGCAGCCGGGCATGTGCCCAGTCACGCGGATCCTCGTTTTTGGGCATCGGGTGGGGGATATCGCAGATTTTAAGGCCGCGCGAGTCGATTGGCCATGAGAACCCGGGCTTCTTCTGGCGCTCCAAAGCAGCCCGCTTAAGGAGGCGCTTGATGGTGCTGACCGATACTTCCAGATGTTTCCCGATCGTTTCCAGATCCCAGCCTGCCTGATACCGGGTATAGACGAATTCCCAGCGGGCCAGCCGGTTGGCCCGTCCAGTGGCGGCGGTGACGAGCCGAAGCGCTTCCAGCTTCACGGCCTCGTCCGTCGACCCCATATCTTCAATATCCGCTGTCATCAAAAATCTTTTCTGCCTGTTCAGGCGTCTTTTTCAAGAGCTTCGCTACGATTTCTTCCGGCACCAGCGCTATCCGCATGGACAGGTCAAAGTGCCCGTTTTCTTCCATCCAAAGGCGTACCCGGTCGCGCAGATCGATATTCCTGTCATCTTCTTCAGTCATACCGTATTTACACTATGGACGCCAGCGCAACCGTCAATCACCTGCTCGAAGATCCAGAGACCGACCATCTGGATAATCCCGAGGGCGCGCTGCCGTTGGCCCACTACACCGACCCGGTTCCGTTCGACCCAAAACATGTTGCCGACGTTCTGGAGACCGCCAAGTTCTTTAAGCAACAAGCTATTGATACCGGAGCGCTGTCGCCCCGTGTGATTGGCAATTACCGGCACAATCAGATTGACCGCGTATTCTTGCTGCTAGCCGTCGAGGACATGGCTGCCACGGAACCGCTTGGAACTCTGGAAAACCGGCTTAAACGGCACATGCACTCGATCTGGGACTGAGTATGAATCAGGCTGAAGCAACAGTCAACAAAATAGTTTTAGAATCGGACGCCGACGTGGATTCACCCGAGCGTTACGTCGATTGGCTCGGTAAAAAGGAGGCGACAGGCACGCTGAAAGATATCCGCTTTGGTGTATACATCACGACAACGCCGGAACATGTGCTGCTGGACAATGCTCACGAACAAGGAATTGACCTCGATAACCCGAAAAGTAACGGTGACTCGCTCGCCCGCGACTATAAGCGACTTGAGCAGAACATGTTCAGGTTTCTTAATAACAACGGGTATCATCTCTCCGATGAAGGTCACGATTCCAACGGAGACTTGACCTGCTCGGCTTGGATCGATTACCGGCTGCCGATGGAGCGTCAGATTGAGGTCGCCAAACAGACCGCAGCTTTTTACGAGCGAGGCGAGCTGGTCACGGTCGATGATCTGACCTGCTTAAACAAGCAGGCAGGGCAGCTGATCTATGACAGTGTCAGTGACCTCGGCAGGTTGCTGCTTGACGTGTCCGTGGATTTCTCTTTCGCCGACACGATCAAGGAGTGGCTGCAAGTGAACTTGGTGGAGAGCGCCGACGATGTCGATCCGAAGGATTACATCATGTCAATGCCGCTGGCCCCGGAAACGCCGAGATTGTTTTACGAGAAGGCCCGCTATGATCCAGTGGTCGCGGAGACTTACATGAATCTCGACGATCAGTATATCGACTTCGCGCAGTACGTCATGCCGGTCAATGACACGGTCAGCCCGACCAGCGAGACAGACTACTGGGGCTGGAAAGCTACCATTGCGTATCCGGATGATTTCGAGGAGCGGGCCGATAGCATCATGGCGTCCGATCTTACCTGCGGCGGTGGCTTTTACATCAACTCGGCGGAAGATGGCTGGCAGGAAGTGAATGCGGAAATTCCACCGGATATACTGGATCGCTTGGTTGCCGACTTTGAACGGTTCAAGGAGCACCTAGAGGCGGCGGTCGGCATAAAGCTAAGGGCAGAGATGTCCAACGCCCCGGCAGGCAAGTTTCAATTCCGGGAGAGTATCGACGATCCCGAGCTTAACCATCTCATGGCACAAGTAAGCCCGCACCTCTGCCATAACTGCAAGGCCGACCTGACAAAAACGAGTTCAGTGATGCGCTCCTATATTGATCTGGACAGTGATGTCTGCGGTGTGGATGTGAACGGGCACTACCTGCTTAGCGGCGACTTTCAGTCGGACGAGGATGCACAGGCCTTGATCGGCGACAAGCGCATCGATCTCGGTGACGACTCGGACTCCTGTAATGCCTGCGGTCTCTGTGTCTATCCGACCGTCCGCGAGTCGGCGGAGGAAGAGGGCGATCCTAAAGAATACCTCAACCGAATCCACAACCTTAATGATATCGGGAGAGGCCTGCAAGATCGAGGTCTGCACGTCCAGCTTCAGAGTATCACTGATTTCGGCAAATGGTACGTCATGGAAGGTTTTTCCTACTGGAAGTTCAGCGACAGTAACGAAAAGTTTTTGGCCGACGACGCGTTTGTGCGCAAGCAGGTCGATGAATACATGGCCGAGTTAGGTGTCACCGGCTACAACCTGTTCGTCTATTTCAATCGTAATCCTTGGCATCTTAGGTTCACGCTGGCATTGCCGAAAAATCAAGTTCAGCTGGGCTATACCGCACCACCAGCTCAGATTAACCTGAACGATCAACCGCTTGCCGAGAACTCGCTGGACGACCCGGCTGAAAACGTAAAGCGCATCAGTACCAGCGTGGCCGACGACAGGTTGGAAAACTGCATCAAGACCGCTGAGGCTGATCTGCGCCGTGAATATATGGGTCGCTGCGAGATAACAATCCGGCGGGCGGATGAGCTGGCCGATGAGGTAGCATCCAAATGGTGCGAGCAATACGGTTACGAGGATTTCGACAGTCCGGAGCGGGAGGCTGTTCGCACGGCCTTGTATACGATGGCCGGTGAATGGTTCCCGGGTGATGAAGAAAAACCTGTGGAGGAGTCAGAAGGTAAGGTGATCAAGGGAATCGACCTCGTGAAGCGCCTGCTCCAGATCGGCACGGCGCAGGGCGGATTCCTTGACTTCACATTGGGCGAGGTCAAAGAACGCACCTTCAAGCTGCAGACCGTTGATATCCGGGATCTGCTGAAGACGGACAATTCCTTTGCCGAGTATTCTGAGAACTACGAGCCGCGCGATTACAGTGAGGACGGCGGCCTAAGAGCCACCGAGCACGCCAAGGAGATGATTGAGCCTGCTGACCGTTACGACGAGCCGATCGTCGTGATTGACGGTGAGATCCGAGACGGCTGGTCACGTACCGCAGCCCATCTGCAGAACGATGATCATCGTATTAAAGCGTGGGTGGCTGAACCGAATAAGGTCACTGAGTCAAAGCTGGATGTTTGGGACGATCTGATTTCAAACATCCGGGAAGAGGGACTCCTGAGCGGGGCAGCGGTTGTCCGCTGGAAAGCTTCCCGAACCGAGGCTGATATATCGGCAATCACCAATGTCGTATGCGATCTGGAGGAGGCTCCGGGCGAAGATGAAGTGACACGCCTGCTGAACAAGATCGCCAACATCGTCCGCGTGGCTAACGCGCGCTACGGATCCGCCCTAGCTGACATCACCGCCAAGGTGGACGTTACGGAGTCGACGGACGACGTAAACCCGGAAGCGTTCATCAAGCGGATGCCGTGTAAGATCCGAGCACGTATTCGCGCCGATAATCCAAGTGATAATGGTGAACGCCTGCTTGCTGAATTTGATGCAGCTCTTTGGTTCCAGCAGGCGGATATGGAGGACATCATTGAGCTGAAAAAGGAAAGTTTCTGTCGAAGCTACGCCGCCGACGAAGTAGCTGAATTCTTTTACTACACTGACTTAATGGACTTTTTTCGCCAGTACAACGGCGAAGGCTTTGAAGTCTATATCGACGAGGGCGATGTCAAGGTGTGGGCACAGATGGAGAAACCCGGGCTGTTCCAAGCGATCTGGCCAGAAGAAGTGAATGAATCTCAGACCGATGATGTCGACCCGGAAGCGTTCGTTAAGGATCAGCCTGTATACGTCAGCGGCATGACCTGCCCAACCTGCAGGGAGTGCGGCATGTCCCATGATCAAAACTGGGAGATGCAGGGTGAGGAATTAGTGGTGTCACCCTTCTGCTGCGGCTGTGGTCGCCCGGTACCGGATGACATCGATCCGAAGCCGTTCAACGTAGCGCCCTACCTCAAGCACCTCGTCGACACGAACGATCGGGAAACGTTTCTGCAGCTGGTGAGTCACTACTGGGACGTGAACTGTGAGCTTAATCCTAAGATCACTGATTTCTGTCTCGGCTACGAGGAGCCTGTCTATATCGATCAAAAAGATATCAAGCTTTGGTTCGAGGTAAATGCGCCGGACTGGCTGCCTCTGCTCTCGAAGCCGCAGGCTGATATCATCTTAAAAGGCTTGCGACAGGAGAGTGCCGAGGATGTCGACGATCCACAGACGGTGCTGCAGCAGCATGCCGATCAACCTGAACCATTGACCGCTGAATTAGAACGACTTGGATTTAAGCGTTTAACGAAGTACAGTGTATCGAACGTCCACAACGGTGAAAGAATCGACAGCGGCGGATTCCGTTACAAGACATACACGCGGGCCGATGGGCGTCGGGTCAGCCTCGGCCTTACTTTTTACAGCTCTCGTATCATTATCGCGTTTACACATGACAGTGAATATAACTGGGTACCTAAAGGCCCGAGTGACGCACACACACGCACCGCAGTTCAGTCGGCAGCTCTGGTGCGTGACCTTGATGCAGCCATGGAACGCGGTGCTCAAGACAGTCTTCATCCGCGCCAAGTTTTACAGGCGCTCAACCGGGTGGTTCAGCACTATGAGCACCAATACACGGCCTTTGAGCAGGGTGTGCAGGCCAACGGCGGCGTGATACCGGCCAGCCTTGGCGCTCCTCGACCTGCTTAAAATTAAATATTGACAGTTCTGTTACGGTTGGGCAGACTGCGGGCATGAACATCAATTTCAACTGGAAGCCGAGACCGTCCGATGTCGAGTGGACACGCAACCTGTTCCGTATGATCGCTGACGGCGGCCTGTGGGCGATCCCGGCGAATAAAAGCATCTGGAAACTGGACAAGAAACGCAGCACCATCGTCTGCGTGTCCGGTGTGGCCGATGAGATGTTCCATATGATCACCGCCTGCTGCCACGAGTTCGGCTGGAAAACTGAGCTGGCTTACTCCCCGGCGGATATCATCCGATTCACTCGCGAGCAGGCCGGAGACGGCAAGAGCATTTCAACTCAAAACCTGACCAACTAACATGAAAACACGTAGATTCCTATCCCATTACGGTGTCTGTGCCCCAGATGTCGACCTCAGTCATACCACCAAGCGCCAAGGCAACCTCGTAAAACAGGCCCGGCGGATCAAAGTCGGCATTGAAAGTGCCATGAACAGCGGGCGCAAAGTTCGGGCCTTCGTGCTCTGGACGAAGATCAAGGAGGGTAAGATTCTACTGCCCCAAAGCCTGCTCATCCGGCGCGACCACGCCAAGGAATTCGCCCTCTTTGACCAACAGGAGGCACTCCTAAAGACCAAGCAGGCCTGCCCGGCTCCAGCTTGATAGTTAAGGCGTGCCTGAACGCGCTAAAAAGATGGTGACGCAACTCTTGGATGACCCCATAGAGGACATTGACGCGCCGTCGGCCAATATCAAACGGATTCTGCCGAGCATCAATCCGGAGTCTACGGTCTACGAGAAGTTCCGGAGTGGCTTGGCCCGCTTGGAGCGCTACTACAGCGGCAGCGTGGTGCGGCACAGCAATCATTACGTGCATGAACGTACCACGTCGTTTGAACCGGACACGGATGTCAGCACCTGCGAAGACCGGGATCCTGCCGAGGCTGAGCTAGGCGCACTCTGTGATGAGGTAAACACGCTGATTTCCGACCGTATCGTCGACATAAACCGCAAGATTTACAAGGCTTTGGAGCGCTCTTACGATCATTATAACAGCGACGAGGTTGTGGTTTACGCGATCGAGTGCAATGCCTATGAATTCAACGAAGATGGGGAGCGGGAAGATGATGGAGGCTTTCAATATGCCCAGCTCAGTGATGATGCCAAAGGTGTCGCCCGGGATTGGTGGCGGGAAGCGTCTAACGACGACACGTGGTGGGCCGACCAAGTGATCGAGGAGTGGAAGGAGGAACTCAGCGACATGGGCTTCCGGGACGCCGACATCTCCTACTCCGGATTCTGGAGTCAAGGTGACGGTGCGTCCTTCACCTGCAAACGCTTCTGCTTCGACGATTGGGCGGATTGGTGGGCTTCGGCCAAGTCGACCAAGCGCGGGCATCCGTATACAGACGATCTGTTCTTGAACGAGAGCGAGGACATGGACAGCCCGGAAGCGTTCAATGTGCGCGCCAACCTGATGTCGCCGGTGGCTCAGATCATGGCCAAGAACGGGTTTGTCCGGTGCGACCAGTTTGGCCATGAGCGTTGGATCAAACACTTGAGCGACGGCAGCATGGCGCAAATGCTCTGCGTATCCGGCGATGATGAATACTACCCAGACAGACCGTACAGCCAGCGCGGCGATGGCGGGCCTATGTGGGATTTCTGCCGGATTCCGCGTCAAGGCCAGTCGATCCTACTGGCGCAGGGGCGTGAACAGGCGATGGTGTATTTAATTCAAGGCCTGATGCAGCGGCTCGCCACGTGGCCGTCAAACCTGCCTAAACCTCGACTATGACCGTAGTTCCGTACAGTTTTGACCGGATCCGGACGACCAAGCTTCCCGCTGTGGAAGGTTGGGTTTACGTCACGCCCATGGACGGCGGCAACTGGTTCCGGATCACTGGCAGCGGCCAGCGGGCGGAGCGGGCGGATCACCGGGATGTGCGCGCCACGGTCATGGCCATGCTGGATCGACTCGGAGGGTTGGTACGGTATGAGCGCGGGCCGACTCCGTCAGATATCGCGGACAGCCTGTTGGAAGATGCGGATGTCGACATTGAAGCCGATCTGGATCGCCTACTGAATGGCTTTAAGCCTAAAGCCTTGAAGAAGCGGGAGAGTAAATATTCCAAGGCCTACCTTGAGTTCAACGGAACCTCGGCTACGGCAATGGCATCACCCCGGCTGTGTACATTTACCGCATTGTGAAGCCTTGGAGCCGGTATGGCGGCGTTGGCCGGTTCTGCGCACCGCTAATCAAGACCTGCGAGCGGTGGGTAGCGCACGGCATGGCCCGGAAAGGCCCGGCCAAGAACGGTGCCGCTGGAAAATTAAGCGGTCTGCCCGGAGTCGGCTACTACCCCGCATGAACACCGCCGATGCCATCGTTAGTAAGCTGCTCGAATACCCGTGTATACAGGAAACGGACTATAAGTTCCCGGACTATGGCGAACAGGAGCGGGAGACGGACTTCGATAGCGGCGAGCTGGATCCAGACAGTCCTGAAGCTTTCTTTAATCAGGCAACGGCGAAGTTTAACAGTGTCAAGAAGATCGGCATCTACGGTCGGCGCTGGTGGCGTCGAGGTGCCGGTGGCACTTACTTCAAGGCTTACATCTACATCAATGACAAGCTTGTCCATGTGACGCCCGAGGACGGCTGCTGCAGCGACGATCAGTATCTGCACGTAGCTACGAACTGGCTGCGGGAGAATGGCTGGGTCAATCTAAAGCGAAATCAACCGATCTGGGCACTAAAAGGCCAGATTGAACTGGATTATAGTGCCATCGATGTGAAGCGGGAGCGTGACCTATGAGATCCACGGAAATCGTATACAATCTGCTCGAAGCTGACCTTGACGACCCGGCGATCGCCCTTAAGAGCATCGTTGGTGGGATCAAGACCGGACAGGTGACGCTGCCTAGCGGAGTGGTTGTCACCCGGGTACGCTCCCGGGACGGCAAATACACTGGCGTTCCTACTGGCGGTATGCGGCGGTGTGGCGACGGCTGCCGAGGTACACGCTTCGGTGTGCGCTGGTCGGATGGAAAGTTGACGTGGATTTGCTCACGAGGCTGTTCTATTGACAATGAGACGGCGATTCTCGACTGACATCCGTATTTAGGGCGTGAGCGTATCGACTTATAATCTGCCAGTAACCCACGTACCGGATCCTAACGGAGCCGATGGTCGCGGTGTTTCTGGCGGCGGAGGTAACCCTCCCGTTGTGTATACCACAGACCCGAACACGGAAAACCTTAAACCGGCTGACGTCAACGCGCCCGGGTTTGCCTATGCGGCTAGCGGTTCTGGTG
>Ga0007867_1000539_pt1 | contig 12852 bp, 17 predicted proteins | sample CryBogCBH25Aug08_FD_71224 | JGI IMG/M metagenome (GOLD analysis project Ga0007867, IMG submission 71224) | Freshwater microbial communities from Crystal Bog, Wisconsin, USA - CBH25Aug08 | ecosystem: Environmental > Aquatic > Freshwater > Lake | place: Crystal Bog, Wisconsin, USA | collected... | reverse complement strand
ATCCTGCAACGTGTGCGTCGGCCCCGCGGCCTCTGCCATCGTCTCGCCGAACGGCGCTAGCCCGCGTGCGCGGCCACGTATCAACGCTTCGGTGAGCGCGTTGACTTGCGTCTGCGTATCTGTCCCGAGCGTCTGCGCCGTCGCGCCGGCCACGCGCATGAGGTTGTTGAGTTCGGTCTGCGTCAACTGGACGCCGCGCGCGGCGAACTCGGAAGCCGAGTGGAGCGCGTCCGTCTCGTCGGCGAACCGGCCGGCCGATGCCGCGGCACCATCGAAGTCGAGCCCAAGCTGGCGGCTCATCGCGTCGAGGTGTTCTTGCTCCGATGCAAGCTCTGCGATTTTGTCGCGCAGTTCGATGAACTTTGCGCCCATCTCCTGCGCGATGTTCGTCGCGTGGTCGATACCGCCCGCAAGCCGGTCCCACGTCACCGCGGAACTCTGTACCGCTTCGGTCGTCTTGGTGGTCGTTCCCCCGACGTTCTCCGTCGCTACCGCGATGCGCTCCAGTAGCGCGAGCGCCGGACCACCCCCGGGGACTTCAACCGGAATCAGTAGTGAGTCGTCGCTCATACGCGCCCCTTCACCAGCGCAACGAACCCGGAGATTGTTGCGTCATCAACCACAAATCCGGTCGTCTCCCCGACAACCAGCCCGCGCGATTCTGTGGAGTACCGCAGCAGTTGCCCCACGCGCACGGCTGCGGCCTCGGCGAGATCGCGCGCACCGTCAACGTCCATCAAGACGATGACGAGCCTGCGAAATCTCTTCGTGCTTTCGTCGGCTGAGTTCTGCGTCTGATCGTTGGGCATCGGCTTGTGCTTGCTTGAGGTTCTGTAGAGCGATCACGTCGGCCCGCGTGAGGTCACGCCCGAGCGTCTCCGCGATCGGCACGTGCCAGTCGATCGCGAGCGACACCGCGCCGATGAGTTCCCGCGTCCAGTCGTCCGCGCGCTCGATCCCCGCGAAGGGGCACGTGGTCGCGCGCTCGGTCCCGGTCACGGTCGCGACCTGCGCGGCCTCGCGTTCGAGGTCCGCCGGGAGCGGGCCGGGAGAGTGCCCCGCGCACGGGCACCGCCAACGGGCTTGCATCGCCCGCGCGAAGTCCCGCATCGTCTCCGCAGCGGCGCGGGACTCCTCGGCGTCGCCGCAGTCCGGTGGCGCCGTGTCGATCTCCCGCAGCCGCGCGCAGCCGCAGGACTCTCGCGAAAACTTCAGCGCGGCAGCATCAGCCCACGCGGCAAGGCGAAAGGGGCCACCGCACGGGGTCCGACCTCCGCGCGCGTGATCGCCACGGCGGCGATCTCCTCGAGCGCGGCGTGACCGTAGAGCGACGCGAGGTGTTCCAGCCACTCCTCGGACGCGAGCGCGAAGCCCTTGGCGCCTGGGGTGTCCTGCACTCCGCCATGGTCCTGCGCGCGATGCTCGTGTCCCTCGTCATCGGTGAATGCGTGGCACGATGCGAGCACGGCATACTGCGCGCGATTCACCCCTACCGCCTGCATCACGAAGCGGTACGCCGCGACGGTGAGAGGCGCGACGGTGAAGACCGATAACTGTTGATTCGGGTGAAGAGGGATCGCAGCGCGATCGGCTTCGGAGCGCGAACGCTCGTAGCGCGAGAGGATGCCAGCAACGCCGGGAGCGTCGAGGTTGATCGCGGGATCGGAGGATGGCGCGCGAAGGTTCGTCGTGCCGATCAATGCGAGGCGGATGGGATCGCTCGGGTTCATGTGGGACTCCAGAGGCGGCGAGGCGGTGGACGGGAAAGAGCGAGGCGAGAACGTCACCCGAAGGCGACGCGGAACGTGGCGAGCGCGAAGTCATCGGCGCCGGTGATCGCGGTGTCCTGCACGCCCTCGAAGGAGAGCTCCATGTGCAAGCGCTCACCGATTTTCGAGAGCTTCGGTTGCGCGACGAGTTGCGCCACGGGAAGCTCCCAAATCCAGAAGGACGCCGTTGCACCGGCCCCTACCTTCTGCACGACGACGAAGTGGTAAGCGGTGTCGCCGGTGAACGCCGGGACATACGACGAATCGAATCGAAGCTTGATCGTGGCCTTGCATGTGGTTGGACGCCCTGCGGTGTTGACCACCGTGGCGACGGTCTGCGTTGCCGCCGGGTCGCGCACCATCTCCCACGTGTTCGAATGCTCCAACGTTACGCCTTCGCAAGGCACCGTCACCGCGCGGTCGAGCGAGGCCGCGAGGTAAACACTTGGCGCCCACGCGAATGACGCGCCCATCTCGTCAGACGCCGTTGCGACGTTGAACGACTGCGACGAGGGCCCGGTGAAATTCGCCGCCGCGAGCGGGAGGCTCATCGACGGGAGCTTCCCGAACTCCGGGAGATCGAACGCGATCGACCCGTGACAGCCCGTCGCCTGCACCTGTGCGGTGGAGTCTCCGACGAATGCCTGCTGCACAGTGAGAGAGTTGGAGTGGCTCTCCGCGCCGGCGTAGTTGTAGAGGTTCCGCACGACGTCGGTGCTCGACGGGATGCCGCCGAGGGCCGGTGTCACGACCAGCGTATCGGTCGACACTGAGACGATTTTCGCGGGCTCGCCCTCGGCGCTCCCGCGGAACACCACGAGCCAAGTTCCGGGCTTGAAGTTCACTCCGAGCCCGGCCTGTACGTCGAACTGCGTCGTGCTGGTACCCGTCGCGACGGTGCTACCGGCCAGCGCGTGCTCCGCGCCGAATGCATGGGTGAGCAAGATGCGCGGCGTGAGTGACCCCGGCGTACCGCTTGCGCTGAGTTGCGCCGCGGTTTTCGTCGCTTTGAGCAGGCACTTCAGCGCGCCGATCTTCGTCGCGATCTTGAGTCCGTGCACCGGGTGAATTGCGTCTTCGCGGCGCACTCGCTCGTCCAGAACGGGAAGCATCTCCTGCGCGAGACCATCGAGGATGAGCGCATCGCCGAGCGGAAACACACGCGTCATCACGTTCGGGAACGTGCTCGACGGCGCGACGCCGAAGGCGGATTCGAGCCCAACGTACGTAGCCCGTTCGCGTGCATTGATGTTCGTCTGTGACATGGGACTCCTATCGGGTGCGTACGATGTTGATGCGTGCAGATTGGAAGGCGCGGAGCATCACTCCCGTGGCGATACCGGTGCGCGGGTCGAGGCCCATGCGGACCTTCCGCGCGAGATACTTCGGCGACAGCGGCGCGAAGCGCACGTCCGCGCCGTTCAGTTGCAGCCGCTGCATCCACACGTCACGCATCGCCGCGGCGCCGATCTGGAGCGACGGCAGCGTGCCGAGGGTCTTGTCGGCGCGCAGGTTCGCGCGCATGCGGGCGACGATGGCGAACACCGCGGCCTCACGCGCGCGGCCCGGCACCGCCATGAACGGGCGCGCGGGCTGGCGTCCCGTGCCGTCGTTGAACCACGTCGCGATCTGCGCGATGGACGCCTTCGGTCGCGCACGCCCAGGGACGCCGGGATGCGGCCCCGCGGGGAGGTCGATCTTGAGCGCGTAGGTCTGCAAGTCCACCAGCTCGCGCACGATGCCGCGGACCTTGCTGATGATGCTCTGCGCGCTCACGGGTCGTTGGCGTCGGCGTTGTTCGTCTGAAAGCGGAGTGAGTAGACGGTCTGCGAGATCATCCGCCCGTTGCCCACGTCGCGCACCGTCGTGAGCCCTTCGCGCACGCACGACAGCGGCACGGGGTCGGTGTCCGCGGAGTCACGGATCAAGTCGGGACACGCGAGCGCGCGGGCGATGCGATGCGCATCGTTGAGGATGCGCTCCTGCGCCTCGACCACCGACGCCGCCGCAAGCTCCGTGTTCGTCGGGTCGACGAACGCCGCAAGCTCGGGGCCGTACACCACCGCCGCCGAGACGCTGCACCGCGCGAGGTAGAAGTGCGGGTCGTCGAGCGGGTTGTTGACGCCGCCGTTGTTGTCCTCGACGGAGAGCCAGTCGAGACGGATCGAACGATCGAAGGAGCCTGCGGGAAAGTCTGCGTCGTCGAGCGGCGCGTTCTTCACGGCGTTGCGAAAGCGGCCGATGGGGATGGACTTGTTCTGCGCGTCGAAACCGAGTGATCCATCGGCGCCGCGGCCGTTGACCACGATGCCCTCGATGCGCGTGCGAAGCGCGAGGTAGAGGTCCGCCACGTCACTGCTCCGTGCGCTGCACGATCAACGTGATCTGGTGAGGTCGCGTCGCGTCGGCGTCGACGAGCCGGAACTTCTCACCGCCCGTCGAGAACTCGTCGCCGTCGAGGAGGTAGTACACGCGCTTCGTCGCCGCGCCGGGCGGCACGAGTTGCTCCTGCGTGTACCCGCCGCCGGTGTACGCGAGCGTGATCGGCCCGATGGCGTACTGCCCTGCGATCAGGATGCCCGATGAGAGCGACGCCGTGCCGCCGCCGAAGTAGCCGTCAGGCGATCCGCCCGCGCGCACCTTCGGCCGCGGGGTGACGTCGAAGCCCGCTGTCGAGAGCAACGTCACGCCCGGCGAGTCCACCGGGCCACTGTACGTTTCGACGACCACGCGCACCGACGTCGAGCGCGCGCCCGCCGCATCGGCCGCCGCACGGCCCGCATCGGCCGCCGCACGCTGCACGTCACGGAGCGCGTCGTAGCTCACTCAGTAGACCTCGACCGAGCCGCCGGCGCGCCGGGCCATGCCCTGACGCACCACCCACCCGATGCCGCACGCCTCCGCGAGTTCCATGCGGAGCTTCATGCGGCGCTCGTTCAACTCCGCGCCGATGGTCTTCTCTCCCGCGGCGCCGAACCACTCGACCTCGTCGACGCGCTTCAGCCCGAGCGACTGCACGTTGCGCCGCTGCGCTTGCTCCATCGTCACGAGGTCCGACAGGATGCCGCGCACGAGCGTCAGCGGCGACTCGACCTCGACGGGGTAGGAGCCCGCGTGCAGGTAGCGGCAGACCACCGAGACGGTGGAGCCCGACACCGTGCGGATCGTCACCGTCTCGCGCGCGTCGTCGACGTCGAGCACGATGCGCTGGCCTGCGACGTAGCCCGTCACGCTCGCGAGAGTCAGCACCGCCGCGCCAGTCGCGGTCACGGCGGTGCTGCTCGTCGTCGGGTCGACGGTGGACGAAACGACGTGGTCACGGATGATCGTGTAGATCGACAGCACGCTGATGTACGGCGTGGCGCCGAAGTCCAGCACGTTGTCCAAGCACTCGCGCTTGATGCGCGCGAGCTCGTCATCCGTGAGCGTCGTGGTCATGTCACTGGACCTGTGCGAAGCCGCCCGGCTGGACGTAGCGGTAGGTCACGCTGGTCTTGTCCGCCGCCACCGTCCCGGCGCCCGAGAGCGTCGCGGTGCAGCGCACGAGCGGGTACACGCTCGCGGCGGCCGGGAGGCACAGCGCGACCGTGGTAGTGATCGGCGCCCCGGTGCCCGCGGGAGAGGTGCCCGCGGTGGGGTCGTCTGCCCACTTGAGATCGTACCAGGTCGTACCGTCCACCGAGCCCTGCGGCACGAAGGTGGCGACGACGAGGGACGTGGTGATCACGCTCGCGCACTCGAACACGATGCCGCCGAGCGCGAAGAGTTCGGCGGACAACGACGCGCCGTTACGCACGGTGCCGTTGGCGCTGGTCGCGAGGGCGAGCGCCGCGGTGGTGGTGCGCTTCTGGATTGCCATGATGGTCTCCGATCAGTCCGAGTGAGCGGACACGAGGAAGTTGGTGTTAAGCACTGCGCTGCCCTCATAGGCGATCCACACCACCTTGGTATCCTCGCCGAAATTGTCCTCGTTCGCCGCAGCGACGCGACACCCTTCCTGCGTGGGCGCGTAGCCGACGGCGCCCGGGCCGAACATGCACGCGTGATTGATCGACACGCCGCTGACGGTGGCCGTGTCGATCACGTTCGTCTGGCAGGAGTAGACCTCAATCGCGCCGTTGATAATCAGCGTGTTCGAGCCCTGCGGAGAGAGCAGGTTCTTCTCCGGCACAAAGGTCGACTGGCCGCGGTACTGCGGATCGCTCTGCAACTGCCGAAGTTGCTTCGGCGTGAGGATCAGGATGTAGCGCCCGTTGTTGAACCGTGGGATTTTCGCGTTGTGCAAGGCCTCTTCCATGCGGAGCACGGTGTCAAGGTCCATCGGGCGCGCAGAGCCCACCGGCACCACCGGCCACGCCAAGGCGTCGCTGGTGAGCAGGTTGGACGAGTCGCCCGGGTAGAGCACCGTCGACGCGCTGTCGAAGTACGTCGCGAACACGCCGTCCATGAAGGCGTTGCGGTCGTACTGCATCGCAGCGCCGACGCGGCCGGAGAGCATGTGCACCGAGCGCTGCGCGTCCGAGCGGCTGATGCCGTACGGTTGCGGCACCGAGCCACCCGAGGCGAACGGCCCGACGTTGCGCGCGATGGTGATGCTCACCTGCTGATCGCTGAGGCCGATCGGCGTGAGCGAGATCGCGGAGCCAGAAGCGAGACCGCGCGACGCGAGGGTGTAGCCGCCGCCCGCGAAGATCGGACGGTTCATGCGGATCGTGTGACCGACGGTGCCCGCTGCGAGCTCGTCCGACACCACGACGGCATCGGCGCGGATCGGATCGACGATCACGTCCTCCATCGTCGCAACGTCCGGGTACGGCACGCCATCGGCCATGCCGCTCGGACGACCCGGCGCGAGGAACGCCTCCGGTCCGAGGCGACGGAGTTCCGCCTGCGCGGCGGCGCCGTAGACCAACTTCGCGTAGAGGAACTGCGGGAGCGGCGCGCGGAGAACGATCTCCGACGTACGATCGTAGAATTCGGTGGGGAGTTCGATTCTCCCGATGGAACCAGCCATGGTGATTGTCCTTGCGGGCGCGGCCCGCTACGTGTGGGTTGCGGGACGAGCGGTCAGTTGCGAGAAGCCCGCGCCGACGCGGCGCGAGCGATGGCGGCGGCATTGCGCGCGGAGAACTGCGACGCGAGGAGCTGCGCACCCGAAGCGCGGAGCTTCTCGTAGTGCGCGAGCGCCAGCGCGTCGGGGTTGTTCTCGGCGGCGGGAGCGGGCGCCACGATCTGCGGAGCGCTGTTGCTCCCCGCTGCGATCGTCGGAGCGCCGAGGCCATTCGCGCGCATCGCCGCGATGGCATTGAGTTGCGCCGCCGGGTCGTCGCCAGCGATCGCGCGGACGGCGTTGCGCACGCCCTCCGTCACGCTCGCGAGTTCGGCGGCAGCGTAGGTCGAGAGCGTCGAGGTCTGCGCCGCAACGCGGGCTTCGAGGTCCGCAACGCGCGGGTCGACCGGCGGCGCGGGGGTCTTCTTCGCCCACGGGTTGAGGATGCGCACGGGTTCCGCGGGCACCGCTGCGACGGGCGCAGGAGTAGCCACGGGAGGCGCGGCAACGGGCGCCGGCGCCGGTACGGGGGCGGCCTGCGTCACCACCGGAGCGGTGGCTTCGGGAGCCGTCGGCGCGGGAATCGTCGGGGCGCTCACGGCGCCACCTCGGGAGCGGTCATCGCCTCGTCGGCTTCCTCGTCGGAGGCCCGCATGATGTCCGCCGCGAGGAGCTTGCCGCTGTCGCTCTTGCCGTCGGCGGTGGTGACCGTGAGGGTCACGTCACCGTTCGCCGCGATGTCGAACTTCAGCGATCCGCCGATGACGTTCACCACGTCGAGCCCGGCATCCGAGGCGAGCATCACGCACGCCTCGACGATGTTCGCGACGGTGTTCGCGTCGAGGGCCATCATCACGCCACCGTGTACACGACGTACACGCCGTAGGGGCAGGTGATCGCGGTGGAGGCCGGAATCGTCGCGTTCGTCGAGCCGGTGAGGTAGCCGTCCGTCTTCGGCGTGATCGAGATGGTGTTGGTCGAAAGCGTCACGTACCCGGCGAACGTCGCTGCGGCGGTCATCGCCGCCTGCGACAGCGCGTAGGTGCGCACGGTGACGGTCTTCCCGTCGAGCACGCTGTTCTGAATCGCCGTGGCGAGGTTGCAATCGAGCGTGTCCGTACCACCGGCCACGGCGGTTACGGAGTTGTTGTCGATGTAGACGGTTGCGCGACGAAGGTTGCCGATCGCGCTGGAGTGAAGGTCATCGTTGCCGCGCTCGATGACGATCGAGTGCACGGTTGCGGTCACGGAAGCCATGGTGGTGATCCTTTGCGGGACGCAGCCCGCGGTGTGTGGTCAGCGGGACTTGCGAGAGGGAGACGGAGCAATCGGAGCCTCGGCGAACCGAAGCACCAGGACGACGTAACCAAGGTGCGCCGCGACGTGCGGCATCGTCGCGTCCACGACGCGCAGCCATGGCACGCTCGCGAGCGCAGCATGGTCCGCATGGACGCGCGCTTCGTACGCCGACAGCGATGCGTAGCGCAGGGTCATCACGTCGTCGGAGGTCTCGACGAACGGCGCATCCGAGCCGTTCAGAATCGTGGTGAGCGGGGTGAGGTTCATAGTGGGTTCAGTCTGCGTCCGTGATCACGTACTTGCCGCGCTCTTCGATCGCGTCGACGAGCTTGCCGGTGCGAATGCCGATCGGGTTCTGGCCGTACCCGGCGCGCGCCTTCTCCTTGCGGTACCGCTCGGTAAGGGGCTTGAGCGGTACGTCGCGAACGACGTTGTGGAAGCGCTTGACGATCCACTCGACCGCGGCCTTGCCGATTGCCTTGCGCACGTCACGCATCGACGGCACGCGCGTCGCGTTCTCGAACTCGATCGTGATCGCCGCCAGGATGTGCGCGCGCATCGCGGGAGTGACGCGGTCGAACTCGCGACCGCCCGTTTCGAGGTAGCCGACGAGTTCCTGATTCGACACGCCGCCGCCATGCGACCCCGGCACGCGGAGAGACATCTCGATACCGCGCATCGCGTCGCGCAGAAACCGCACGATCTCGCCGCGCGTCGCGCTGCGCTCCGCGGTGGTGGTGCCGGTGCGTTGGCGCTCACCCTGCGACGTGCGCGGAGCACGCTCAGGAGGCAGCGGTACATCGCGGCGGACGAGCGGACGCGACGGTGCGTCCGACCGGCGCAGTGGTGCGCGAGGGGCCATTAGTCAGACGGTAGTGCCGCGGGCGAGTCCGGACCGGTGAGGGGAGTGGCGGCCGATTCGCCCGCGGCAACTGTGCGCCCGTCGCCGACCACCGCAGCCGCTTGCGCGGGCGTGATCGGAAAACTGATCAGCAGGAGGGCGATGCCCTGCGACCGCGAGAGTTTGCCCGCCGCGACGCTCTCAGCGATCGCCTGCGCGGCTGTGACCTGCGCGCCGTTGAGCGCGGCGGACTGGTCCTTGATGGCGTTCGCGTCGATGCCCGTCGCTGCGGTGGGAGCAGGCGCAGGCGCCGCAGTCTCGACCACCGGTTCGGCATCGTCGCCCGCTTCGCTCGCGATGGCCTCGACTTCTTCGGGAGACGCCGCGTGCAACGTGCGGTGCAGCGCGTCGGCGCTCTCGCCCTCCTCGCGCGCAATGTCCTCGATCTCCGCGTCGAGGTCGACCGTGCCGACGAGCGGTGCGAGCAACGCGACGGCGCGACGGCGCGAGAGCACCGGGCGCTCACCCGTGGCCTTCGCCACCGCGACCACGGCCGCGTTGATGTCCGACCACGCGGGCTCGAAGTACTCGCCCCACTGCATCGCGATGCGCGGGGTGATCCACGTGCGCACGCCGTCGACGGTGCCCCAGCACCGCGAGAGCGCGGGCCGCACGTCTACCCACGACGGGAGATGCACGGAATCGTACGACGCGCAGAGGCGCAGGAACTGATCGACGATCTCGGCCAGCGCATCGCCGTATTCCACGCGCAGGTTGTCGGCGGTGTCGAGCTGCGGACCGAAGAGCAACGACAGCGCGCGCGCCGACATGTCGCCCTTGCCGATCGCCTGCGGATCGACCAGCACGACGCCGAGCGAATCCGCCAGCGTGCGCCGCAGTTCGTCGATGGCGCCCTTGATGATGTTCGCGCCCGCGCCCGTGCTTTCCACGAGCTTGACATCGCCGCCGGTCGGGATGTCCCAGATTTTCCCCGGTGCCTTCTGCGTCGCAGTCTGCCCACCGCCGCCCCAGCCGCGTACGGAACTGGCAACGCTGTTTGCCCACGAGAAGCCCGGAGGCGGCGCACCCGCGGTCACACCCGGCGCGCCCATGCTCGCCTGCGTGTCCACGCCGATGCGCGCCATCTGCGGATCGCCGTTGTAGAGCGCGTTCCGATAGAGCTGCGAGAGCTCCATGTCGAGCGCTTCGACCTCGCACTCCAGCCCCTCGGCGAGTGCATGGCCGTCGTCCGTGACCGAGTCCTCCACGAACTCCGCAAGGCACGCCGTCCAGACGACGGCAGCGAACGGACACGCACACTCCGAGGTCGGTGCGAGCGTCGACCAATCGGGCTCCATGCCATCGCGCCGCACGGGCTGACCCGTCCACACACGGTCGGTGCCACCACCGATCTCGCGGCGATACCACGTCAACGCGGCGCCGTTCCCGGCCTTGTACTGGATCACCAGCCGCGCAACGCGACCCGATGCGTCGCGGTCCGCACAGCACCACTTCGCAGGCACGATCTGCATGCGCGGCTTGCCGTTCGCCAGCGATTGGATGCTGACGCTCGTGCCGGTCTTCAGACCTTCGATGAGATACGCACGAGCGCGCGACGAGAGCCGCACTGCCGCGATGATGTCGCGCACCAGCGCGGAGATCTTCTCCGCGTCGTCGCTTGTCGTCTGCGCGCCGAAGCCGCCGCCCTCGACCGCGACGTGCGGAAAGCTCCGCTCGCCGAAAACCATGTGTGCGAGGCGCAACCCCGCAGTGCGCACGATGCGCGACTGGATCGCGGGAGCCCGCTGGCGCAACGGCACCGTCGCATCCCAAAACGATTTGCGACCGTCGAGCGTGTAGCGCTCTCCGATCCACAACGCTTCCAGCGCGTTGATGCGCTGATATCGCTCGTCCTCTCCAAGCGCGCGCACCTCTCGCATCGTGGCGTTCGCGGCGTCGGTGCTGGCGTTGGTGAACATCAGAAGTCGTAGGTGGTTTCGGTCAGGATGCGCGGGGCGTCGCGCGGGCACATCAGATCGGTGAACGCCCACACGAGCGCATCGAGCCGGTCGGGGCTCTTGCGGCCCGACGTCGCGTCCCACGTCGTGAGCTGGTCTTCGAGCGGGCCGAAGGCGCCGACGTGCGACACCTTGCCCTGCTCGTACAGGGCCGCGATGGGCTCGGCACGCGTGAGCTTGCCGCGCGATGCGTGCACCGTGCGCACGTTGGCGTTAGGCCGGTGCGAGCGGATCACCGTCGGAATCCAGTCGCCGCCGTTGTTGACCTCGGCGACGATCGCGTCCGCGCCGTGCGTGTCCGCGAGCGACAGTGCGATGCGCGCGGTGTCCTCGGGTCGGTGCTTGCCCGACGCGTCGGCGAGCACGTACCCGCGGCCGTCCATACCGACGGCGGCGACGACGATGCCGGTCTCGTCGGAGCCTTCGTTCGATGACACCGCCGGGTCGATGGCAACCACGACGCGCCGCAGGTCGGGCGCCTTCACGACGCGCGCGGCGTCGATCCACTGCCACCGCCAGAGCGCGCCTGCCGTGTCATCGAGCACCTCGCCGTCGAGCTCCTGACGACCGAGGCGCGTACCGGCGTACCGGCGCTCCAGTTCGTCGACGATGCCGGGAGCGAGGTTCGCGAAGTTGTCCCGCGTGCGACCGCGGGTGATCGTCGTGTCCGATGCCGCGATCAGATCGCGGATGATCTTCGTCGGCCGCGGCGTCGTCGTGACGAGGCACCGCGGATCGTTCCCGAGGCGCAGCCCGAAGCGCAGTTGGTCCCACGTCTCCGGGTAGCTCCACGACGCGAGCTCGTCGCACCACGCGGCCGAGTGCTGAGGGCCTCGAAGTTGGTCCGGTTCGTCCGCGCTGTATGTCGTCGCGATCGTGCCGTTCGGCCAGGTCAGCCGCCGGTTTGATGGGTTCCACCGTGGCCGCTCCGCATCGGGGCTGCACGCGAGGATGCCGCTCTCGCCCTCGACGATGACATCGCGAACGTCCGACGCTGTGCGTGCGACGAGGGCGACCCGCGCGTAACGTCCCGAGGCTGCCCACTGGCGCACCGTCTCGGCGCCCGTGCGAGTTTTACCCCAGCCGCGGCCAGCGAGGATCAGCCACGCGCGCCAGTCGCCCGGCGGTGAGAGTTGCTCGGGCCTCGCGTTGCGTGGCCAGTCGTACCGAGCGCGCGCCGCTTCTTCCGCCGCGAGCGCCTTCAGCCGCGCTTCGATGCGCAGCCGAGCAACCTCACTCGCCAGCGTCGCGGCCGAGTTCAGCGAGGAGCGCAGCGCGTTCGGCGCGGAGTTCATCGTCGGTCATTTTCCCGAGCGGCTTGCCACCGCTCGTCACGTCCACCCGCTTCGGCGCCGCTGCGCCGGTCACGTCGGCGAGGGTCTTCGATGCGGCCACCATCCCCTTGGAGTCGGCGCCACGCTCGGGCGTTCCGATCTCCGCGGTACGGTACGCGCGCATCAGCATGGCGCGGATCATCTCGCGGTCGGCCTCGGGGTCGTGCGCCTTCGCGCGCTCGGCGAGGCGAGCGCGGACCTTGGCGACGTAGTTCCAGACGTTGCGCGGGTGACGTCCGAAGCGTTGCGCCAGTTCGGGCACGAAGTCCGCGGGCGCTTCGGCGCGGAGCATGCGCTGCTCGATCTCGTCGAGCCACGCCTTCGGAATCGGTCTCACCGCGCGCGCGATGGCGGGCCGTGGCGCTTCGTCGCCGTTCACCCCGGCCACTCCACCGCAAGCACCTTGCGCCGCGCGCCATTGCCGATGACGGCCTCGGCCTCGACGACACGGAGCACGTCGGGTTGCGACTGCGCGCCGCGGATCTGCTCCATGCGACGGTACGCGGTGGCCCGCGACACGCCGAGGCGCGCAGCGAGGTCG
>Ga0007867_1000537_pt1 | contig 12879 bp, 14 predicted proteins | sample CryBogCBH25Aug08_FD_71224 | JGI IMG/M metagenome (GOLD analysis project Ga0007867, IMG submission 71224) | Freshwater microbial communities from Crystal Bog, Wisconsin, USA - CBH25Aug08 | ecosystem: Environmental > Aquatic > Freshwater > Lake | place: Crystal Bog, Wisconsin, USA | collected... | reverse complement strand
GAACTTTGTATCCCTTGGTTTGAGCAGAAAGGATTTTCTGTTTTACGATATCAAGATCACGACTCAAAGTAAACAGACTTTTAATCTCTACTACTAGATTATCGTCTGCTACAAAGAAATCACAATAGTATCTACGAGTTTTTTCCTGCCAGGTATACCATAGTTCTGGTATATCTTTTTTACGATATTGTATTTGATTTTCTTGATATAGAGTTTTCAAATAGTCGAACCCAAACGGTTCGTATCCTTGTAGATGTATGACTTCGCCTGTTGATAGTGTGTATTCTTTTCTTTTCTTAAATCTGTTGTAGCACAGTGTTTCGGCAATTTCCGGAACATGGGCAGGGTTGTGAACTCCAAACTTATTAAAAAACTTTTCCTGCCAATTTACTAAGTTATGCGGAATTCCGTGTCGTTCCATCATAGTGTTGATTCTTTTTTGTTTTACTTGTTCGTTGCTACTGGGATTTTCTACTCCGTATTTTTCAATAAAATGTTTCTTTCTTTGTTCTGCCATTCCGGGAAGATCCATAGGGTTGTCTACTCCGTATTTTTCTAGTAGAGTTTTTTTGGCTAATTTTTTAATACCTTTGCCTGCTACTTTGTAATCAGCAAACATACTATATCCCTCGCTCATTCCAGGTATATCTATGCTTTCAACAGCATCACCGGCACGCCATTTTCTTTCTCTACCCGAGATTGTACATAAAGGAACAATATTAGTTTTGTTCCAAAAATGCCACAGTTTTCTCTGTAGGTTCCACTCTACCGGCAAGTCCATTTGACCAAATTGGTTTTCTAACTCTCCAAACCAAGAAGCCTTACGCAGACTAAAGATTAGTTTTTTCTGTAGAGTAGATGCTTGTAGATATTCTAATATTTGTGTTTTCATACTTTTATTTATCTAAATGACGGAGAAACCTATTAAATAATATACCTAACATACACGCAAAGATAAATACGACATAAGAATATAGGAACTACTATGACAAATAAATCGCTTAGAGATTACATCAACTTAATAGAATCAAACGAGCAAGGTGTGGCGGAAGGTAAAAAGTAGTAAGCGAATGTCGAAAACAATCTTAATTGTTACAGATAACTTACCTGAGCAAATCAATGGTGTTGTTACAACATACAAAAATATTGAGATTTGTGCGACTCGTGATGGTTATAACATTGTGGTGCTTCATCCCGGGTGGTTCAGCTACATTGATTGCCCTCGCTACAACGAAGTCAAGATTGCCTATCCCAGGGCGTTGGGCGAGAAGATTAAGGAGATCAATCCGGATTATATCCATATCGCCACAGAGGGTCCTTTGGGTTTGTTTGCTAGAAAATATCTTTCATTGGCTGGTATTAGGTACAATACCGCTTATCATACTAAGTTTCCTGAAGGTTTAAAAAAGATATTATATATCCCTGAATGGATTACTTGGCTTTATGTTCGTTGGTTTCATAAACATAGTGGCAAAGTACTGACTACTACCAATAGTATGGTAGATGAATTACAACAACATGGATTTAATGGTGAAGTGATTCCATGGACTCGCGGGGTTGACCGTGATATTTTTAGCCCCACACTTAGAGAAAATTTCCCCGGAAAATATTTACTATGTGTTAGTCGTGTTAGCAAAGAAAAGAACTTAGAAGCATTTTTTGAGATGGATTATCCAGAATATCAAAAGGTCATGGTAGGAGATGGTCCTATGCTAGAAACTTATAAAAAACAGTACCCTGATGTAACATTCACTGGGTTTAAAACTGGCATAGAATTAGCAAGATATTATGCTAATGCCGAAGTATTTGTATTTCCTAGTCGATGGGAAACATTTGGAATTGTAATGATTGAAAGCATGGCATGCGGAACACCTGTAGCTGCATACCCAGTACAAGGTCCTATTGATGTAATTGATGAAGGACTAACAGGTTGTATGCGTAATAATCTTAAAAATGCAGTTGAAACATGTTTAAAACTAGATAGAAAAGATGTTGAATGTTTCAGTAATCGCTGGAGTTGGGATCATGCATGGGAGATATTTCGTGACAATTTAATGCCTGTGGTTAAGTAATTTACGATAAATACATAATCAAATTATATTTAAGGATCATGTGTGTCAATACCAAATTTAACATTCGGAGAAGGTCTTACATTAGGTAAGGGAATTACAATATCACTAGGAAGCTCAGGTGGAGGTGGTCCAGCACCCGGTGATATTACTATTACATTTTATGAGTTTGTTCCCGGTGGCGGAGGACCAGTACTCTTTAACTTTGAGGATAATGGTACTACAATTACTAGTACAGGAATAATAATACCTAGTACACGTTCAGGTGTTTTGATGGGAGGATTATCAGCACCAAATATTACATTTTTAGCGGCAAATCTTCCCGACTCGTATCCGGGCGGTTCAGGAGAAATATGGACAGCACATTGGAGTGCTAGCAGTACCTATTCTACTACCCCGGTTGCTATCTACTATAGTAGTAGTGGTCCAGGCGGCGCCCCTTGTATTGTATTCTGGGTATTAGATCCAGCAGACGGCACATATAGCACCGGCACCGCAGGTACATTTAACTTCCCAATGACATTGACTGCAGGAACAACTACAACAACTTTTCAGGCTTAATATAACATGAACAATCAACCAACACCAATTCCAGATTCAGCAAAAGAAAATCACAAACCATGGTGGCCAGTAGCACCTGATAACAAGTAATAGAAAGAAAAGTATGAGTATATCAAATTTAACATTAGGCGAAGGACTCACTATAGGTGAGGGAATTACAATATCACTAGGAAGCTCAGGTGGAGGTGGAGGTTACTCTACCGTTAATGTAACTTATACATTTGGGTCAGTATCTGGAAGCACAGTTAGTGATACAAGCGGAAGTGGAAAAAATGGTACTATAGTACCTAGTACGGGTTCTGCATCTACGGGTACTGATAGCCATGGCGCATATATTCATTTATTGAATGGTGCATATATTGATGTAGTAGGTGTAAACTTGAATAATTCATTTACTATATCTATGGTAGCATCTATTGATAGCACACAAGTAAAATATTGGGCAAGTTTATGGGGTAATGAGACTTGGACAACTGGTGCAGGACTTGTAGCATATCTATCTGCTGTTGACAACTTAGATGTTACTGCAGGTGGACATATGGGTGGTAATCAAAATATCAACGTAGGTTCATATACATTAAGTGATGTTGCTCAATGGGACTTTGTGTTTAATTTTACAACAGGCTTCACACTTACAGTCTATCGCAATGGATCAGCAATATTACCCGCAACATCTTTCTCACCACCGGCTGGTGGTGTAAGTATGAACGATTTATATATTGGTAGTAGACATGCTAACGACGGTACTGGATCATTAGATACTATTAATATGAAACTGTATAAATTCAATTTAGTTAATAGTGCATTAAGTAGTAGTCAGATTTCATCTGCATATGCATCAAATAATAGTCAATATAGTATAGCATCTACAGCACCAATCGCATCGACATATAGTGTTAATTTTACCGGTAATCAATCATTAGTGTCACTCGGTTTAAGTACATACATTACAGGTTCTTATTCTAGCGTAAATATTATAAGTGTATCTGGAAGTGGTAGTGCAATTGCTTCAGGAACAGATATATTATATTCAGGTTCAGCCGGCGGATATGGTAGTCCAAATACAACAACTATTACATATACTGTAACAAGCACAGGTGGAACTTCAAATCAAGGTGTAATTACTGTATCTGATGGTTGTTGCGTAGTTGCAAGCGCATTGAATGAACAAGGATTATGGACTGATAGACAGTATAAGGCGCTTAATATTTGGGGCGCAGAAGTACTTGATAAATCATTCATGGGTCGTGCGTTGCATAAAGGGTATCATGTAATTGCTCCTAAAGTGTTTGTACCGGCAATTAAAGAAAAAGACACATTAAAAGCAAAATATTTCAAATGGACCTTTAATAATGGTACAAAAATGTTACGTGGTAAAAAATATGATAAACTTTCATTAGTAAATAGCGCATTATGGATTACTGCAATGACAGTAACTGGTTTATTCACTACACAAAAACAAGCAGATAAATCTTGGCAATCAATTTATAAGGACAAAGAATAATGGCAATAATTAATAGTACGATTGATAATAGTATATTATACAATATAATGAGTAATGCAGCAAAACTGCCGGGCTATGTGAGTAAGGTAGACAAAATAACTGAGTTTGTTTATAATCTTCCACAAGATGTAGTTGATCAATACCACACTAAATCTAAAGAAATTATAGATAGCAAAAAATATACTGCTGAACAATTTGCAAATATGTATGAACAACAAATTGTTCCTTTAATAGATAATAGCACTGACGAAAATGATTTTTCATCACGATTATTAAATTTTTTAAACACATTATAATAGGAAAAATATGACAGCACCACATTTAACACTAGGCGAAGGCCTTACAATAGGTGAGGGAATAACAATATCACTCGGAGGCTCCGGAGGCGGAGGCGGTTTTCCATATAGCACATCTGCACCAAACGGAAGAACTACTGGTGGAAATTATATATATGATGCTTCACAAACATCAAATGCTACGATTCAAGCACTGATTGCTTTAGGCAATAATTTAGTAGGTCATACTGTTACAAATAGCAACGGTACTTCACAAACTGTAGTATCACAATCATATAACAGTGGCACCGGAGTATGGAATATCAATATAGGGTCTAGTCTTGCATTTGGAAATGGTACTTGGACTTACAGTTAATTAACTTAAATGCGTGATCTAATTGTTTTACTTGAAGAAAAGAACAAGCCTCAGGATATAGAGATTATTCCTCTAAATTTTGAATACAAAGATGTAAATCCTGTATTGAGTTCCGATACCTTAGACTTACATTATGGTAAGTTAGCACATGGTTATGCTGATAGATATAACAAGGGTGAGGGTGACAAAGACTTTAATTATGCAGGAGCATTTTTGCATAATATGTTATTCCCACAGTTCCGTGAAGTAAGAAACAATAACAAACCAAATGGTCCTATGCTAGGATTCATCAATAAGCATTATGGTAGCTATGATGGGTTGAAAGAACAGTTTGAAATAGAAGCTATGAAGTTACAAGGTTCAAATTGGATCTACTTAGCAACTGATGGTAAAATTAAAACAATCAAGAACCATGAAGTTCGCAACGATATATTGTTGTTAGTTGATTGGTGGGAACATGCATTCATATTAGATTACGGTAGTGATAAAAAGAAGTATTTGCGTGAACAGTGGAAAATCATAAACTGGAATGTAGTTAATACTAGGTGGGGTCGTTCGCTATGAAGGCAAGTGAATTTTTAATAGAATACAATCAAGACATAACTGTGCAGAAGTTAGGTTCGGCACTATTGCAGGCTGCAAAAAAAGATCGTACAACATATAACATATTGGGTCGGATTAAGGACATGAAGAATGAGCCCGACCCGCGAACTATAATTCTTGCCGTAAGAATGTTTGCCGGTGCGGATCCCACAGAAAATAATCAATATACAGAATGGATAATCAGAACTTATATCAGAGAATGGAACACAGGACGTGGCACCAAGTTTGAAGATGTAGCCAGTACAGTACAAGACTATTTAGAAAAGTTTTATAAACTTAATAGAAGGAAAATGATTAAGCCTCCGGCTAATGACATTAATAGATATAGAACCTTTAAGGAGTTTCTTAACACTGTGGGTCAATATCCTAATCCTGACCCAACTGAAAAAGAAAAAGGACGTGCTACAGAAATTTATCAAGACAATAGTATACGAGTTATCGTACCCGAAGATCAAACGGCTGCTTGTTATTATGGTCAAGGCACACAATGGTGCACCGCTGCTACTAGAGGTAACAATATGTTTGATTCCTACAACGATCTAGCTCCATTGTTTATAGTACTTCCACTTAAGCCTAAACATGTAGGAGAAAAATATCAATTACACTTTGTGTATTCTTTGGGCAATAAACTAATTACTAGTGAGGATGCTTACCTAGAAGCATATCATGAATATGGAGAAGATTATTTAATTAACAACCTGGAAGAATCACAATTTATGGACGAACATGATGATCGTGTAAATATGCGTTATTTACATAGTAGATTTGGTGCTAGTATGTCTAATTTAGAAAATGCAATTATTGCCAAGTATCCCGAATTAGAATTTGCAATAAATCAAGATCGGTAAATTAGTAATATGAGAGCAAATGAATTTATAATTGAATCAGTAAACCAACTATACAGGCAAGGTGTATTCGAAGGCGTTCCTCAACCTGGTAAATCATCTGGCAAACCTATATCTTGGATTGATCCTACCAAAGTTGTAACAAAATATCTAACGCTAGACGAGATATTCAAGTCAGTATCAGGTATACCATATTATAACAATGTTGTAACGGATAGAGATAATAAAGACTTTACTTGGGGAGTAACTAAAAGAGTAATTCAATATGCAAAGGAATTAGTCATACGACCTGATACTTATAAAAACTGGCCTCCTATAATAGTCTTAGATGGCAAACTACAGGACGGGGCACATCGCATATCCACTATATACTTGATGCAACAAAGAGTTCAGCCAAATGACCCAATTTGGAAAAACGCTAAACTAAAAGTAGAATTTGGCACATCAGATAATGTAAAGCAAGGTGTGGCGGAAGGCCTACAAGTTGATGTACCCAATGAAGACTGGCTACAAGACAAAATTGACTATGCCAAAAGCAAAGGTCGTAACAGCTTTGGTGTGCCTTATATGGGCAGTACGACAGCAATTGTTCGTGGAACCCCTCCCCGTGTAAAATTAGAACGATTAGCCTCATTGCCAGGCATGCGTAACGAACAAATGAAGGTGCGTAAAGATGACCTAAAGTGGTTGATGGATTATATGGAACGCACAGGTAAGTTGCCACCCATGGGTAGTAGTCCTGACCGAGAATACTTGCCCTTCATCATGGTGGCCTACAATGGTGAAGCATGGGTAAACGAAGGGAACCATCGCATCATGGCCGCATATAGATTAAACTGGCCTGACATGCCTGTGGAAATACGCTACTTTGATGGCGGTGAGCAAGTTGCTTCGGGCCCAATGGCACCGGGCAAAATTGGTCTTGGTCCTGTCAAAGAACAGAAAGGTGTGGTGGAAAACTTTGCCAATAGTGTAAAACAAACACTCAATGAAGTAAATTCATCAGCAGTACACTTTCGTACAGCATCTACTGACAATTATCAAAACAGTTTCACTGTTACTGCAATTGCTGATGGAAAAAATGTTGGGCATTTTTCATTTTTTAGAGATCCTGAGTCCGATGACGTACACAATCAGGCAGAAGTAACCGACGATGTACGCGGTAAAGGTTATGGCAAGGCGTTATTACTCAAAGCCATTGAAGTTGCAAATGATCATGGATTGGGATTTCAAGAAGACAGTCAAAGCCTTAGTCATGCCCAAAGCAGAGTGTATGACAGTTTATATGATGCTGGATGGATTGTAGATGCTGACGGCTATTGGTTTTTGACTCATGAGGGTGAGCAAGAACTTGCTAGACTAAGCACAATACAAAAAGGTGTGGCGGAAGGCAAAAGTAATACTATTCCAAAAATTGGTATCAATGTACGAAGTGATGGTGATATTGATTATGCTAGTTTAATAGTTGATGGCAAAAAGAAATACGAATCTAGAAAAACTGATAGTCTTAGACCATATGTTGGAAAAACTGTTGGTATCGTAAGAACTGGTAATGGTCCTGCAGTTGCGATTGGACAAGCTACTATAGGTGAACCTATCGTAGTCAATGCAGAAAAGTTTGATTTACTTAGAAAAAAACATTTAGTTCCCAAAGATAGTAAGTTTGATATAGATAGTGATGATACAAAATATTTGTATCCAATGATTAATCCAGTGCGTTGGGAAAATGAAAAATCAATAAAACATAAAGGTATTGTTTCTAGGAAAATACAAGAGTCTATGGCATACATCAATCAATCTAATAAGGGCGGTAACTTAGAGGGTTATGTTGTAGATAGTAATAAGCCACAACTAATAAACTACTTGTCTAGTCAAGGTGCTGATAACAATTTAATCAATCAATTAAAACAAAAATATAAAACAATAGCAATCATTAGAAATATGTATGTAGATGAAGATCAAAGAGGTCAAGGTTATGGTAATCAATTAGTAAGTGATGCTATTGATGATGCCGCAGGTAACCATGCAAATGCTATTATCTGTGTAGCTGACATAGGTGAAGATAATGCTATTGATTTAGTCAAATGGTATGAGAACTTTGGATTTGAAGTTGTCGGAAAGGCAGGATCTGATCCTGTTATGGTATTAGAATTATGAGAGCAAATGAATTTATAACGGAAGCCTTTGATCAACCATATCCTATGAAATGGGAAAAAGGCGAATTTGCTGATTATGATGCATTGGCTACATTACCAGATGGTAAACATTTGCACATTATGTTCAATAATGAAGGTGATGGTGAGTTCTTTGTTGAGTTCTATAGAAACAACAGTCAAGAAGTAACAGGCGAAGGTGATGCACAAAGAGTATTTTCTACAGTACTGAATGCTATACAAACATTTATTAAAATGGAACATCCCTGGCGTTTGATGTTTTCAGCAAGTAAAGCAGTTGAGCCCGGACAGAATAGTGAGAGTAGAGCCAAATTATATGATAGATTAGTACAACGATATGCCAATGCTTGGGGTTATGATATGTACCATGAAGATCACGGCGACCAAGTTACATATGAACTCACACAATTAAAACAAAATGCAGAGGTTGATGAAGATATTAGTCGTAGAGGTTTCTTAGGTGGACTAGCTGGTGCAGCCGCATTAGGTGCAACTGGTGCTCAAGCAAAGATGCACCCCGATAGTCAATCAATCACAAAGAATCCTAAAGTAGAATTTCTATTAAAATGGGCTAGACATTATATCAAAGACCCACAAGAATTAGCTGCATTCATGGCTCAATGTGCACATGAGAGTGACAACTTCAACACAGTAGAAGAGTACGGTACTACCGAACGATTTATGCATAAATATGATATACAGTTTAATCCTGCAAAAGCAAAGGCTTTAGGTAATGATAAACCCGGTGATGGTGCCAAGTATCATGGTCGTGGTTATTTACAATTAACTGGTAAATATAATTATAGTGCGGCTAGTAAAGCAATTAGTAAGGCTATAGGAAAAACAGTTGACTTTGTAGCACATCCAGAATGGGTAGCATCACCCGAAGGTGCAGTATTAACAAGTATTTGGTATTGGAAGAACTTTGTGAAGCCAAAGATTAAAAACTTTAGCAATACAAAGCAAGTTACTACGCATATCAATCCCGGATTGCGTGGAGAAAAGAATCGTGAGAAACAAGCGAAAGATTGGCAAACTGCATTGAATGTAAAGCCACATAAACAAGATCATGGTATAAAGGTAGCATCAAGATGAAAATTAATGAAGTAATTACAGAAGGCGAAAACTGGAGTAAGCACAACAATCCTCGTGCCGGTGGTATGAGCAAAAAAAGTGTTAGTGTTTATCGTAGAGAGCATCCTGGTAGCCACATTCAAACCGCAGTTACTACTAAGCCAAGCAAATTAAAAAAGGGTAGCAAGGCTGCAAAACGCCGTGCTAGTTTTTGTGCACGTATGCGTGGTATGAAGAAACATCGTACTAGTGCTAAAACTGCTAGAGATCCAAATAGCAATATCAATAAGAGTTTACGTAGATGGAATTGTGAGAGTATTGAAGAGTTACAACAATTAGTAATGATTGCTGAACAAAAAGTTAATGAGGCTAAAAACTTTGCTCAACAAGCTGCCATTGCTATCAACATGAAGAAACATCATAAGAAGCCAAAGAATTAATGAATTTAACGATATCCGAATCTGCAACAGAAAAAATTACTGATATCATTGTTAATGAGGGTAATCCTAATCTAAAACTACGTATGTTTGTACAGGGCGGTGGTTGTTCAGGTTTCAGTTATGGATTTACATTAGATGAAATTAAAAACGAAGATGACTGGGAAATTCTAGTAGGTGTGTCAAGTGTCCTGGTCGATAGTATTTCAGCACAATATTTGGACGGTGCGGAAGTGAATTATGTAGAGAGCTTAATGGGATCAGAGTTTAAAATTAACAATCCAAATGCAACAAATACATGCGGGTGCGGTAGTTCCTTTAGTGTCTGATAAATACTAAATAAGGATTAAACATGGCAATTCAAGGACAACAAAATCTAAACTTCAGTGGAACAGGTGAAGACCTAGCCAGTGCGTTTAATAAAACACAACAAAATTTTACTACGTTGTTTAACACAGCTAGTCCATATGTTACCTTTTCTCCTGTAAATTATACTGATATATTAGCTAGACAATATGACCCACAAAGTAATGGTATAGCAGTTGTAGCAAATAGCACAACAGGTACTGTTCTTTTTATGAACACTGGTGTTACTAGTATTACTGCAGGATCTGGAATTTTATTAAGTAGCAATAAAGGTGATATCACAATTAGTTCTACTGGTAGTGGTAGTGGTGGTATTAGTAGCATAGGTATAACTACAACTACGCTTAGTGTAAGCGGTAGTCCATTGATCGCATCTGGTACTATTGGCCTTGATTTACCTATTATTTCAGGTAGTCTGGCCGGTACATATACTTCCCCCACAATGACTATAGACAAATATGGTAGAGTTATACATGCATCAAATAATAGTATTGCAGGTACAGTAAGTAATGTTGTAGTTGAAGGTGGTAGTGGTATAAATGTCACTGGCGGCCCGATCACTACAACTGGTACCATTACAGTTACAAATACAGGTGTTACTCAATTAAATGCAGGACCAGGAATTAGTCTTAGTGGTAGCAATGGTGTGGTAACAGTTGCTGCTACAGGTGGTAGCGGTACAGTATCTCAAGTTTCACTTAGAAGTAATAATTTAACAATAACAGGTAGCCCTATAACATCAATTGGAACATTAACAGTAGATGTTCCAGATAGCCCTATATTCACAGGTAATACAAGTGTCACTAGAATTCAGGTAACCAATTCAAGTGCAAACGCATTATCAGTTACAGGTGGTGCTAATGTATTAGGTGATTTGTATGTTGGTGGTAACTTGCATGTACCTAACTTAATATCTACAAATAGTACAACACTAGATGTTACTGATCCGTTATTATATCTATCTGCAAGTACACCGGGTACATATAATTATGATATAGGATTCTATAGTCATTTTGGTAGTGGTGGAGGATATCAACACACTGGTTTAGTAAGAGACCATGTTAATAGTAAATGGTATTTGTTTAGTAATGCTGCAGAACCTGCAGGTGGTACTGTAGATTTAGCAAATGCAAATCTTATACTTGATACATTGGTACTAGGTAACGTAATATCGTTAAATGCAAATTTAGGAAATTTAGTTACTGCTAATTATGTTAATGTTAACATTGATTTAGATGTGAGTGGCAATGCAGGTATAGATGGGTTCATTGTTGTAGATGGTAATATAACTAGTGCCAATGCTAAGTTAGGTAACTTAGTAACTGCTAATTATTATACAGGGACACTTACTACCGGTGCTCAACCTAATATTACAAGCGTTGGTACATTGGGTAATTTAGTTGTAACAAGTAATGTAACTAGTAGTAATGCAAATATCACTACTTTATTAACAGCAACCACTGCAAATATTACAGGAAATATTAATGTTGGAAATGCAAATATCACTACTAATCTTAAAGTAGGAAACATCACTACAACAAATGGTATCTTCTGGGCCAATGGAGCACCTTATAGTCCACCTGCTCCTAATTTATTGATGGCAACAATAGCTGCAAATGTTGCTATTGCGACTACTAGTGCAGTTTCTTTACCATATAATGATTTAAGCTATAGCGGTAACGTATTGGTTTACAATAACGTCATAGTTGATACTGAAACAGGCTACACTACAACAAACGGAAAATATACCCCTACTGTCGCAGGTTATTATCAGATAGAGGCAAGTTTTGCTCCTTACGTAGTTAGTTTAAGTACAGTAGGTGATGGTTCAAATTATTTTATTGTATTGGTAAAAAATGGAAGTACTATAGTAGGTGTAGGTAATGAAGTAGGAGGATCAGGACTAGTAACTGGATCTGTTGCAGGAATAACTGGGCTAGGATTCACGCAATCAAGCATTAATACAATTGTGAATATGAACGGTTCTACTGATTATCTTCAAATATTTTTAGTAGCAAAAATAAATTCAGGAAGTTATACCAACGGTACTACTCTTGCAAATTATCTACAAGCAATCTGGCTACGCCCATAAAAAAAGCCCCGTAAGGGGCTTTTTTATTTTGTCAACTTACTTAGCATAAAGTCAGTGTACTTATTATGACACATGCTTACTATATCTTGATAGGGCCATTCTAAAATGAATGGACAACCGTTTTTCCAAGAATAGTGTTTCTTAAAATAACTAAACTCTTTCAAATCAGCCTGATCTTTAGGATTGAATTTCCTACGTTGACGACCAATTGTATTGAGTAGTGTCCATTTATCTGCCATATTATTCACGTTCCATTGTTGAGGCTTCTGTGATTACTGCAAAGACTTCATCTAGTGTAGCACACATAATCTTTGCACTCTTCCAATCGTTTTCATCATCACGACCGGATACTTCAACCATATAACCGTTATCATAAATGTTGACAGTCAAACTATCACCGCATTTAGCTAGTTTATCTGATAACTGCATTATTGTACTCCTACTTCTTTGAGAATTTCTTCGGCAGAAACTTCTTTAGTTTTCTTAGCACGTGCTTTGATATT
>Ga0007867_1000533_pt1 | contig 12951 bp, 13 predicted proteins | sample CryBogCBH25Aug08_FD_71224 | JGI IMG/M metagenome (GOLD analysis project Ga0007867, IMG submission 71224) | Freshwater microbial communities from Crystal Bog, Wisconsin, USA - CBH25Aug08 | ecosystem: Environmental > Aquatic > Freshwater > Lake | place: Crystal Bog, Wisconsin, USA | collected... | reverse complement strand
TTTACAACCCTCGTCGCCGGGTCCAGTACGCGGTCCGCGACAATATTCCGGTCATGCTGCCCGACGAAGCTCAGGCGGTCGACGACGAAACTCACGCGCGGTACGTGGCCTAACACTCGCAACAGAACAAAAAAGAAACCCCCGGAACTCTGACGAGTTCCGGGGGTTTCTTTGTAAGACCCGAGATCAGTCCAGACGCTCGACGATCATGGCCATTCCCTGGCCACCGCCGACGCACATGGTCTCCATGCCGTAACGCTTGCCTTCGTCCTCGAGGGCGTTGAGGAGCGTCGTCATGATGCGAGCACCCGTCATACCGAAGGGGTGACCGAGAGCAATGCCGCCACCCTTGACGTTGAGCTTGTCCCAGCTAATGCCGAGGTGCTTAGCGCTCGGGATTACCTGAGCGGCGAAGGCTTCGTTGATCTCGACGAGGTCAATGTCGTCAATGGTCAAGTTGGCGCGACGCAGGGCCTGGCGACAGGCTTCGATCGGACCGAGACCCATGATCTCCGGGTTGAGGCCGGAGACACCGGTGGACACGATGCGGGCAAGGGGCTTGATGCCCAGTTCCTTGGCGCGCGTGTCGCTCATCACGATTACCGCGGCTGCACCGTCGTTCAACGGGCACGCGTTACCGGCTGTGACCGAGCCGCCTTCGCGGAACACGGGGGCGAGCTGGCTGAGCTTCTCGACGGTGGTGCCGGCGCGCGGACCATCATCCTTCGAGACGACGGTGCCGTCGGGGGTCGTCACCGGCGTGATCTCACGAGCGAAGAATCCATTCTCCTGACTCGCGACGGCCAGAGCCTGGCTGCGAGCGGCGAATTCGTCCATCTCGGCACGGCCGACCTTCTCGTACTCCGCAACGTTCTCGGCGGTCTGGCCCATGGCGATGTAGATGTCGGGCAGGCCCGCCGGGGGAGTCCAGGGGTCTCCGGCCTTCTCGGAGCGAGCGGCAGTGCGAGCGAGTGCGTCGTTGAACAGCGGGTTCATTGCCTTGCCCGAGTCGCTGGCGCCCGCGCCGAAGCGCGAGACCGTCTCGACACCGGCGGCGATGAACACATCACCTTCGCCGGCCTTGATGGCGTGGGCGGCCATGCGAATGGTCTGCAATGAGCTGGAGCAGTAACGGTTCACCGTCACACCCGGCACATCGTCGAGGCCGGCGAGAACGGCGGCCACACGGGCGACGTTGAAACCGGATTCACCAGCGGGCTGGCCACAGCCGAGGATGAGGTCCTCGACGCTCTGCGGGTCCAGCTGGGGAACCTTGGCGAGAACGGCCTTGACGATCAATGCGGTCAGATCGTCCGGTCGCATGTCGATGAGCGAGCCCTTAAAGGCTCGGCCAATCGGTGTGCGTCCGGTGGCAACAATTACTGCTTCAGGCATGCGTCCTCCTCGAGGGGTTACTCCGTAGTAACTCGTAGGAGCATACTCATAACCGGCCGCCGTCTCACGACTCACACGGCAACGGAAAAAAGGACTTCGAGGCCCAGTCCGACGACGGTGGCGCCCACCAGCCACAGGGTGGGCGACTTTCGGGCAATTGTCACGCCCACCAGCGCTGCGGCGACGATGGGCCACTGCCAGTGCAGAGTGCAACCGCGCGTCAACAAGATGGCGGATCCGACGATGGCGCCTGTCGCAGTAGGTCCCGCGCCGTCGAGAAATGCCCGGGCGGTCTGGTGAGAACGCACGGCGGCCAGGTGGCGGGCGCCGACGCCGACAAATAGCAGCGACGGTGCAAATGCCACCGCCGCCGCCAGGAGTCCGGTCCACACGCCACCCGCGGCGTAGCCGACGCCGGCGACCGTGGCGACGACGGGACCGGGTGTGAGTTGACCAATCGCCACGACGGCTGCGAAGGTCGCCGCGGTCATCCAGTGATGGTTGGTCACGGCGTCACCGCGCATGAGCGGCACGATGACGAAGCCACCACCAAAGCTCAATGCGCCGACCTTGAGCGCCATCCAACACAGTGCGCCCTTCGTGGCTCCGCCGACGCTCAGAACTGCGGGCGCTCCGGCGAAAGGTCGCACCACCGTGATTTCGATGAGGCCGGCCCCGATGATGGCGAGGACAAGGTAGGGCGGGGAGAGGACGCAGGTGATTGTGCCGAGTGCGACGTACGCGGCAACGCGTATCTGGCGGCTGCGAGCGAGAGTGGAGAAGGAGTAACTGCGAAAGAGATCCCTCGCGGCGCGCAGCGCCACGGCTGGCACGACGGCCGCGGCGCCGAGAGCGGCCGCGAGCAAGAACGTTGGGTGGCCGGGACCCAGGGTGAGCCAACTGAAAAGGAGAACGAGCACGACGGCGGGCGTGATGAACAACACAGCCGCGAGCAGGAGGCCGACGTAACCGCGCAGACGCCACCCCAACCACAGCGCTAACTGCGTGGACGCTGGTCCCGGAAGGAGCGATACCGACGCGAAGGCGTCATTGAATTCGTCGGTAGGCACCACGTGCGTGTCCACCCATTGTTGACGCATCATGAGGACGTGTCCGGGCGGACCACCGAAGCCCAGGATGCCTAATTTTGTAAAGCGAGCGACGAAAGTTCGCCAGTTCGTTGCGTGGTCGCTCACCCCGAGAACGTTAGGTGGTGCGGGTGAACAACTGGTGACCTCAGTCGAGCGACGTGACCCATTCGGCGGCTTCGCGTTGGTGGCGCGCGTAATCCATCTTCCCGTTGACCGCTCGACCGATCGTGTCGACAAAACGTACGGCTCGTGGTGCCTTGTAGTGAGCCAAGTGACTCTTCACGTGGCTAATGACGTCGGACTCACTGGCCGTCGCGCCGGGATGAAGTTCTACCGCAGCAATGATGCGCTGACCGAAATCTTCGTCAGCAACCCCCACGACGCACGCGTCAGCCACGGCCGGGTGCGTCTTCAGCGACTCCTCGACTTCTTCGGGGTAGACCTTTTCACCCGCGGTATTGATGCACTGCGAACCGCGACCCAGGAGTTGAATGGTGCCGTCACCGTTGACGCGTGCCATGTCGCCAGGAACCGAGTACCGGCGACCGTCGAGTTCCTGAAAGGTGGCGGCGGACTTCACCGGGTCTTTGTAATAACCCAGGGGAATACGTCCGCCCAACATCAACTTGCCCACTTCCTCGCTCCCGGGCGTCACGTCGCGACCATTGTCACCCACCACACGGACGTCGGTGCCCAGGGAGAAGCGAGCGGTCTTTTGCGTTCCCTTACCGGTAGATACGGACGAACCCATGCCGAGTGCTTCAGAGGAGCTGAACGCGTCGACGAGCATCATGTTGGGCTGGTGGGCGAGGAGCCCGGCCTTGATCTCTTCGCTCCACATCGCCCCTGACGACAAAAAGGCGAAAGCCGAGGCGAGGGTGAATTCTCCCGGGTGGGCGTGCAGTGTGCGCAGCAGGGGTCGAGCGAAGGGGTCGCCCACGATCACGACGACGTTGACGGTGTGCTCGTCAATGGTGCGGGCGAGTTCGGTCGCGTCGAAGTGTCGGCTCTCGAGGAGAACGACGCGGCCACCACCGGCGAGCGTGTTGATCGCGGTAAATAGTCCAGTCCCGTGCATGAGTGGACACGCGGGCAGCGTCGAGTAGCCCGGTCCCTCGGTGGCAATGATGCTGAGGAGCTCCTCGAGAGTTGCGTCCTCGGGGAACTTGCGGAAGCTACCGCTATTGAGACGAGCGAAGAGGTCGTCATTGCGCCACATGACGCCCTTGGGCATGCCCGTGGTGCCGCCGGTGTACAGGAAGATGAGGTCGTCGCTGGTGGGCGTCGGTAATGAGGCGACGGGGTGGGCAACGACAGTCTCGAAGGGCACCGCCCACGACGGGCACGGGCCCGAACCGTCATCGACGAATACGAAGTGTTCGAGTCCCGGCACGCGGTCGCGAACCTCGGCAACCTTGTCGGTAAACGTGCCGTGGAAAACAACAACGCGAGAGTCGGAGTTATCGAAGAGGTACGTCAGTTCATCGGTACCGTAGCGATAGTTGGTGTTGACCGGAATTGCTCGATCTAGCAGTGCTCCCGCGAAGGCAATGAGGTATTCCGGGCAGTTGTACAGGTACAACGCCACGGTGGACTGCGGCGGATAGCCGAGACCATCCAGCCACGACGCGAAACGTGTTGCGGCGTCGGAAAATTCGCCCCACGTCACCACGCGGTCGCCCTGCTCTATGGCGACACACTCGGGCTGAAGAGCACCGATGGACCGCCACACCTCACCAAAATTCCACGACGTCAAGAGCCCCCCTCTCGTTGGTCGAACATTAGTGAACATCGTTGGCAACGGTGAAACACGGAGATCGTCGTTGGCATCGACCCGCACCAACGTCGTCATTGACCCGACCCGCTGCGGCGACACGGACCTGCGGTAACTTCAAGAGGCGGTACGCGTGATCCTGCACGTCGTGCGCACAGCGGTAAAGGGGTGGGTTGAATGAGTGAAGGTCGCGGACTCCTCGCACCAGCGGGCACGTCGAGTACACCAACAATTGCCACGGAGGGAGATCCACGCCGAGCGGAGATCCGTGCGTGGTTCGAAGCCCACCCTCGACCCACGGGTCGTGAGCTCGCCGAGGCTGGTCTGGTCGCGCCGAACATGCCACCGCCGTGGGGCCGCGGCGCCGACGTGGAAACGCAACTACTGATCGATGAGGAGATGCACCGAGCGGGCGTGACCCGTCCGATCAACCCGATCGGTATTGGGTGGGCCGGCCCCACCATTGTTTTCGCCGGTACCGAGGAACAACAGCAACGGTGGCTGCCCAAGTTGCTGAGCGGTGAGGAATTTTGGTGCCAGCTCTTCAGCGAACCGAATGCCGGCAGCGACCTCGCGTCGCTCACAACGAAGGCGGAGCGCGACGGCGACGAGTGGGTCATCACCGGCCAGAAGGTGTGGACTAGTTACGCGCACATTGCCTCGTGGGGAATTCTGCTCGCTCGCACCTCCACCGAAGGCGCCCCACAAAAGGGTGTGAGTTACTTCATTTGCCCCATGGACGCCCCGGGAATCACGATCCGCCCTCTCGTCGATATGACCGGCGACCACGCGTTTAACGAAGTATTTCTTGATGAAGTGCGCTTGCCGGCCGACCACTTGATCGGCGACGTCAATGACGGCTGGCGTCTCGCCAAGGTCACTCTCGGCAACGAACGTGTGTCGTTGTCCGGCGAAGGTGCACTGTGGGGACGAGGTCCCACGGCCAAAGACTTGGTCGCCATTGCGCGCGCTCACCCTGAACGGTGGAGTGCCCTCGAACGCGACGCCCTCGTTCGTTGTTGGTCACACGGCGAAATCCTTCGCCTACTGCGACTGCGACTTTTGTCGGCGGCGCTCGCGGGCAAGGAACCAGGCCCCGAGGCATCCGTGCGTAAAGCGCTGGCGGACGATCATGGCCAGGAGGTCATGAACTTGGCCCACGACTTGGCCGGCACGTCGGGCATGATTGCCGACCGTGGTCCGAGTGGACTTGAAGGCCCCGACGGCGCCACGTGGTATCACGGTTTTCTCTACGCCCAAGCCCTGACCATTGGGGGTGGAACCTCGGTGGTGCAGCGCAACATCATCGCCGAAAGGGTCCTCGGCCTACCAAAAGATGTGGCGGAACGTTAGGCGCGTGACTTCTCGCTCGGCGAGGTCAACGACGTCGCACTTACTCGGCGGCGGCGGTCGTCGCTGACGACAGCGGTCCGGCGTCCTCGAAACCTTGACGGACACCTTGCCCCGCTCGGCGTGACAGCTGTTCGGGCTCAAAGAGCATCCAGTACGCGTTGCGCGCATGCTTACGGGACCGCTGATCAAAGACTGATGCGAGCACGACGGGGTCGCTCGCTTCGTCCTCGTGCACGAAGACTTCGAGAATCGGTGTCGACGTCAGCAATTGCGCGAGCATGATGCCCTGTGCGGCCTCGTGCGCACACTGCTTGTCAATCGGGGCTGAACCGGGCATCCCGAGGGCTACCACGATGTCGCAACCATCTTTCTCGATGAGGTTCTTGGCGGCGACCGCGAGATCCTTGAACCCGGGGACCGTGCGTGAAATCGTGACGAACGTTTCGCCGTGACCGGGGCACTCCTGCAATTCGGCTCGCGCCGCGCCACCCATGTCAAAGCGGGCGAACATCGTGTCGACAACACCGATCTTCTTCGCGCGCGGCTTCTTCTTCTTGTTCTTTTCGGCCATGGTGACCTCCTCGCAACCAGTGTACGGGGCGCCTTAGATCTCGATTTCTGGTTCGTAGAGTGCGACGGACGGGAGCATGACGTCGCTCACGTTCGCGGCACCCACACCCCAGATGAGGACACCGTTCGTGACGCGAGCCACGCCTCGCCCGTCGCCGTCAAAGAGCACGTCGCCCGCGACGCGCGTGATGTCGAGGACGGTGGCGACGAGAGCAGTGTCGTCCTCTGCACCGATGTCCCTCACGTTGGCGAGGTAGTCAACATGGAGGTGGCGGTCCCAGGACACACCGCGAGATTCTCCTCCCGGACCATGAAGCCACATTGTGGAGGTATCCAGATAGGGGAACGTCGAAACGCGGCGCGCGGATGTTCGCCGCACTCGCGCGGGGACGTGCACGGTGAGGCTGTCGGGTGCGAGATCTCGAAGGTGCTGCGCGAGAGTCTGGATCAATTCATCGCATCGCACGTGCGGGAATCTATCGTTCCACCGAGCGAGCCGGCGTTGACGTGGCTCGAGAAGAGGCCACCGCGGCGGCGATCACATGCCGAAGGAGGCCAAGCGTTCGTCGAGATAGGCGGTCAGCGCCTGTTCGTCGCCGACGTCGTCCTTGGACACTGTTCGCTTACTGCGATGGGTGGGTCGCTGTTCTCGGTCCAACCACAGCCCACCGCCGACGGGAGCGGGATCCGTCGCGGCGAGCCACACCAGACCGTCGATACCCTGGTCCGCGGTGCGCAAAAATGGCTTGGTCAGAAGATTGAACGTGGGCAAACTCGACTGCACTCCGGGCGTTGCGGCCCAGCCCGGGTGGACCGCGTAGAAGCGTCGGCCGCCATGCGGCTCAACACGCTGCAGGGCACTCACTAACACCACCTGCGCCCGTTTGGCCCTCGCGTAGGCGACCGAACCTCGATACGTGGTGGGGGTCATTTCCAGTTCGTCAAGACGAAATGGCTGCGTGTACATCCCGCCCGACGTCATGAACAGGACGCGGCGCTCGCGCGCAGCGTCACTACGCCCGAGGATCTTCGTCATGACGTACGGCGCAAGTACGTGCACCGCGAATGTCGTCTCGAGTTCTTGACGCGAGAGTGTGTACTTCGGTAGCAAAGCGCCCGCGTTGTGGACGATGACGTCCAGTCGATTGAGGTGCTTGGCCTGATGGGCGAGTCGTTGGACATCGTCGAGGTCCGAGAGATCGAAACGCCAGAAGAGACCCTGGTCGCCAAGTTCGCCACGGAGCTGATCGAGCACGCGGTCATTTCGTCCAATGCCGACGACGTTGGCCCCGAGGGCGGCGAAACGGCGCGTGGCCGCGAGGCCGAGCCCCGAGGTCGCTCCCGTGACTAAGACGGTGCGACCCGTCATCGAGGGAATATCCGTCCAGTCCTGCGTGTGACGTCGCACGAGAGGACCGAAGCGAGAAAAACTGCCAACCACGGTCGCCTCGAGAACTCGGTCCACGGCCCCGCGACCGAGAGGGGTCGTCATCGTTGCGGCGCGAGGCCCCGGACGGCGTCTTCGAGATCGACACCGAAGGGAATGACGGCGAGCGTCGGAATCTCGATGCCGGCGTCAATGAAACGCTGGATGTGGTCGCGACACTCGGCGAAGCTGCCGTGGATAATCAGCTCGTCCACGATCTCATCGGTGATCACCTCGTTCGCCAACTTGCGATCTCCAGCCGCCCACGCGTCCCACATGGGTTGCAATTTCTCGCCTCGGCCCAACCAACGGTGAAATTCTGCGTAGGTCGAAACGGTGAGATACGACGAGATCATGCGACGCGCAATGAACCGTGCCGCATCGGCGTCCTCCGTCGGAATCACGAAGAGGCGCGCGGCGATGGTCTTGCCGTCACCGACCTCCGCGCGACATTGCGCGACATCCGAGGCGGCCAACCAGTTGAGGATGGCACCGTCGGCTTCGCGTCCGGCGAGACGCAACATTCCGGGACGGAGAGCTCCGAGCAAGATGGGCGGACGTTGGGCAACGGGTCGACTCAACTTGAAGCCCTTGATGGTGAACGTATCGAAGGTGTCGTCGATCTTCTCTCCGTCGAGTGCGCGGTTCACGAATCGCAGAACGTCACGCGTCTTCTTGTACGGCTCCTCAAAGGCAATGCCGTTCCACCGTTCGACAACCGGGAGTGACGATGATCCGAGCCCCATGGTGAAGCGACCGGGTGCGGCCTCGGCCATGGAGGCAATTGACATCGCCAGGAGTCCGGGGCCGCGCGTGTAGGCCGGCGTCACCGCCACACCCAGCTGCAATCGCTCTTCCCACGCCGCCGCGAGGATCAGTGGCGTGAATCCGTCGGTGCCATCGACCTCCGCCGACCACACGTCGCTATAGCCGAGGTCGGCGAGGAGATGGAACCAGCGGCGATGCTCCTGGAGGGACACGCCGTCAAAAGGAATGGTGATGCCGTAGCGCTGAGTCACCCGAACAGTGTTCCAGAGATTGCGCGTGGGTGACTACTTGGCCTCGAGGTAATCCGCTCCGCGCGACGGGGGCACGGTGTACCCCCAGCTTTCGAGGGCGTGTTCGATGCGGTGATTGAGGGTTTCTAGGACGTGAGCCCGCGCGTAATGCTTGGAATTGGCCGGAACGACGTCCCAGTGGGCGTGTTCGTGGTCGGTAACGTCGATCATGTCGTTGACCGCATCGATGTAGTCGTCACGCTTCTCTCGATTACGCCAATCATCGGGCGTCAACTTCCAACGCTTCAGGGGGTCGTCTTGCCGGTCGAGGAACCGACGCAGTTGCTCCTCATCGGAAATATGCATCCAGAACTTCACGATGATGAAGTGATCATTGGCGAGGGCGCGTTCGAATTCCACAATCTCGTGAGCGGAGCGCGACGCGGTGTCGTGATCGATGAGACGATCGACGCGTTCGACGAGGATGCGTCCGTACCAGGAACGGTCGTAAATGGTCATGCCACCGCGTCGTGGCAATGACTCTTGGAACCGCCAAAGAAAATGGTGTTCTTGCTCGAGCGGCGTGGGCACGGTAATCGGCACGACGCGCACGTGTCGCGGATCCAAAGCGCTCGATAGCCGACGAATGGTACCGCCCTTCCCGGCGGCGTCGAATCCCTCGAAAACGACGACGATGCCGGGACCCGGGCCGTTGGCGTCGAGCAGACCAGCGGTAAAGAGGCGCAGATGCGCCAGACGCTTTTGTGCGGCGGCAATTCGATCGGCGGACGTCGTCTTGTCCAGCGTGGCCGTGAGATCGAGGTGATCAAGCGGACGCGCCATGTTCCCATCAAATCACGACTCGCGACGTCGACGACTCTCCGTCGCGAAACGCACCACCAACAACAGCAGATGAGAGGGCGAGTGAGAAAGGATCTATAACTTGTAAATTGCAAGTTATAATGAACCGGAGTGAAGATCAACAACAACGTCGAGCTTTTCGAGGGAGACGAACACATGGCAAACACAGTTCTCGTGACGGGCATCAGCGGCTACGTCGGACAACATGTCGCAGCAGAACTACTGCGCCAGGGCTACCACGTGGTCGGTACCGTTCGATCGGTAGATAAGTCTGCTCCGTCGAGAAACGCCATCGCGTCGGCGGCACCCGTTGAGAACTTGGTCTTTGTTGAAGCCGACCTTCTGAAGGATGACCAGTGGGACGAAGTGACGGCGGGCTGTGACTACGTTGTCCACGTCGCGTCCCCCTTTGTGCTCGCCGAGCCGAAAGACGAGAACGCACTGATCGCACCTGCCGTCGAAGGCACCCGGCGAGTTCTTGGTGCCGCCCTGCGTGCACACGTGAAGCGCGTCGTCGTGACGTCGTCGGTCGTCGCGATGACCGCGGCCAAGCCCAGCGGCCTCTACGGTCCTGATTCGTGGTCGGACGTGGACGGTGCGATTGGCGCCTACGCCAAAAGCAAGACGTTGGCCGAACTCGCGGCGTGGGACATGGTCAAAGGAACGTCTCTCGAACTCGTCGCGATCAATCCCGGATTCATTCTTGGTCCTCCACTCAGCGGTGGTGGAGATGGACAGAGTGTGTCGATGATTGCGGGACTCATCGCCGGCAAGATGCCAATGATTCCTGACGTCGCCATGGGCATGGTGGATGTTCGCGACGTAGCCCGTCTGCACGTTTCCGCGCTCACGGCCGCCGATGCTCCAGGCCAGAGGTTCATCGCGGCCAGTGAAACGCCTTACGAGATGTCGGCACTAGCGAGCGTTCTTCGATCAGCGGGTTACTCGAAAGTGCCCTCACGCAAGGCACCCAACGTCGCGATCAAAATCATGAGCATGTTCGACCGCGAAGCAAAGGGAATGGTCCCGCAGCTGGGCAAGAAGGTCTCCTACGACGCGCGAACTACGTACGATGTTTTGGGTTGGGAACAAACCCCGATTGAGACAACGCTCGTGGAGATGGCTGCCTCGATCAGTCGCTAGGAGATCCATGACTGCAGAGCTCGAAAAGGAGACACTGGACTGGCGTTCAGATTGTCCCATCGCGTCGGGCCTGGACATCGTCGGGGACAAATGGTCGCTTGTCATTGTTCGTGACCTCATTCAACACGGCACTCGAACCTATTCAGAGTTTGGCGAATCGCCGGAAGGTATCTCCACCAATATTTTGGCGGCGCGGTTGAAATGGTTGACGTCCGTGGGTGTGATCGAGCACGTCGATCCCGAGCGCTCCGCACGAAATAACGCGTATCAATTGACAGCTCGTGGTGCGGCCCTGCGTCCGGTGCTCGAAGAGCTCGCCAAGTGGTCGCAGTCCAACTTGAAGTCTCTGCACGGTTCGATCGTCGACATCTTCTAGCCACGAGGAATCCACCTCGTCGAGACGTAACTTGCGTTACGCAAGTGATAGCATTAAATTGCAAAATGCAAGTTAACCTACGTCAGGAGAGAACACGACATGTCCGACCCCACCAAGCCCGCATACGCCATGGTGCAGATCAACATGAAGAACCCCGAGGAGTTCATGCAGCGCTACGCGCAGCACGTCATGCCGATTCTGGCCGCCGCGAATGTCGAGATGATCGCCGGCACGATGACACCCACCACGATCGAGGGTGACTACTCCGGGAACTGGGCCGCGATTTTGAAGTTCACCAGCACGGAAGCCGCCCACCAGTGGTACAACTCCGCGGAGTACAAGCCGTACAAAGACCTTCGCCTCGATGAATTAACTGACTTCACGAGTTTGGTGTTCGTCGAAGGTCTCTAAGGCCGCTGTCGCCGGAACGGATCTGCCGCTCCACGGTGGGCAGGCCCGCGATGGAGTGGCGGACGTGACGGTGTGCTGACGTTCGTTGGCAATGCCGCACCCCAAGAATGACGAAAGCCCCGGGCGAGTGCCCGGGGCTTTCGTCATTGAGTAGATCAGGCGTCGCTGCCGCGGAAGTACTGGTGCAAGATCGCAGCCAGAATTCCTCCGACCACAGGTGCGACGAGGAACAACCAGACCTGCTTAAGCGCCGTACCACCGAGGAACAGGGCCGGACCAAAGGAGCGGGCCGGGTTCACCGACGTACCGGTTACCGGAATTCCGAAGAAGTGCACGAGGGCGAGGGTCAGACCAATGATCAAGCCCGCCGTGGCGGCTTGAGCGTTCTTGGTGGTGACGCCGAGAATCACGAAGACGAAGATCGCCGTCAAGATCACTTCGACGAGGAATGCGCCACCGGCCGACACGTGGATCATGGAGCTGTTGCCGTACCCATCGGCCCCGAGTCCGTCGAGGGCCTTGTGATACAGGGGCGATGACTGGAACGTGACGAGCAGCAGTCCCGCACCGGCGATCGCTCCAATGAACTGCGCCACGATGTAGCTCGCCGCGTCGACCGCCGAGATGCGCTTCGCGACCAGCATGCCGATCGTCACGGCCGGGTTGACGTGACAGCCCGACACCGGTCCGATCGCGTACGCGAGTCCGGCCAGGACGAGACCGAAAGCGAGCGCCGTGATCAAAATGCCGGCGTTGTGCCCCCAGACTCCGCCCGTGGCGCCCACCGCCCAGGTCCCCAATGTCACCGTGGCCACGCCACAGGCGACGTACACGAGAATCGCTGTGCCGAATAGTTCAGCAACGATCTTCTTTGCCATTTGCTCTCCTTCCAAGCGCGCCGCAGCGCGTCGAACATCTCGGTACAGCGTAGGAAGGCGAAATGTACGAAAAGTGGATGCTCTACAGGAATGGGGCAATCGCTGCAGCGGCGGCCCGTACGGCGTCGGCGGCGGCGGGAACGACAGCGGCGAGGCCGAAGAACCCGTGCATCATGTCCTCGCGGTGATCGACGGACACGGTGACGCCCGCATCTCGCAACGCCCGGGCGTAGTCGAAACCGTCATCGCGCAGTGGATCGAACTCCGCGACGACCACGTGAGCGGGAGGACAGTTCGCGAGGACGGCGCGATCGGCGCGCAAAGGCGAACACCGCGGATCGGCGTAGTCGCCATCACCCACGTATTGATGGGCGAACCACGACATCATCGGTGAGCTCAAGAGGTAGCCATCGGCGTACTCGACCGCCGCGGGACTCTGACGAGCAACATCGGTGGCGGGGTAGACAAGTAATTGCGCGCGAAGTTGCGGTCCTAAATGTTGCGCGACGGCCGCCGCGAGGTTGCCTCCCGCCGAATCGCCACCCACGGCCACTCGTTCGCGGTCGTAGGCGAAGCCACCGTCGCCGGACAGGAGCGCCGTGGTGACGGCGACGGCGTCGTCGTAGGCCGCGGGAAAGCGGTGTTCTGGAGCGAGTCGATAGTCCACACTGACAA
>Ga0007867_1000532_pt1 | contig 12970 bp, 16 predicted proteins | sample CryBogCBH25Aug08_FD_71224 | JGI IMG/M metagenome (GOLD analysis project Ga0007867, IMG submission 71224) | Freshwater microbial communities from Crystal Bog, Wisconsin, USA - CBH25Aug08 | ecosystem: Environmental > Aquatic > Freshwater > Lake | place: Crystal Bog, Wisconsin, USA | collected... | reverse complement strand
AGATATAGCAAGTTGACTGCCAATTCCGTAACCATATCCACCTGACTGTATGGAAATGTCATAATTCCACAGCACATCAAATGTAGTAGAAGTACCTGGTGTCGGAACCCATTCTTGGGTGTCAAGATTCCAATTAACAGATAGTGAATCATCTAGCTCATATCTATCTACTTCAAAATCCACTAGATTCAAACTGTCACCTATGGTGTTTTGTATCTCATAAGCTATTTTGCCGCTAGCTCCTGGTACTGTGTAAGCTATTACCCAAGCTGGGGTAAATCCCAATACATTGCCGTTAGTTTGTTTTGACAGCATCCATAACGGTAACATGTTGCTTTCCTGTCCTATGGTATCTATCACTTGATTACGCATGTTGTCCAATGAATTGGGATAAACTACGAGAACTTCCTCGGGCACGTTAGGAGGTTCAACTGGATAGGCCAGAACAACATCTTTGCCTACGCTGACGTTTTGATTGTTAACTAGATCATCTACTATGGTACTATAAACTACTTCATATATCACCTCACCAGTCACTGGATCTAATGCTTGAGCTGTTTCTATACCGCCCAGTACGAGATTTTTCCAATAGTGATTGAGTCTTAGAGAAGCTAGATAATTATCCACGCTGGTAGAATATAATCCGTAAGCATGATGATAAGTTACATTGGTACTTAACCCAAAATTGGCATCATCGGGACGATACAGTAGTGAGGGATTAAAAATACTTCTATTTTCCAATAAATTATTAATCTGCTGTCTATTGTTTTCGGGAGGCATACACAACACATAGATATTGTTATAAGGAGTAGCATATATTTTTAATACTCTGATAGAGAATTCTTTATTAATATTAACGTACCCATTGGCACTTACTGCGTTGACTGTGAATGTGTATGTGAGATCAAATGAAGTTGTGTCATTATCAAAATATGTAGTGCCTTTATCTAAAGCAAATGTATTAAAGCTTACACGACCTACAATGTTACCCGACGGATTTAAAGTCAATCCCTGCGGCAGAGAACTATTGCTACCAGATAATAATTGATAGGTCAATGCCAGTCCAGACGAGTTTATTGCTGACACATAAAACATGCTAGTGCCACCGTTGGCAATAGTTCCTAGATAACTAGGTGTTAGCCAAGTCACGCTATTGCTTAATAAGCCTGACACTGTGAGAGCATAGTGAAAAGGCTGACTGATTAATTGGGGGTATGCTGCGTCATAAGCTTGAATAGTAAAACTATAAGTGATTTCAGTCAATCCTAGTAAGGGAACGGTACCGTACAAAAAACCAGTGACAGAATCTAAAGACAGGCCAGGCGGCAAATTATGTCCTAGATAATTGATAGTGTAGATTGAGTCTGAATAACCTGTAAACTGATAGGCAAAATAACTGTTGCTTGGAATTGTCCCAATGCTGCCTTGTGCGTTAATAATGATAGGTCTAATAAGATCGGAATTACTAGCTGACCAAACTGTTGTATCGGCTGTTAATACAGTAGTGGGAGCAGAAAAAATATCTGTATTGATAGCACTCATAGAAAAAGTTTGAAATACAGAAATTACGCCATCTGTCAGTTTCAAGGTAAAGGTGTATATGAAATATACATTTGTATTATTAGATTCTAGTTCTATAGTTCCGTGTATTAATCCAGTAGAACTAATAATCAATCCAGGTGGCAAACTGCCAGACACTAAGGTTATTGCTGGCGGGAAACCTGTTGTATTATCATTAGTATATTGTAATTGAATTCCTGGAACCAATACCGAACCATTGTAAAATTCTCCCAGTGATCCCGGCAAAGTAATCCATTTTGGTCTGTTCTGTGATACCACTGTCATAGTAAATGTTTGATCAGCAAATCCAGTGACTATTGTCTTGCCCATTACTGTATTGGTAGTGTAAGCACGTATGGCAAATTTGGATATAACATCAGCCGGAACTAATTCTGACTCAATTTGTTGATTGGTAGTGACGATATTAGTTGGAACACCTTGTACAATGCCGTTATCCAAACAAACCATACCCGAAGGTAAATCACCGGCTATAAATTCATAATGTACCTGGCTACTGTCTGAACTAGTGGCCAACAAAGGTGGATCAACTTGGTAAAATACACCTTGTGGTATAGTACCTAAACTGCCAGGGGGAGTAGTCCAAACCACCTGTGTTGGCATAATTACAATCTTCCAACGACTATTTCAATAGTTCCAAAATCACCATTAAATGATTCCAGAGCTTTCCCTATGACCGATCCTAACTTAGGATTTGATTCGGCCCGGGCACGACCATTACCAGCAGATATCATCATAGCTCCTTTGGTCACACTTCCTTGTACTTGACAGGGAGTACGGCCAGTCAATGCCAACTTGGCAACATAAGTAGATTTTAAATTAGAATTCATTAAGTAAGCTGGATCTGTGGATATCACCCCAGCTACAGTTGTATCACTATCTAATCTGCTCACAGTCAATTCTTCGTCACCCCCAAATGACACAACAGTACCCGGAGCATAGTCATCATCAGCACGATAACATTCTGCTAAGTCAGCGTATAAGGCATGCGTAGCAGTGCCGACAAAATAATTTCCAGTTACATTGCCTGTTACACTGATATTGCCTGCTGTGAGATTTCCTGAATATGTTGGCAAATAAGCAGCCACTTGGGTGTTGCCATAAGATGCTGGCAATCCAGTTAATTGACTGCCATTTCCTATTATATAATTTCCAACAACGTTACCAGTAGTACTAATTAGTCCACTTGATGTTATTGAAGTAAGTGTGCCCACTGATGTAATATTTGGTTGAGCATTGGTAGTAACTGTTCCAGCTGTAGTGGCGCTTGTTGCTGATCCTGAACTGACAGCGTAAGTAGCATTAGCTACATTACCAGTTACGTTAGCACCCGTTAATGATGTTAATTGACTACCGTTCCCAATGTGGTAATTTCCAACAACATTACCAGTAGTACTAATTAGTCCACTTGATGTAATACTTGTAAGTGTGCCCACCGATGTAATATTTGGTTGAGCATTGGTAGTAACTGTTCCAGCTATCAAGGCATTAGCCACTTGTCCAGTTATATTAGCACCTGTTAATGATGTTAATTGACTACCGTTCCCTATTATATAATTACCAATAACGTTGCCAGTAGCACTTACCAAGCCGGCGGTTAAAAAGTTAGCCGACGTAGCATTACCACTTAAAGTCATGGCATTTGTGGATTGATTAAATGTAAAGCCAGTAGAGCCAGACAAATTACCTGAGTTATTATAGACTATTTGTGTATTTGAACCTGGGGCCGTTACGTTGCCCGAAATACTGCCACTAAATGCTCCAACAAAATATCCTGCTGTGCTGATATTGCCGGTAGCTGTAATCAATCCGCTGGTAATTATGTTTCCGCTGACGACATTTCCTGTGGATGAGATCAATCCTATGGTTGTTATATTAGCTCCGGCTACATTTCCTAAAGCACTGATAGCGAGGTTAGATACCCAAGCGTTAGCCGCATAATTGTATGTCCAATTGGCTAGAGAAACGGTTCCGGTATTACCTGCCTGTATACCAGCTCCATTGATGTTGGCATAAGTAGATTGATTATTGGCTAATTCAAAATAAAGGTCGTTGGTTACAATAACATTACTGTTAATAAAGGTAATATTGCCTTGTACATTTAAGTTTCCTAATACGTTGCCGCTTCCATTAAAAAAGAAATTATTTGCAGTTACATTTCCTGCTAGACTTATCTGCCCAGCACTCAACAAATTGCCAGAAGTCGTATTGCCTACTACTGTGAGATTACCTAAATTACCAACAGTGGTCAAACTACTAGAAGTGACATTTGAGCTTAGTGTATTTCCAATCAACCCATTGGCATAAAAACTACTGGCAGAAACAATGCCAGTTAATTGACTGCCATTGCCCAGAATAAAATTTCCAGTAATATTACCTGTAGCTGATATCAATCCGGCTGTGAGTAAGTTACCACCAGTAATATTGCCAGTCACTGTTGCGAATCCAGGTGTCCTAATATTACCGCCAATAATATTGCCAGTAGCACTTACAACTCCGGTTGTATTGATATTACCACCAGTAATATTGCTAGTAGCACTTATCAATCCTACTGTATTGATATTGCCACCAGTGATATTTCCAGCTACAGAGCTTATGCCGGCTGTGAGTAAGTTACCACCAGTAATATTGCCCGTAGCACTTACAACTCCGGTTGTATTGATATTGTTACCATAGATGTTTCCAGCCACAGAGTTTATTCCGGCTGTGAGTAAGTTACCACCAGTAATATTGCCCGTAGCACTTACAACTCCTGCTGTTAAGAAATTTCCAGACGTGGTGTTTCCAGCTACAGAGCTTATGCCGGCTGTGAGTAAGTTACCACCAATAATATTACCCGTAGCACTTACTAATCCTGCTGTTAAGAAATTTCCAGACGTAGTGTTTCCACTTATGCTAACAGCATTAGTTGATTGATTAAATGTAAAGCCAGTAGAGCCAGACAAATTACCTGAGTTATTATAGACTATTTGTGTATTTGAACCTGGAGCTGTAATATTGCCCGAAATACTGCCCACAAATATACCATTAAAATATCCTGCTGTACTGATATTTCCAGTAGCTGTTACGTATCCAGCTGTGTTAATATTACCGCCAGTAATATTTCCAGTAGCGGTAATTAATCCGGATGTGACTAAGTTATGACCAACTATGTTGCCCGTAGCACTTATAATATTGGTTGCGTTTACGTTGCCAGTTACACTGATACCTGCGGAGCTGATTTGTTGTATAACATTGGCTTGAGCAGTATTGCCCACAAATAATTTAATTTGACCATTGGTAGACCCAAGTATCAAATTACCCGGACCTGTTGTAGTACTTGGACCTGCTTGATTGCTTGCTACCGCATATAAGTATACGTCATTTTTGGTACTGGTATCGCCAAAAAATGCCGTATCTACATGATTGTTACTGGTAATGCCCCAGTCAGCGTAGTATGTAGAATCGTTACCGTTTGCAGCTGTTAGGATAAAGTCTGTAGAAGCCCCACTCCCGGTGTTGATATTTTGAAAGTTGATTTGGCTATAGCTGTTAGCATTACCAGCGAACTGAGTGACCACGTTACTACCAAGGGGTGTAAATCCTGGAATACCCCCAAACAAAGCACTGTTGCCACTGACAGCATCGCCGTAGAATGTACCGGAAATGTTGGCAACAATATTGCTTGTGCTGGTAAGCGTGCCGGCCACCGTGACATTGTTGGTAAATAACCCATTATAACCTCTAATGTAGCTGCCGGTTGAGTTGACATTGATATTACCACCAATGCTCACTGAGTTGTTTGTTTGGTCAAAAGTAAATCCACTAGAGCCAGCTAGATTTCCTGAATCGTTGTACTGTATGTCGGTATTCGACCCAGAGGCTGTGACATTTCCCGTGATACTACCACTAAATCTTCCAACAAAATATCCTGCTGTGTAAATATTGCCTGTGGCTGTGACCACACCAGCAGTTACAATATTACTGCCAATGACATTGCCTGTGGCTGTGACCACACCAGCAGTTACAATATTACTGCCAATGACATCACCCGCCGCCGAAATTAATCCACCCGACAATATATTTCCGCTTACTGATACTTGATTTTCAAACAGTATATTGCCAGTGATATTGCCCAGCACTGAAATATTTCCAGCATAGATGTTTCCGCTGGATGAAATTTGATTAGTTAATACATTACCAACGTAGATATTACCAAAATAACTAGATGCTTCTCCGATATCATAGATATTGGCCACACTGGCTACGATTCCGGCTCCGGGTAAAGGGTTGGCGTTAGCATCCAACCAATCCACAAATATCTGCCCGGTCACCGACAAATCATTAGTATAAACTGGGTTAACTATATTAGTAGCAAAGAGGTTGGCAGTGGTAATACTATTTTGTACCATCAACCCTGAACTAGTAAAAACTGCGAGGTCAGCTATGTTTGACACATTGACGTTTACATTTGCTGAATAGTCTATAGTTATACTACTAGTTCCGTTGGCTAGACTTTTTCCGGGAATATCATATAATTCCGTAAAATTGTTGTTACATTTGATAAACGCTGTGCGTATCGGATCTCCCGAACCATCATTTGGCGCAGATCCTACATTTATGATTTCTTGACTCATAGCATTCCTTATTAGCTTTTATATTTAGCTAAAATGGTAGCTGGATCGCTGTGTTATATGGAAAAGCTTGACCCGCATCCGCAAGTCGTAGCCGCTTGCATTCCGGTAATTGTAAAGGAAGACCCGTGTATATCTTCCTTGTAATCTACTGTGGCACCTTGTAGATAAGAGCCAGACATTGAATCCACTAAGACATGAACCCCGTCAAATTCCAAGTTCCAATCATCTTCTGCTTGGTCCTCATCTAGCGTAAAGAAAGTTGAAAATCCAGCGCAGCCGCCACCTTGGATTCCTACTCGTAACTTCAAATTAGGGTTATTTTCTTCTGCTAAAATGTCTTTAATTTTAGCTGTAGCTGATTCGGTAATTGTAATCATATAGTTTCCTTTGGATATCGGCAGGCTTTACCACTTTTAACTAATTTAGTCAATGCTGCCTTTTGATTCTTAGCAGTGATTTGTTCCTGCGTTAATGCGAATATGCCTGTGCGATTGGCTTTGGCGTAAGCTCCGCCCTTCTTGCCACCTAACTTTCCTGCTGTTGATGCGTGGCCTAGCGCAAATCCGCATTTTCCTTCTGCGTTAGCTTTAATAGCTGCCAATGATGCCAATCTGCTTTTTTCTTCTTTGCTAACATTCATTCTTTGGATTATTCTATGAGCGGCGCCATAATCGCCTTGCGAATAATGTATGTTAAAATGTTCCTGTAGTGATACCGCCATTAAATTAGATGGATCATTATTGTTATGATTTCCGTCTATATGATGTATGTCATATCCTTCTGGAATAGGTCCGTATATTTTGGTATAAATTTTTCTATGTATTTTCATTCTCGTGTTCCCACGAGTATTTATAGCCTTTCGCTACAAACTTCCCAATTAATAATCTTCCAGAAGTTATCTATATATTTTTCTTTGTCCCATTGGTATTGAAGGCTCCACGAATGTTCCCACATATCGAGGAGTAAAGCGACGTCAGTCCTAACCTGATGGTTTGGGATAGTTTTAATCGTGCCCGATGTAGAGAGATAAACCCATCCACTACCCTGGATCTTCATAGCAACTTCTTTAAACGCAATTTTAAAATCCTCGTAGGTTTTAAAGTTGGATTCTATTAATTCTAATATTGCTCCCTTGGGTCGATTAGCACCTTTGGGTGCTCGAAACTGCGGGAAAAATTTATTATGTAGGAAACTGCCCGCACGGTTAAATTTAGCGTCACCTTCGCCTTTATTGTATCTCTGAGCATAGCCCTTGGCAAGATGCTCAAAGTGATAGTTGATAGTGGCAGCACTCATTACAGGTTCGAGGTCATTGACTCCGTAGGGCAAAGGAGTAGTTTCCAGTTTGGCTGGAACAGTTGATGCTTCTACTAAATTGATTATTTCACGCATAACTATATTTAGCGACGTCTTGTGATACGTCCACGTGTGAGATCGTAAGGACTAAATTCTAATTCAACTACATCGCCCTCGATTACTTTGATATTGTTTTGTCTCATTCTGCCTGATAGGGTGGCAAGTACAGGTTTTTCAAAATTTTCCAATTTAACACGATACATGGTATTTCTAAGTGTTTCGGTAATTACCCCGTCTAGTTTTAGTATATCTTCTTTACTCATTGATATTATTTAGCAATCAGCGACGCATACTACTAATATCTTTGGCTTCTTGATCTGAAAATACGGGTACGGCGTTGCTTTTGTGCATCGTTCCAATGCCTTTAATTTTGGTACCAGTGTAATTGTTGTCTTTGATTTTCACACAGGGCACCCATCCAGTATCCAAACTGTTAATTTTAGGAGTTTCGCGACCTGGCGGAATTTTTGGGCTAGTGGTCAATATTGCGTCAGTCAACGCACGTTTGCGACGTTTTTCTTCTGCTTCTATGCCCTGTTGCTTTAACAGTGACTTCCACTGTGAATCTAACATTTCTGCCTTTCGTTTAGCTTCGGCCGAGGGCCATTTTTTCTTGGTTTTTTGTTTGCCAGTTGTACTAAGCCATGGGCCTTCTAAGTGCATTGTCATTATATTAACCTACAGTAGCTATTCATACTACTATTATAATACACTATAGATTAAAAGTCAACCTAGATATCACCGTAAAATACGTGTCCGCCAATACGGGCTATAGGACTTTTATTTTGAGTCCAAACAGGTTTTATACCAGTACTGTGGAAATACAAGGCCCCAGCATATTTTTCACGATAGTCTGCGTAGCCGTTGTCTAACAGTGCTCGCGCCACACGTTGACTTTCTTCCCAAGCTGGATTACTGATTTTTGGTATCTGCACAAAAGCACACACCCAGGCAAACTGACAGATAGGCACGTGAGTTATAACTGTTTGATTTTTAACAACCGGACGAGTTCCACCAAACATGCCAGTCTGTACATATTCTGTAGTGGGCACCACTGTGCTGCGAACAAACATAGTACGTTGATTAACCACTTGACAGATGGTTTTTCCAAAATTGCCATTTAGCACTCGATTGACGGTGACAATGCCCACTGCCGCTTTGCCTTCCTCAGGCTCGCCCCCAGCTTCATAATAAATGTTATGAGCCAGACAATCTTCGTCGCGACTGGTTACTGTAAATGTTATCCAAGGTTTGGTCAAAGTTTGAAAAAAGCTTTCAAATTGATTTCTACTTACTTCTTGTGCGTTGTCTATGAAACTCTTTTTATCCGCCACAGCTTCGACCAAGGGGGTATATGCTTCTTCGACTAAAGTGGGCACAACGGCTATTTCTTTTTCAACAAATCTCTTAGTAACCCAACCTGTTTTTCCATTATGACTGATGTAGTCATAATTACCTTCTTCGCGAAGCACATCAACTTGTGTGTTGGCTTTGAGCTTGAGTAACTTCTTGCTACTGTAGCTTTGTCCACTTCTCATATTGACTATGGATTTAATTTTACCTTTAGCCATAGTATCAGTTGAAGTGTCTTCTGAATAAACACTGAATGATACTGTAGTGCTTAAAGTGAGCATCACTGCTGTTAAAAATAATTTAACATTCATAATTTGTTCCTTTTATTTTTGCCCTGCAAAATACTTAGTGCATGGCAAGATATTAATTAAATAACAGCTACTTTTTGGACAAATTTGCTAGTTAACTATGTACTTAATGGTGGTGGGGGCATGGATTTTAACTTGTCCCACATTTTACTTTGTTCCTTGAGTTTGGCTTCTGTCTCACGATATCGTTCGCCTAATTCACGTAGCTCATCCCATTCTTTTTCCAATTTACTGTTAATTACCAAAAGATTTAATCTTTCAGCAATACCATCTAGACGTTTGGTAAGACTGACTCCATTAATTTCTATATCAGCTTCCGGTCCATCTAATGCTATTTTAGTCGAACCTGTATTAAACGTAGTCGCTATTATACCGGGAACAGCTGAATAATTATTATGGTACGAAAAGGTGTTGGGGATTGATAGTGACTGAATCTGAGCAGAGGTTAATGATGGCAATGGAGTAGTAGTAAGACCGCTGATATACGGGCTTGCTATTGTACCGCTAGAGGTATTAAAGTCAAAGGTATGGCTGGACAAGTTACATACCTTGTCCTTACCTTCTTCTAATGTCGATTGAAGTTTGTCAACAAAATCTTTTTGATCCATATTACTTTGCAGACAATGCTTCTTTTTCGGCTGTGATTTCTTTACGACGCTCTTTGATGCCCTTAGTCATCTCTTGTAGTGCTTTGCGAGCACGAGCGGCTGCGGCTTTGACACCTTTGCCTGTGAATTTTTCATTTTCTGCCAAGTAAGTGTTGAATGCTTCAACTATTGCTTCATGATTCGTTGCCATTGATATTTTCCTTTGTTATAATGCTTTCGCATATATTAATTATACACGAAATATCCCAGTAGTCAAATTTTTTCAAGTATTAATACTCCATTTGGTTAACCAGGTTTACGATTAATATCCTCTTCTATACATCTAGTACCATATTCCCGCGGTGTATTGCCACTGTGATATAGTGTTTCGTTGACTAATGTATTGTTTCGTTATCAGTAGAGGGTGTCTCAACCATTTGTTCCATGCGTCTAACAAACTGACTATCCAGTTTGACATATTCGCCATCATTTTCTCTGGCGCCTTCTTCTTCCATACCCAGTAAACGCATGAGTCCGCCCATATGAACCTCGGTTATGCCATATTTGTATAGTATAATCATTATCTCCATAATCAAGATACGTATTTCTTGTTCAGTGTCATAGTACATGATATAATTTATCTATGATTTATAAAGTTGTAAAAAAAAGCGGCCTAAGCCGCTTGTTTCTTTACTGTACCAGGGATCTAAAAGTTTCCGGATACAATAAAACATTGAGCAATACAAACGCCACGGCCAACATACTAAGCTTCCACAGCAGGTTTGGTTGTTTTGGCTTTTACTACAGTGCCAGACACTTTGACTTCGCCCTTCTTGGCAATCTTGGTCTTTTCAACTAGTTTACTAGCTACAGCATAGCCCACGTCTCCTGTGCTCATTCCCAGAGAATGCAAGTGCTGTAATGCTTCCAACTTGGTCATTGGCTTTGGGAGCTCGACTAAGTTTACATCCTTGTGACCCGCACGATTAAGTGCCTTGACACGCGATACTAAATCATTGGCAAAACGTACTTTAGTCTCGCCTTGACGGATACTAGTGCCTGCTACTGTAAATAATTGTTGTTTCATTTGATGCCTTTCTAAGTTGCCTATAAGTTGAAATTAATACTGCGACTACACTACTATTATAGCTGATATTGGATATAATGTCAACCACGTTAGTTCTTTTGATTAACCAAAAAATCATCTTGTTGTGTTTCTAGGACCCAGCGTTCGTAATCCTGTACGAATTCTTCCCATTCCTGTTCGGTAATCTGGTGTTTAAAATCTATTAGATAGTCCATTGTTTTCCTAGTTCAATATGAAAATAGCAGATGCTACACCCAACCCTATACTTAAACCAATCGGACTAGTGACAAACAGTATCTGAATTAGATTATTCACAGCCGCACCTGTCCAAACTGCCGAAGCATAACGCTTGATATCTTTTGCTTGTTTTTCGGGAACAGCACCTGACTCAGTCACTGCAAATACAGCCATCTTACTTACCACAGTGCCCGCAAAACCAAGCGGATTCAGTTCAGTGGCACCATGTGCTAGGGCTATGGCAGTGGTGGCAGTGTCAGCCACTGCGGCTTCTGTCGCCGATGGTGGCCTAACGCCTATTGCTGTACACCCTTCTAATAATACTACTGCTCCCACTAATACAGCGACAAGTTTAATTTGTAGATTCATAATTTTCGTGTTTTGTCCACTTGGTTAATAATTTACAACAACAAATACAGTATAACATCAATTTTATCAAATGTCAATCATTCAAGCAATTATTTTGCTCTGTTGTTTTTATACAACAGTTTTATACTTTTTTAGTCTATTAGACAAACACTCAGAAATACTATTAAACAGGATATCTACCCAAAATATTTGTTTTGGACCAATATGTTTTTCCAAATAATTGTGGTCTATGCTGTAGTTAAATTTGGAAGAATCTGAGCGAAAATCCACGTCATACAGTACCACAAATCGATTCCATCGTAACAGCAATACATCTATATTCTGTTGCCAATAATTTTTAGCCCATATGGACTTGGCATTGCTTTGAGCTTTTCTAGCACTGTCTAATTTACGCCCAATGTTTTCCGCTTCTAATTCCCTAGATTCATAGATCTTTTGCATGTGTAACCTTTAAGTGTGTGATATTGTTATAATACTGTCAAATTAATTAAATGTCAATCTAAGACCATTTCATAATAAACGATAAACAGTCTCGGTCAGAATTAAAATAAAAGATATATTCAAATCCAGCAATCAAACTCATATCTGTCAATTGCCAACGCCAATCATCTACTAATTCACTTTTACACCAGACTATGATATGATCAAGTACGCCAATTGGTTTCCTAATCTTATAGCTATAATTGAACCCCTCTTGGTCACGTACTACAAGGTTATCTAATAAATTCATCAATCCTGTATGTAATGCTTTTTAATATAGGCATCGGACTGTTGCGGAGTCATTGTGTAGTATAGAAGATTATCTGTTATATTAAATCTATTACAGAAACTTTGTCCATACCTTAACCCCATAAGCGAGTCAAATGTAAACTCTCGTTTCCATTCTTCATATTCAGTTAAGGATATAGCCATTGGATTGACATAAGTAACTTGTTCTTTTAGATTAAACACACTAAAGCCCTTATCCATCAATCCCACAGAGCCTGATAATACTTGCCAAACAGTCTAAATCCGTTGGCCTTGCGATCCTGGTGTGCTTTGAGCCCTTCTCGGTCTACTTTTATATTTTTCAAACGTTCGTTAAAATCACCACCTTGCTCAAAACTTTCTGAATGATCGTAAAACTGACTTACATCATCATCTTCAAGTTCCTGAGCAAAAGACCAGATCATTTCATCCAGGATCCAGTCCCAACGCTTGAAATGGTTAGAATCGATATCCCATTCATTCTCTTTTGGTTCTGCCTTCCAACTTCTTAACTCTTTTGGCACATCTTCATCGTCTGTATGAGGTGCTCCGTGTTTATCTTTTTTTAACTGCACAAGCATTGGATGAATGATATAAGCCAATGTATGGTCCATTGACCATGTATCATATCTATCTATCTTCACATAACGAATCTCTGGATGAATTACTTGGCGAATACGCTTGATAACCTGACAGATAGGATTTAAACGGTCAGCCCATTTATCCGCCCAT
>Ga0007867_1000531_pt1 | contig 12979 bp, 25 predicted proteins | sample CryBogCBH25Aug08_FD_71224 | JGI IMG/M metagenome (GOLD analysis project Ga0007867, IMG submission 71224) | Freshwater microbial communities from Crystal Bog, Wisconsin, USA - CBH25Aug08 | ecosystem: Environmental > Aquatic > Freshwater > Lake | place: Crystal Bog, Wisconsin, USA | collected... | reverse complement strand
GTTTCAGGCTCTTTTTCAAGATCTTGAACCAAAGCGTTTTGACCTTGTTGATATTGTGTTCAATTTCGGCCCGGTTGAGTTTGCGGACTAGTTTTTCAATTTTCATAGCAGTATCTCCTGTTGTGTTATTTAACCGGCGCCACGCCATTTTCACAATAGTTGCAGAGGTCTCGGCAACTTTGTGCTTCAGGTATGACTTCCTCGTAGGTTTGTGTGTACAGATTGCCCAGCACATGCTCCAGTCCATAGTCCATGCAACACAGGACCACGTCACCGTTGGGCAGCATCACATTGTGATACAAGTGCTCCACGCAACCGCAGGTCCTGGGGCCTTCGTGATAGACCGAATTCCAACGCTCTTTGAGATTGAGCAGTTTGGGTTTGAGCAGGCTTTCTCTGACTAAATTTCCAGCACGGCTCCACATTTCAAAACTGGGTGCCCAATCAAACAGATGTTTCACGCTTGGATGCACCTGGCCCATGGTCATGGTCGAGAAGTTCTGTATCCTGTGATGATTGTCGCGCAACCAAGACAAGGTCTTGAGATAGCCGGGCGTGATCGGATGTCGTGCCAACATTTCAGCATCAGGCAAGTGCAGGGTGAATCCACCATTGGGATTGCCGTGATAAGGCACATCAACTATGCGTTCCAGATCTTCCACACTGACACCAATGCCGGTGGTAAACACACTGATCGGATGACCTTGTTCGTGTGCGTACAACAACATGTCGGTACAGTATTTGTTCATCCAGGGTTCAGTGAACCCAGCGAACGTGATACGCACATCACGCGGTATGCGATCGACCAAGGTTCGAAAAGCATCCAAGGTCATGATCCTGGTGCCGGTGTATACATCTTCCAGCAAGCGTTGCGGACAAAACACACAGTCAACCACACAGCCCTTTTCCGGGATGATGGTGGTAATCTCCATGGTGGGTGCCGGCCAGTGTTGCCATTTTTGTTTGACCGGCTCGGCCAATCGGATAGGAATTATCGGAGCCGAACTACCGGTATCGATCGATATGGTACCAGTTGCCCTGGGTTGGCGATTGTCGATGTAGACCAGGACCATGCCATAGTATTCGATAAAATGATCGTTCCAGAGATCCCATTTGATGTCCACGTAGTCTATGCTGTACACCTGAAAATTGTCGAAATGCTTGAGATACAGATCTCTAAACTGTATCCATTTGGCTCTGAGCTCAGGAGTGTTCAAATGGAATTCACCGGCGATCTTGCGAACATTCTGGGTTATCCAATCAAAGTTTTCCTTGTTGAACATGTCCCATTCGCCGCCTTCGCAGTCGGTTTTTAAAGAGTCTATCTGCTGGATGTTGTACTGATCGATTAGCGTCCGGAACGAGATGGTTTCCATCATGTTGCCATCGGTGCCATCAGTGTGTGTGTTTTTGTCGGGATCAAATATGCCGGCCAGATAGTTCACACCATCACGTGGCCCCATACCGGCGTTTATCGTGGTCACTGGTACCCCTACGTCGGACAAGTTTGTGACCAGAGTCTTGTACAGCTCAGGATGTGCTTCTACACAATAGATCTGCGCAGGACCAGCATCCACGATGCTCCAGCTGAAAGGACCAACGCTGGCTCCCACATCCAAGACCACATCACCGGGTTCTACACGAAAAAACCGTTGATAGCAATCGTCGATAAAGATTTCGGTATAGCAGGTTTGGTGAAACCATTTGTTTCGGGCTATCAGGCCCCAGTCTAAGGGTCGTTTCATTAGTCGTTCCAGTGATGTACAATGCCAGCAACAATGGCCAGGTTTGTGATTATATATATCAAAACAATCAGGGTACGAACAAAAGCCACTCGATCTGCTTCGCGATCACTGGCACTGGCTTTTTCGCCCAATGCCTTGGCCCAGATCCGCCACAAATTCAACATCAAAGAGTGTAATATTCTTCTTTGCCACAACCGCATTCAGGACAGGTAAAATCATCAGCGAGATCTTCCCATTTGCCTTCGACTGCTTCGTCATGCTCGTGACCGCATACTACACATACATAGACTTGTTCCATTATAGATTCTCCAATTTGTTTCTGTAAGCATTAGCGTGACGCTCTTCGATCTTTTTCAATGCGGCAAAACGCTTTTCTGCTTTTTTCAAAACAGCGATAAACTGTTCTGCGTGTTCTCTTGATTCGTCAGCTTGCACTTTGGCTTCGGCCGCGGCTTCGTTGTTGCCTTCAAAAATAGCTTCGCGTTCGAAGTCGGGATACATGGTAGTAAACTCGTAGGTTTCGCCTTCGATGGCCATTTCCAAACAACGGCGTGTGTCGGGCTTGCCGATCAGCAATTCCAAATGACTCCAGGCATGCAGGATTTCTTGATCTGCGGTATGCTCAAAATGCTGAGCGATTTCTTCAAAGCCTTCGGCTCTGGCAAGTTTGGCAAAATAGCGGTACTTGATGTGAGCTTGTGACTCACCGGCCAAGGCGCTTTCTAGGTTCTTGATCGTGATAGACATAGTTTTTCCTTGTTAAAATTAGACTCAGTAGATCTACTGAGTAGGTATTTATATAGTGCGTAAAACACTATTATACAGATTTCAACCCCAGATTTCTTGATATTTGGCTAAAGCCAATCGGCGTGCATGGGCCAATCTCAGCCGAACATAGTCCGAAAGTGGTAGCTCGCTGTTGTCAACCAGGTCTGGACGACGGTAAGCGACCTGTAGATCCAGGTCATCGTCGCTGTCGTCATCGTCATCGGCCTGGCCAAGAATGATTGGTTTCAAGGATCTTGGCAGGTGTATCTTGATCGTGACTGCTGGGCCACGAAGTTTTGGTTTGGTGTTGTGATCCGCAGGAGGTTGGGCCGCAGACACTGTGACCGAAAACAAAAACAGCATGATAAAAAAAGACAATCGCATGTGTATATAACGCCTTAGACCGGCTGTCAGTTGACAGACACGACGTGGTTTGACAAAATATTGTTGCGGATCCACCAGTCAGCGATCTTTTGGTGTCCGGCTATGCTGGGGTGTTTTTTGGCCGTGTACAGATGTTCAAGCCCGCGAGGTATTTTTATTTCTTCGTGGGCAAATGTGTAAAATACTCCTTGTCCCCAGGAGTCGTTCAGGATATCTATCAAGGTATTGCCTGGAGTGGCCCATCCAACAAAATCGTCCACTTGGCACAGATCGGTTATCCTGGAGTTGGCATGGTCCAGAGAATTGTCAAACAAATTGAATTTCACGATCCTTACACCAAATTTTCTACTCAGTTGATCCAGTAAACTGAGAATGTAAAAATAGTCCAGTTCCAACAGTCGCTGTCGTTCGGAATCCTTGGCAATCAGCTTGCGATCAATCATGAAAGGTCCATGGCTGTCATTGGTGCAACGATCAACATCGTGTAGCAAGAAACGATCTCGTATGGTGGTCGTGATGCCAAACAGCACTGTATCGCCGGGTTTGATATTGCCGTTGATCAGATTCAGCCACACCCGATCGATCTGTGGATAGTTGCCGCTGCCACGCTCGGCATGATTTTGTAGATGGTAACCGTAGTGGCGGGCCAGGATAGACACAAAGCTCACTTGGGTTTTTAGATATTCCAGTCGCTCAGGCCATGGCATGCCGTGCGTGGCACCAGGCACCTGTCCCAGGAAATCATCCTGATCGCCTACCACAAAACTGTCGCCAAAAGCATGTAGAGTATCAGTCAAAGTTGCGTCTCTTTATGTATTTTGTTACAAATTGAAACTCAAAGTCCGAAAGCCACGGAGTCATGTTGTCCAGGCCCGGAACTTCGGTGGAAACTTGCAACATATCTTCGTTGACAGTGATGCCCGGACCAAACAGCACATGATTGCCTTTTGAATCTTTGAGATCTTGTATTTTGTCACGAAACTGTGCCGGGGTCCAATTGGCGATTTCGCGTGGCGAGCTCAGGAAATAGGTACGGCGATCCACGTGCAACAGCTGGGTGCCGTGCATGAGATTGACATCCAACAGGCCATCATCGGCCCATAGCGGGCGGGCGCCATCACCCGAGTGATGATACGGCAGGATAAAGCACGGTATCTTTAACACATGGGCCAGATGTGCTATTCCACCTTCGTAGCCGACCACACATTCGCACAATTGGTTCAGTTGCCAGATCTTGTGTTCGACATCTATGTGTTGGCTGTTGAACGTGATCACATCGTAGCCACTGGCCACGATCAAGTTGAAAATGCGAGCATACACTTCTCGCGAATACAGTTTGCTGTGCGGATAACGATTGTCTACATTTTCTCCCGGATTGTTGCTGTGGAACATGGCCAGACCAATGGCCGGCTTGGGCGTGCGCACGATCGGCCACTGCTGATCGAATGCCTGTATGGAATCAACTGCAAAATACGGGCTGAAAAATTTCAATTGATCTCCCAACTGGGCCGTGATATTTTCAGGATAGTCTGGATCAACTGTCACGGTGATGCAGTCGTCACTGACATTGAAGATGCGTTTCAATTGAAACATCACATGATTTTTATCGTCCACATGTATACAGCTGGGGATTCCGGAGTCGATCAAGGCCGACATAAGTCCAATATTGGTGCCTAGACCGACACTGGACAGTCCGTATTCGAGTTTTTGCATGCTATTTTTTTCCTATGTATTCGTGGCTGTAGCACACCCGATCTGCATCTCTCAGAGCGATCTGGGCATTGCCACCGTAGCCGGGCATGGCTCTGATCGTACCATCTTTGAGAAGATAGCTGCCTTTTCTGCTTTTTCGATTGGTACTGGTAGCTCGCCACAACGGGCTTTTTTCTCTGTGTTCGCCAAAGCTGGGGTGTGCGGTTTTGCTAAAGTACCGCAATCCGCGGCTCACATATATCTCGGCTATGGCATCTGAAAATGCTGTGCCTATGCCCATGCCCTGGAATTCGGGCAAGACCACAGTTCTATGACCACGCCAGTAACTGTGAATGTCTCTATTGGTACTATGTATAGCGGCATGGAATGCCACTGGTTTATCGCCCAGCAGGCCCACATAACAATGGACACTGCGACTCATCCTGGTATCTAGATAGTGATAACGACTGAAATATCTCCAATAGTCCGGACCTGTGCTTCGGATGGTGAGGGCAAGACTGGGTCGCCCCAATCGATGAAGTAACCTCCTGGACTCTAAGACACAGAGGTCTGTGTCGTAAACCCAGTCCGGATCCAGCCACTCCACGATGTCTCTGTGACATGACGCGATATAGAGTGGTTCGGTCTGGCCCGTACGGTCATAATACTGTCGCATGCTGTAGGCCAAGCTCTTGGCTGTGTCTCGGTCGACCACGGACGTGAACTCATCGATTGCCCGTATGCCTTGATCAATACACAGAGCCATTTCAAATCTATGATGCTCACCATTGCTGAGTGTGGTGGGTGAGCGAAACCAAGTGGGTATGCTCCGCAGGCCTGTGGCCAACAACAGTTCCTCCCCACGCTCGGCGGTAGAAAAGTTTTCGATCACATTGACTTGTGAATCAAACCTTGCCAGTCTGTCATGCCCTACGTTGCGCAGGATCGTGCTCTTGCCTGATCCAGATGTGCCCACGATCAGCACGATGCCGTCGGCTGGCAAGTCAGGAATCTTGATCGCAGGTTCCTGGTAATCTCGTATATCGTACTTGGCTCGTATTTGGTCTAGATAGCTCATGGGATACTAAAAAAATCAAAATGGTTTTGCAGTGTCCATTGATCGCGGTTGATTGACTTACCGTTGTGTGTGACAAACTCGGTGCTGGCATCAAAAATGTCATATCGCTCAAAAAACTTCCAGTAATTAGGGCTTGAACTGACTCGTTTGTGTTTACGCAACAGTTGATCATTCTTTTTACTGATAAAGCAGGTAGGAGTGTTTAAAGCCTGAGCAGTGGTCAATACACCTTGTATCAGCATGTCACGAACCTTGGCTGCCGGAATCACATGTTCAAAAATACAATTTTTCAAGTCTACACCAGATTCTTGGTAGTGCGAGCGTATGCCCCCACCAATCACATAGCCATGATAACGTCGGATCCAGTGATCCATGCTGTCACGCAACAATCTGGCAGTCTGTGGAGTATGTTCATTTTTGTACAGTGCAACCAAGCGATCAAGTTCGATTACTGCAATGGCCAAACTTTCGGTATGGGTAGCCGAGCTACGTTTGACTCTAGGATAGTTGGCATTGGTAAAACGGTCAAGTGATTGTTCAAGCATAGTGAAAATTAAATAACCGATCAAAGTTTTTTTCTGTTGCCTGGCGATTTTTGGTTTGTTTTTTTCTTTTGGGCTGATTACGATGTGCGTCATAATCGCCTCCTTTCATACCTTTTTCTTTATGGCAGTGCTGGCACAGTTCTTGTAGATTCTCAGGATCATTATTATGTGGGTTACCATCTTTATGATCAATTTCAAATTTCCCCTTGGTGCTGATAAGATCAAATTTGGTATGGTCTGTGATACAAGGAAATCCAAGATGCCCATCCTGATTGGTACAACAATTTTTTTTGTAAGAAGTTACTCCTGGTTTGAGGGGCATATCACTATAACTGCTGATATGACAGTTTCCGCAATAAACTCTATATCTGACCCCAGGTTGGCCGACTTTGCCTTTCATCGGAACAGCTTTTTTTCCACAGCCTGGGTTAATACAAATTGGTCTCATATTCAAATCCTTTTTAGTTGACAAGAACTACAGTATATAACAACAATCTATTTGAGTCAATCCTGTTGTGTATTTACAACTTGAAAGCTCTCCCCACCCAGCGGTCCACTATTGCCTGAAATCCCACATGCCCCACGGCACGATGATCGGTTTCTCGATAGAGATCAGCGATCCAAAAGACCAAGCCTCATCCGCTTACAGATGGGGAGTTGTCGCACTGCCAGCGCCAGTTGGGTTTGACTGGGACCACCCGTGATCTGCTAAGACCACTATCATGTGGGTCACACTAGTCGGGAGCTACCCGACATACTCGTCACACAATGATGGGCCGTTCGGTTGCCCGTTCACTGTAAAATACCTGACCTCGTTGCCTAACAAGATCGACTGCCGCTTGTGGATTGGCTTCAAACCACTCACGTATGTCTTGCTCGGTTATGCCTGATTCCGCAGTCAAAAAATAAATCTCATAATGTCGTTGTGGATTGTGCTGTGCCCGCAACCGCAAGTGGAACGGGTTGGCCAAAGCACGTCTGGGACTGTCATGACCTTTCAAGGCTTCCATGACCACACGTTGCTCGTCGGCCGTGATGTCGCCCACATATTCCAGTCCGGTTGAATCCCACATTATGACAAAATCGTGCTGGCTCAATGTACGAGGTCTCCACCTTCAACACCATCAAAAACCGAACAGCCTCGTTCAGCAGCCGAATCCATTTCGCGTTGCATACAAAATTCTTGTACCTGGATTTCGATTTCGGCCAGCTCGCTGTCAGTCAGATACTCAGCGCCAATTGCTCCGGACAATACTGCTTCGGCTATCATTTGTCGATCTTGATCCATGATTATTTTCTATCCTTTTAAATCGTTGTTTAAATGCTTCGATCAGGCAGTGATATGTTGTGTCTTTGTGCCGATACCAAACCCAATCGCCCTGTACATCCACTACATAAAATTCTCGTCCATCCAGACTTTGCCAACGGGTATCTATCATCGATTCTGTCCCATCAATCGTCTGTCAATTTCTCTATTCCACGAGTCGTTGAGACTGCGGTCGAAAAAACCACTGATCATGCGTGATACCGGATCTGGTACCAGACCGTTGTCATGATCAAGATAATCATGACTCACAGTCCAGGTCTGATTGGGAGCCAAGGCCTGGCCTTGATTGACCGAGGCTGTGGCATGCCATCGACGTGTCAACTGATCGATGACTTCGCTCCAGTAGTTCAGGGTCCATTCGTTGTGGCCCTCCTGGAATTTTCTACGGGCCGTGTCAAGACGTCGTCCCAGTGCTTCAATTTCTTTGTCGTTTTGGCTGATCATGGTCAATTCCTTAATATACATATATTATAACAAACTGTTCTTTTCAGGTCAACCGGCTAGCTCCATTTGAGTACAAAGGCCAAATAGTCTCTTTCCGAGTCAAAATAAAAAATATAGCGTCCGGGCTTGTGAGCACTGCTGGTTTCAACCAACTGCCAACGCCAGTCCTGTTCCAGAGCTGTTTTGGCCCAGTCCAACACCAGTTCGATCTGGCCAAACGGTTTGACGATCTCGTGGGCATGATTGAAACTGACTGCGTCTCTGAGGAAAGATAGCGGTTCTTTAAGCAAAGTCATCGAGTGCTTCCTGTAATCTGTGTTGTGGCAATTGCCAGTGTTGATAGCTTTCGGCTATGTTTCCCACATAACCCGGGCTGGGTCGGCCCGACTTGGGATCGGTCATTTCGTAAAACATGATCCACTGTCCATCCTGGCACCAGGTGCGTTTGGTATAGTAGTCGGGATAGCCTTCAAATCGGTCCAGACTGCGTTCACAATCGGGTGTGAGTGCCCACAGCACTCCGGCCACGGCCGAGCCCGGTCTGGGTTCAATGGTGGCATGGCAATAAAATTGCAGTTCCCAATCACGCAACAAAAACACACCGCGCGGTCGTGCATTGGGACAACGCCAGGCCATGGCGTCTATGTCCATGTTGGCTCCGTAGGCAAAATACAGCACAGGTTGGTCCGGGTCACGATCTTTCAACATAATTTTTCCTGATGTATTGATCACACTTGTCCGTGGTAGCGAAGCTGGTGTAATAGAGTATATTATCTGTGATGCCAAAGTGGTTGCAAAAACTTTGACCATATCTCAAGCCGTACAAGGCATCAAACGAGTACTGCTGTTTCCACGATTCAAATTGCTGTTCAGTGATTGGAGCATGTATGTTGCCGGCACTGTCACCAAAGGCCACAAATTGTTCAAACGGATTCATTCGGCGACCTCGACCCAGGTATAGTCACCCAACCACTTGACTTGGCAGATGTATTCCCAGTCGCTGGGTCTGCCTGTGGTCCAGTCATTGGGACCGGTCTGTGTGAGTCGTGTGGCTCCGGTATCGGTCTCGCGCAACAACCAATATTTTTGTCCGTGATATATTTGGAATTCGTATTTGGCTGCATGTACCCAATCGGTGATTTCCAAACGCCGGTGTATTTCGGCGGCCTGTTGCTGTAGCACTGTGACCAACTGCATGATCCTGTCGTACTCTTGCTGGGCATGCATGCGGGCCACATTGACCATGATGTCTTTTTGCTGCTCGACCGGTATGAGATCAAATCGTGGACCACCCACTTCGGTGGCATAGGGTGTGACATTGCGGTTGATAAATTCCACCAGCACATTGCCTGTGGTGATATCAAAACTGTTCCTGCCGTCGGCTTGGTTACTGGGTTCAGTCAAGATCAATCCCATAACGCAGAATAATATTTGCCAAACAGTCTGAATCCGTTGGCCTTGCGCTCTTGATGGGCCTTTAAACCTTCGCGGTCCACTTTAAGATTTTTCATGCGTTCATTGAAATCGCCACCCTTTTCAAAACTGTCACTGTGATCATAAAATCGACCTTCGTCGTCATCGTCCAGCTCTTGAGCAAATGCCCAGATCATTTCGGCCAGGATCCAGTCCCAACGAGCATGATGGAATTCGTCAGTGTCCCACTCGTTGAGTTTGGGTCGGGCACTGGTACTGCGTAGTGTTTTGGGCACATCCTCATCGTCGGTAAATGGAGCACCGTGTTTGGTCTCTTTGAGCTGTACCAGCATGGGGTGTATGATATGGGCCAAGGTATGATCCATGCTCCAGGTATCGTATGGATCGATTTTTACCAGGCGTATCTGCGGACGTAGCACTTGGCGTATGTGTTTTATGACCTGGCATACAGGCGTCAAACGTTCGGCCCAACGGTCCACCCAGGCTGGATGATCTACAAAATCCTTGTCCTCTACGATACCCCGGTCGCGACTGCATTTAGACCAAGCTGTCCAGAAGAACGCATAGTCGATAATGGTATACGGGCTCAACCACGGATCGGGATAGCCATTCATGTAAACTTTCATTTGTTTTCCTTTGCTGTTAAGTCTTCAACGCCCTGTTTGTACCAAGCAGTTAGTGGTTCAACTCCAGCTGTTTGCGTCAATTTAATCATGTGTCCATTCATGAACAAGGCTTCATATTCGATCCAGGCACCGGCTTCATATCCGCCACGGTCCAGGTCTTCTCGATAAAATCTTATCAAGCCATCAAAGTCGTCGCACGGCACCCAGCGTTCGTTGGACTTTAGTAATCCACCCCCAAATATACCTTCGCCTTCTTGCCATTCGCTATCATATTTCTCGTGCCAAAGCCGGTCGTCCTCAATGCGGTAATTGTCCAATAACTGAGCATCAGTATCCTTGGTTTGATATTGGTTGCCACGATAGTACAAGTAATCAAACATGCCCATGTTACCAGTCTCCGTTGTCGATCCAGAATCTCACAGTCACGAACAGCCAACCCGCAGACCAGGTACGTTCATTGATCATGGGCCATTCCAGATTGCGTTCTTCATGTGCCCAGGGAATCACGTCCCAGTGTACAGGATTGATCTTGACAATAACCGAAGCACCACTGTAGCGTAGCCATTTTATCATGTTAGACCTCTATGTACTGTAGTTTGAACCACTTGGCTGAATCTTCATGGCCCACATAGCCACGTGGATTACAAACCACCTGTGTTTCACCAATCCAATAATTGCTGTTGTTGTGCATGTGTCCGTGTAACCAAAGTCTGATCTGCGGCCGATCCTGGATGAATTCTTCTAGGTCGCTACGGAATGCACCATTCATCAGGGTGTCATGACGATACATGTCTGCTACACTTTGACCGCTGGGCGCATGATGTCCGACCACAATGTATTTACCGGGATCTTGGGTCACGATACGGACATAATCCAGCATGCGTTTGTGGTCCTCTACGCTGTCCTCGGGAGTCCAACGGGCTGGTTCTTCTTTGTGTTTGTAACCCACACGTATCATAGCACCCTTATCGTCGACCTGATATTTTCCACCCATCATGCCGTCACCAGTCCATTGGGGATTTTTCTCGTACACAGGCACCTGGCGGCTCACGTATCTATTGCTGTTTTTGACTTCGCGGAAGTCATTCATGCCAGCTCGGGTATGCATCAAGGTCAGCGGATCCTCTCGGTTCATGTCGGTCCATAAGGTTCCACCTACGAAGGTCCAGTCCTGACATGTCCATGTGGATTTTTCAAGAATATGCAGATTGGCATAGTCCAGGTGCTGTTGCAAGATTTGAAGGGTCTGTGCCGCATCGCCCGAGTAGTGTTCGTGATTGCCCATGACGTAGACCACGTGCGGAAATTGTTCACACACCTGTTTAAAAAATGCCCGATACTCCCGAGCCAAGCGTTGTTGATAAGACGGTTTGCCATCTACAAAATGATGTGCCACACAGATATCTCCAGCCAAGACCAAGACATCGGCATTCTCATCATTTGTGAGAGTGATTTCTCCAAATTCCAAATGTATATCTGATGCCAGTGCTATTTTCATCGTTGTCTCATTAGTCGATCGATCACGGCAGGATCGCCACCGTCTATGTAAACCACACAGTTGGCGAATCGTGCCTGCAGTCGTTTTTTTATTTCGTCATACGTGGCTCCTTGAGCCATAAATTCTTTGTTTTGTTTATTATAGCAGTAGTACTGATCGTTGTCAAACTCCACAGTGACCGGTATTGCACGACTTTCTAGGTGTTCCTTGATTTCCTCTTTTAGTAATCTTATAGCAAAGTAGTTTAGTACGATCTGTATGATCAGATAGGCCACAGCCGTTTCAAGTAAAAATACAACAAATTCCTGGACAAGATCAATCATGTTTTACGCCTTCCTCAACAACAAATTGTCCAGGAGTGGCAAACTCGTGTGGTGTTTCATCGTGCGGGTCTAGGCCACATTCTTCAACACCATCCCGGTACCACTCGGTCAAGGGTTCTTCGTCCTCGTATTCGGCCATGGTTGCACTGATTTCAAAACATTCGTCCAGTTCTGAGGGCAACTGTTGGGCTACATCGCCCGAATCCATTCCGGACAAATCGTAGTGATCTTCACCGAATTCGCTGTCCCACATGCCGGCAAAGGCCATGCCCGATTCGTAGTACATGGCATTGATGTTGAATCCCAGTTCGGTCATGCGTTCATAGGCCGTGATAGGCGGACTCCAGGCACTATCAAAGGTAAAGTCTGCCGACAGCCCATCATCAGCCACAATAGGATCATAACCGTCTCCACCTACGTCCCATTTAACACCCCAGTGACCAACACACCAATCATAGTCCCAAGCACCGGCAGGATTTGGTACCAATTCTGCTAAAAATTCACCTCGTTTAAAAGCCTCCACGGCTCGGGTAATTTCAGCTGGATTGTCATGTCGTAATGTAACGGAATTTGAACAATAATTTGGCATAATGTATCCTTTATTTAACTATACATATATTATAGCAAATGGGCCTTTTTTTGGTCAAGAAAAACCCAGGCCTTGCACCTGGGCTGTTGCAAAATAACCACGAACGGGTTATTCGGACGGGGAATTAATCTAAGGTGATTCCCAAAGCCTGTGCTTTATATCCTAAAGCCACTAACTTGCGTGAAGGTTTTCCGAGTACATACTCGGTTACCTGAACACCATTGCCAGCTTTACGTGAATTCGTATAAACGGCAAAACCATTTTGACGGATTCTTGTAACTTCAGCTGATAGGTTTTTTACGCCCATCTTGCTGGCCTGGCTTGCTGTCAATGCTTTGCCAGCCTGTAATGCTTGGAAAACCTTGAAGGTTTTTGTTTCTGGATTGAAATGTTTCATTTGATACCTTTCTCTAAAAAGCTGTCTACCGACAGCATTCAACTAGTATAGCGCACACTAACCTGGATAACAAGTCTTTTGAATAGGGATTTAACCATAAATAAGTAAAAAGGCTAACAAGGACCTCTG
>Ga0007867_1000530_pt1 | contig 12997 bp, 10 predicted proteins | sample CryBogCBH25Aug08_FD_71224 | JGI IMG/M metagenome (GOLD analysis project Ga0007867, IMG submission 71224) | Freshwater microbial communities from Crystal Bog, Wisconsin, USA - CBH25Aug08 | ecosystem: Environmental > Aquatic > Freshwater > Lake | place: Crystal Bog, Wisconsin, USA | collected... | reverse complement strand
CAACTAAGACTATGGAACGCCTGGCTGAACTCAAGGCGGACCCCGCCTACGCCGGCATCCGGCTGTCACCGCTGACGTTTGTGGCCATGGCCTTCACCGATGCCGCACGCCACTTCCCCGGCATCAATTCGTTTATTGACGAGACGACGAATGAAGTGGTGGTGCGCCGTCGCGTCAACCTCGGGATTGCCGCCGCCACGCCTCGTGGCCTCGTGGTGCCTTCAATTAAGGGCGCCGACGAACTGTCGCTGACCGGCATGGCCGAAGCACTCACGACGTTGGTGGAGACGGCTCGCGCGGGCACCCTAACGCCCTCGGACATGCTGGGCGCCACGCTGACGATTACCAACGTTGGCCCGTTTGGTGTGGACGCGGCGGTGCCGATTCTGCCGCCCGGAACCGGCGCCATTCTCTGCGTCGGTCAGATCGCCAAGGCGCCGTGGGTGGTCAATGACGCCGTGGTCGTGCGCCAGGTCGTTGAAATCTCGATGACGTTTGACCACCGTCAGATTGACGGGGCGTTGGCCTCAGCGGTACTCGCTCACGTGGGCGCGTATTTGCGGGAACCGCCGGTCTAAGAAACTCGCGAGAGTGCGGCCAACGCGCGGTCGGCGTGCACATTCATCGACAACTCCGAGTTGATGATCTCGATGATGCGTTGGTCGGTGCCAATCACGAAGGTGGTGCGGCGGACCTTGAGGACATCGAAGGCCCGCTTGACGCCGTAGGCGCGGGCCACGGCCCCGCCGGCGTCACTCAGCAGGGGGTAGTCCAACTGATTCTGGGTTGCGAACGTCCACTGAGTGGCGACGTCATCCATAGAAATACCGATGCGCTGGGCCCCGAGGGCGCGAAAGTCGTCACCCACGTCGCGGAAGTGGCAGGACTCGGCCGTGCACCCCTTGGTCATGGCCGCGGGGTAGAAGAACAGAACCACGGGGCCATCTCGCAACGCCGTTGACAGGGTGAAGGAGGTGCCGGTGTGATCGGGCAGGGTGAAGTCGGGAGCGAGGTCGCCGGTGCGCATACCGGCACCTTAGCGAGTTAGACGTCGAGACGGAACCCCACGCCTCGCACGGTGATGAGGTGCACGGGGTTTGCGGGGTCGAGTTCAATCTTTTGGCGAAGTCGCTTCACGTGAGTGTCGAGTGTACGGGTGTCGGACAACTGCAGGCCCCACCAGAGTGTGTCGAGACAGACCTCGCGAGTAACGACTTGGCCGAGGCGTGAGGCGAACAGCGAGAGCAGCTCAAACTCTTTCCGGCTGAGCTCAATGTCGGCACCGTTGCGCGTCACAGTGTGGCGCGCGAAGTCCATGCGAAGATCACCGAAGGTAACGACGTCGGGCTCATCCTCCACCACGACGGGGCGACGCAGGACGGCCCGCATGCGTGCCACGAGCTCACGGAGTCGGTAGGGCTTGGTGACGTAGTCCGAGGCCCCGATCTCGAGGCCGAGAACGACGTTGACCTCTGAGTCCAGGGCGGACACGATGATCACCGGGGTGTGCCACTTGTCGTGAATTTCGCGACAGAAGTCAATGCCCGAGCCGTCGGGCAACATAACGTCAAGCAAGATTACGTCGGGAGTAACTCGCTGCATCTGGTCGCGGGCTTCGGCCAGTGTCCGTGCACTAACAACGCTGAAGCCCTCGACGGTTAATCCCACGGTCAGCGCGTCTTGGTAGCTCTCTTCGTCTTCAACGACGAGCACCAGACTGCGACCCTCGTGGTGTACCTCGCGAAGGGTGGCGCTGTCCTTCAGGTTCTCGGGGGGAAGAGTCTGCGAAAGCGCCACAGTCGTCACCTTAGAAAAATGGGGTTATCAAAAGGTGAACGGAAGGGGAGCAGTTTCTTCCCTCGAAGTTAAACCTTCTCAATTTATTTCTGCAGGGCGAAGGCCTGGTAGTGACCAGTCGGTGCGAGATAGCTGCCGGTCACCACACAGGGGGCTCCGACAAAACAGGACAGGCCGTAGATGCCACCATCGACACCCACGGTGGTGGCACCGGTCGGCGGTGTTACTGGCTGGGGTGTGTTCCACGCCCCTGACGTCTCGGTGACGAGCAAGGCTTCGTAGTTCTGGCCGGCGTTGCGGTAGGCGGCGCCGGCCGTGCAGGTGTTGCCCTTGACGCAACTCACGGCAATGACGCCACCGTTGGGGCCGGCATCCACTGCTCCGGCCGGCAGCGTTAGTTCAGTCGCCGACCGCCACTTGCCACTTTGTTCGGTGGCCAAGAAGCCTTCGTGTTGTCCAGCCGCAGTGACGTAGTTCCCACCGAAGGCGCAGGTGCCAAGCGCGGAGCAGGAGATACCGGCGTAGCCCCACAGGAAGGTTGCCGCACTGGCACTGGCGTTGTGGGGCAGGGCCACGACGGTGGCGCGGCCCCAGACGCCATTGGTCATCGTGGCGACCATGGGAACGTTCTGACCGGTGACGGTGTTGAAGGTCCCAATCGCGGTGCAGGTCGCCGGGGCGTAGCAGGTGATCTCGCTGAGGGTGGCCCCGCTGTACGCCGAAGCGTTATAGGGGAGCACGAGTGGCGCCGCCTCTCCCCAGTGTCCTTTGGCACTCGGCACAACAAAGGCACTGATGACGCCATTGGTCGTGACGTAACTACCAACGGCCGAACAGGATCCTGCCGTCCAGCAGCTGACTTGCGAGAAGGTCACTTGAGGATTGAGGGCGTGGTCCGCCGGCAAGGTCAGCGCGACGGCGCTACCCCAGCGGCCACTTACTTCGGTGTCGGTGAAGCCCTCAATCGCGCCCGTGGGCGTGGTGTACGTACCCACCACGGCGCACGTGCCAACACCGGCGCAACTGGTGCCGTGGGGGGTGGCGTTTTCACTCGACAGCGCCGCGTTGGCGGGGAGGGCAATTGTTTGTGCCGTGCCCCAGACCCCATTGTTTTCAGAGTCAACGAAGGCCGACTGGTTCTGGCCGGCAGTTACATAGGTACCCGCCACGGTGCACGAGAGCGCCGTGGCACAACTCACATTGAGTGCTTGCGTGTTTTGGGTGCCCGATGGCGACACAATCGCTTGGCCCTGAAGCCACGTTCCTGCTCGCTCGGTCACGATCACACCCTGTTGACCCGAGGCCGTCTGATTGACCGTGCCGACGGCAACACAGTTGACTGCACTGGTGCAGGAAAGTCCTGGGAAGTAGCCCTCGAACACCCCAGACGTTCCCGAAGGCAGGGAGAGGGCCGTCGCCTGCAGTGACGAAGCGGCACCGGCTGGCGAGGGGCCGAGACAGAGGGCACCGATGAGAACACCAGTGAGGAGTGATCGCTTCATGACTTCCTTGACTATGGGGTTGTTGTTGGGGGGCATTGTGTCACAACTGAACGGATGACTAGAAGTTACTGGGAAAACGACGGGAATTGGTGGGCCAAAGTGAATTCCAGAGGGAAAAGAGTTAAGCGAAAGTTTTGCTTTTGACACCTTTGCACGTCACTTGTTTTTTACTTTGCCCCTCTACCATTCGAAACGTTCAGTAACGAAAGGTGAAAAGTTCACCTCGAGGAGCTGACGTCCAACGAACACTTTTCTAGGAGGAAAGTTTATGAAGAAGAGCTACCGCTCCTCGGCAGTCGCACTCGCGGCTTCCTTGGCCATGGTTGCGTTCTCGTCGGCCCAGGCTTTTGCTGGCACGCCTACGGTTGCGCAGTACCTGGCAAACGACAACGTCAAGACCGTTCCTGCTTCGCAGTTGGCCATGGGTGGCTCGTCATTCGACGCCAACCTGGTGAACGCTGACTACCCAATCTGGACTGGTCAGGATCAGAGTGGGAAGAACGCTGCGTCGCTGTCGGCTTACCAGTCGCACTCATCGGGCACCGGCCGTGCCAACCTGATGAACGGCACCTACCAGATCGGCTTCTCGGACGTTCCATTGAACGCCGCTGGCCAGGACACCGCTGACACCACTGCCTACGCACAGATTCCTGTCGCGCTCGGTGGCGTGTCGCTCATCTACAACATCACCTTCGACAGCCAGCACGTTGCTTGCCAGTCGTTGCTGAACCAGTACGGCCTGAACCTGTCGGGCGTGACCGTTGGTCACATCTTCGACGGCTCGATCAAGTCATGGGGCGACTCGCAGATCACTGCGACCAACCCTAAGCTGGTTGTGACCGTTGGCAAGACCAAGACGAACTGCCTGACCTTGAGCTCGTCCGAGACCATCAAGCTGCTTAGCCGCACTGCTGGTTCCGGTACGACGTTCATCCTGCAGGACTACCTCAACGCTGTTGACTCGGCCAACTTCCCGTACCCGACCTCGAACGCCTTCAGCGCTGCTGTTGCCACCGAGTCGAACTCGGCCGCCATGGCTCCTGCTGTTGCTGGTCTGCCCGGTGCCTTCGGTTACGTTGAGCAGGGCTACGGCATTCAGAACGGCCTGAAGTCGGCCCTCGTCGGCGGTGTTGCTGACACGGTGAGCAATGTTGCTGCTGACGCTACGCAGGGCCTGAAGCTGATCAACGCTTCGACCTGCAACTCGTTCAGCACCGACCAGCCCACGACCTACGTTGCCGCGAACGTGAACACGCAGTGCTTCACCATCGTCAACTCGGGCAAGGGCTACCCAATTGCCGGCTTCTCGTACGCCATCGTTGCTAAGCACCAGGCTGACCAGGCAACGGCTGAGACCATTGCCAAGTTCCTCCTGTTCTTGGCCTACAACGGCCAGGGCAACAACGCCATCAACGCCTACTACACCCCACTGCCCGCTGCAGTGCAGGCCGTGGCGCTGACCAAGCTGAAGGAAATCACCTACAGCCGTAACGGTGTTGCCACTCAGGCACTCAGCACCACGCTGTAAGTAGTAACTGGTAATTAGTACGGTCGACTGAGGAAGCAACGCACATGAGTACGAACACTTCCCCAGAGATCACCACCAACGCCACCGGTCAGGGACGCAAGTCCCTGACCGGTGGCGACGGTGCGTACCGTGGACTGCTGTCCACAATCGTTGTCCTGGTCTTAGCAGTCGTAGTTGTTTTTGTCTTCAAGCTTGCACAGCAAGCGATCCCCGGCTTCAAATTGGCCGGCTGGGGAATCTTCGGCGGCACCTGGAATTTCGGTGCGGGCCAGTATGGCGTACTGCCCCTCGTTGCGGGAACCCTCGTGACGACCACCCTCGCCCTCCTCTTCGCATTGCCCGTCGGTCTCGGTACCGCGCTGGCCATCACCTACCTCATCCCTCAGCGCCTGCGCCTCGTGGTGACGTCGATTGTCGAACTCCTCGCCGTGGTGCCTTCGATTGTGTACGGCATCTGGGGCTTGCTGACGATTTACCCTTGGTTGAACACCACGCTCTTCCCCCACTTGGTGAGCTGGTCGGGCGGCGCATGGCCCTTCAACGGCACCTACGTGGGCCAGGGCATCTTCCTTGGTGCCATCGTCTTGGCAATTATGGTGCTCCCGATCATCATCGCGGTGAGCCGCGACGTGATTGCCGCGGTGCCCAAGGAACTGACCGAGGGTGCCCTCTCGTTGGGCGCCACACGGAGTCAGGTCATCCGCAAGGTTGTGTTGCCCTCGTGCCGCAGCGGTATTGTCGGCGCCACATCGTTGGCGGCTGGTCGTGCTCTCGGTGAGACAATCGCTCTGGCAACTCTGCTCGGTGGTATCACCACGACGAGCCCGTGGCCGGACCGCTTGTTCGCGACCGGCTCAACACTTTCGGCCGAAATCGCCATTGAAATTGGTGGCATTACCGGCCCTCCCGGCAAGGTTCTGTTCTCACTGGCTTTCATCTTGATGGTCATCGTTGGTGGCGCCACCTACGCCGGACGCGTCATTGTCCGTAACGCACAGAAGAAGTTCCAATAATGACTATGACGAACGCCACCGAAGCTCGCGACATCATTCGCGCCAAGGCACTCTCGAGTGTGAAGCGTCGTGAGAATCTCTCTCGCCTGTACACCGCCACCGTTGCATTGGCCTTGGTCGTGGCCATCATCCCGTTGACGTCGATCATCAGCGACCTGGTTGGCAAGGGTGGCCAGTTCTTGTCGTGGGGCTTCCTCACCCAGAACGTGCACACCCCCGGGTTCAACGACCCGCACAACGTGGGTGGCATCGCCAACGCGATTTCGGGCTCGCTCATTATCGTCGGCCTTGCCGTTTTGATTTCGGTGCCGGTTGCCATTCTGCTGGCCATGGCAATTCACGAATTCAACAACCGCATTATGAAGACGGTTGCCGTCATTGTTGAAGTCTTTGTCGGTCTCCCTTCAGTGGTCTTCGGTGTCTTCGCCTTCATTGCCCTGGTGGTTACCACGAAGCACTTCCTCGCCTACTACGGATCCCTCGCGCTCTGCTTCATCATGGTGCCGGTGTCAACCGTGAACTCGGTTGCTGCCTTGCGAGCGGTGCCCGCGACGTTGAACGAGGCCGGACTGGCCCTGGGTTCAAAGCCTTCGCGCGTGATGTTCCGCGTCATCTTCCCCACTGCGCTTCCTCGCATCATGACTGGTATCTTCTTGGCCCTGTCGCGCACGGTGGGTGAAACCGCGCCGGTCTTGTTCGTGACCGGTTCCAGTGCCCTCGTGAGCTGGAACTTGAACAAGGGAGCCACCACCCTTCCGGCTGCTATTTGGAACAACCTGCAGCAGGGTTCCCCCTACGCCGCCCTCGAGTGCTGGGGCATCGCCCTCGTGCTGATCCTCTTCGTGTTCTTCTTCAACATTCTGGGTCGTATCTTCCTGGCCCGTGCCGAGAAGAAGTAGGAACGACAATGAGTGACGCCATGACTTCGACCAATCCCAAGCTTCGCCTCGTTGACACGACGGTCTTGTTCAATGGCCGTGCCGCGGTCAAGAACGTGTCGTTCGACATTGAAGCAAACAAGGTGACCGCCCTTATTGGTCCTTCAGGTTCGGGGAAGACGACCCTGCTCCGTTCGATCAACCGTCTGCACGAACTGACGCGCCACGCCACGTTGACCGGCCGCATCGAGCTTGATGGCGTAAACATCTACGGCAACGAGATTCCCCTGACGGTGTTGCGTACGCGCATCGGCATGGTCTTCCAGCGCCCAAACCCGTTCCCCACGATGACCGTGGCGGAGAACGTGGTGTCGGGTCTTCGCTTCATCGGTATCAAGGACAAGAAGTTCCTGGATGAGGCCGTTGAACGCGCCCTGACGCAGGCGGCACTTTGGGACGCCGTCAAGGACCGCCTCTCGGCCGCCGCGGGAACACTCTCTGGTGGTGAGCAGCAGCGCCTATGTGTCGCTCGCGCCTTGGCCGTTGAGCCCGAGGTCCTCTTGATGGACGAACCAACGGCGTCACTCGACCCCATCTCCACCAAGCAGATCGAAGACCTGATGGTGACACTGCGCGAATTCACGACGGTGGTTATCGTCACCCACAACATGCAGCAGGCCATGCGTATTTCGGACAACTGCGCCTTCTTGTTGATGGACGACGACCGGGCCGGTCAGCTCATTGAGTACAACGAGACGGACAAGATCTTCAACAACCCGAAGGATCCCCGTACCGTCGACTACATCGCCGGTCGATTCGGTTGATCCGACGGGCTGTTGCCCGTCGCACCGTTCTCTTCTTCCCTACCGCTTGCGGCGGCGCCACGCCACCGCACCCGCGCCACCAAGGGTCAGCAGGGCGATGACGTCCAAGACGTCGTAGTAGGCGAAGCCCGACCACGCAAAGACGATGCGGTGGACGCCGGGTCCCACCTTCACGCCCACCAGTGACGGTGCCACGATTTCAAGTGGGGCACTGTGCCCGTCGACCGTCACGTGCCACCCGGGCTCGTAGGCGGCCGAGAGCAGCACCACGCTGGTGTGGGTCAGGTCAACGGTCGCGGTGGCCCGTCCCATGGTGAGGTTGTCGTACTGTTCGGCGACGTACCCACCGTTGTCCTTGGGCTTCGGTGCGCCCGCAGCCAGGGTGGGCGTGGCGGTGGCGAGGCCGTCGTAGGAGAGCAACGGGTAGACCTTGTTGTCGATTTCGGTCGAGGCCAGGAAGGCGCCCGTGACGGTGCCAATTGTCGACGCATTGACGGACAAAACCCCGGAGGTTTGCACGACGTGAATCACGCCGTAGTTCGGTGCCCTCCACAGGGTGAACTTGCCTCGGCGCGCCACGAAGCCCGCACGAACTGGTGGGTGCATGCTGCTGGGGAGCAGCAACCACCGGATGCCGAAGGCGTTGTAGTCGCCGGCGTTGTACTGATCGAAGTAGCACTCGGGGTCAGTGAGGGTGCCCGAGGTGCGCAGGGTGAAGCCGACGGCATCAATGCCGGGAAGACCCAATGCCAACTGGGCTTGTTCCAAATAGATGAAGACAGGCACGGCGCCTACGGTGAAGTTCTGCCCCCAGTTACTGGGCATCCCGGCGTAGATGCGACCGCCGCCGCGGTGCTCAGCGATACGAATCAGGGCGAGGGCCTCGGCACCCTGATGGGCATCGGCCCGTCGCTGAATAGAAATCCATCGGGCGTCTCGCGTGGCGTAGTGGTTCATTTCCCGTAGTGACATCGCCGAGATGCCAATGGTGGCGATCAACACCAATACCGCTGCGGTGATGGCCGGAATGCGGGCGTACTTTGTTTGGTTGAGGTGCAGACCCTCGTGGAAGAGCGCCAACAGGAATCGAGTGACGCCGACGAGTCCAATGCCGGCGAGGAAGAGTCCGCTGAGCTCCACCTCGGCGATGTAGCGCTGGAAGAGGATGCCCGCGTTGCCGGGGATGAGATCAAGAATGAACGAAAAGGTTGGTCGCCCCGAGAAGAAAATCATGCTCACGGCCCAGATAGCCAGAAGCCCTCGTGCACGAAGATCACGGCGCGCCTTGCTGATGCAGATCGCCAGACCAATGAACACGAGCACCGTGATCTCCGGCCACCTCTTGGTGTCGTACATGTCACCGTGGAAGAGCCACGAAAAGACCTGGCCACCTCCGTACGAGTTGTTAATCGTTGTTCCTACTTGGAAGGTGTTGACCGCCAGCCACTTTCCCTGAAGCAGCAGGGGCAACGTCACCCACAGCGTGGCGAGACCCACGCCGAGTCCGAGCACCGCTGCGCGCGCGCCCCGTTCGACAATGCGCGATGGGCGAATAAGCACCCACACCGCTACCGCCACGAAGGCCATGTAGGCCGTGAGGAAGTGCAGGGCAATAGTGAGTGAGATGAAGAGCAGTGCCCAGAAATAGTTGCGACGATTGTTGATGTAGCGCCAACTGAAGCCCCACGCGAGTGGGAGCGACCACATGGCCCAGAGTTGTGACCACAGCCCGTTGCCAATCCAGAGATAGCTCTTGTATTCGAAGCCGTGTCCGTGAGCGCTAATCAGCAGGGGTGCGAGAAATGCCGCGAAGCCCGACGTCAGACGCGACCAACCCATGAGGCGGCCCGACCAGTAGACACACAGAGGCCAGAAGGCGAGGAGCAGATACAGGGACCAGGCGTACACCTGCGCCATGCCAACGAAGTGACCGATTAATCCGGTGAAGATCGCCGACGAGCTCTGGTAGTCAACAAAGAAGGGTGAGCCCAATGAAAGGTAGGGGTACCAGTGGTCGAGGGGAGAAATTCCCATCGAAATTAGTGATGAGGCAAACGAACTCATCTGCAAGTGCATTCCGCTGTCGTTGGGGTACGAGACCGGGTAGCGCTCGGCCCGAAGAACCCAGAGGCTGAAGAGAATGGGGAACGTGACAAGCAGAGTGCTCGTCCACCGAAGAAACTGTCCGCTATCAGCAACGTATGAGCTGAGCGCCCGACCCTTCTTCTTACTTTGGAAAAAGTCACTTTCGCTGAGCGGCGTCATCTCTCCGAGGGGAATTCGGTTGAGAAGACTGGTTAGTCGGGCACGGATTGCAGTAAGCACGAAACGATCCTCAGTAGGGCTGGTGGCGGGGCGAAAACTCACCTTACAACTCTCGCAGAGTGGGGTTAAATCTTTGTGACGTATCAGTAATGACGTTCCATCCAGTCCCATAATCGTCGTGGGAGAAACCGTTTGTTGACCTGCGGCGACATAGTTATGATGACTTCGATGACGAGCACCACTAAATATTTGACGAAGGTTCTTGTTGCCTTCGTGTTGTTTGCTTCCTTCTTCTTGATTCCCGTTAATCACGGTGTGCTTGGTGCAACACCGGCCTCCGCCGCGGCGGGCCCGACCGGTCCTCGAGGACCGCAGGGAGCTCGCGGCGCCCAGGGCGCGACGGGTGCCACCGGTGCGCGTGGTGCCACCGGTCCCCGTGGTCTTCGTGGCGCGACGGGTGCCACCGGTGCGCGTGGTGCCACCGGTCCCCGTGGTCTTCGTGGCGCGACGGGTGCCACCGGTGCGCGTGGTGCCACTGGTGCGCGTGGTGCCAACGGAACGAATGGTGTGCGTGGTGCGACTGGTGCCACTGGTGCTCGCGGTTTGCAGGGTCCCGCTGGTCCTCGCGGTGCGACAGGTGCCACCGGTGCAAAGGGATCGTCAGGTGCACGAGGTGCCACTGGTCAGCGTGGTGCCACTGGTGCTAAGGGTGCCTCAGGTGCACGCGGTGCCACTGGTGCCGTAGGTCCTCGCGGTGCGACTGGTGCGCGTGGTGCGACCGGTCCTCGCGGTGCGACTGGTGCTAAGGGTGCCACTGGTGCCAAGGGTGCGACCGGTTCGCAGGGTCCTCGCGGTGCGACGGGTGCGCGCGGTGCTACTGGCGCCAAGGGTGCGACCGGTGCCCGTGGCCCTCGCGGTGCGACGGGTGCTACTGGTGCTCGCGGTGCCACGGGTGTAGCTGGTCCCAAGGGTGCCACCGGTGCACGCGGTGCGACGGGTGCGCGCGGTGCTACTGGCCGTGGTGCCACTGGTCAGCGTGGCGCAACTGGTGCAACTGGTTCTCGAGGTCTGAAGGGTTCCACTGGCGCCCGTGGTGCGACAGGTGCGCGCGGTGCCACTGGTCGCGGCACAACGGGCGCGAAGGGTAATACGGGTGCGCGCGGTGCGACGGGTCAGCGCGGTGCCACTGGTGCTCGTGGTGCCACTGGTGCTCGTGGTGCAGTGGGTGCCACTGGTGCTCGAGGACCCGCAGGTTTGAACGGTGCCACTGGTGCCACTGGTGCTCGTGGTGCCACTGGTGCTCGTGGTCTTCAGGGCGTGCGCGGTGCGACTGGTGCACAGGGTCTCCGTGGTGCCACTGGTGCCCGCGGTGCCACTGGTGCCCGCGGTGCCACTGGTGCGAAGGGTGCTCAAGGATCACGCGGTGCGACTGGCGCCACCGGTGCTAAGGGATCTCGCGGTGCTACCGGTGCTACCGGTGCTGTTGGTGCTCGCGGTGCTACTGGTGCCACCGGTGCACGCGGTATCCAGGGTGCTCGCGGTGCAACCGGTCTCCGCGGAGCAACTGGTGCCAAGGGTGCGACCGGTGCCAAGGGTGCGACCGGATCTCGCGGTGCCACTGGTGCCCGCGGTGCGACGGGTCAGCGCGGTGCGACTGGAGCCAAGGGTGCGACTGGTTCCCAAGGCCTTCGTGGTGCCACTGGTGCTCGAGGACTTCGCGGTGCGACCGGTGCCCAGGGTGCCACCGGTGTGCGTGGTCTGAAGGGTGCGACAGGTGCACGCGGTGCGACAGGTGCTCGCGGTGCGACTGGCGCCAAGGGTGCTACCGGTGCCACCGGAGCGCGTGGTCTCCGTGGTGCCACTGGCGCCCAGGGTGCTCGAGGTGCAACCGGTCTTCGCGGTCCACAGGGTGTGAAGGGTGCCACCGGTGCAACCGGTGCACGCGGCATCCAGGGTGCACGCGGTGCTACAGGCCGCGGCGCGACTGGTGCAACCGGAAAGACAGGCGCAACCGGTAAGACTGGATCAACGGGTGCCACTGGTGCTGGTGCAACCGGTGCAGCGGGTGCTACTGGAGCCATGGGTGCTACCGGAGCCACCGGCGCAACGGGTAAGACCGGCGCCACGGGCGCTACTGGATCGACTGGTGCCATGGGTGCCGCCGGTGCTACCGGCGCAACTGGTTCCACCGGCGCAACGGGTAAGACCGGCGCCACGGGTGCAACAGGTGCCACCGGCGCAACGGGTAAGACCGGCGCCACGGGTGCAACTGGCGCTACTGGATCGACTGGTGCCATGGGTGCTACGGGTGCAACTGGTAAGACCGGCGCCACCGGGGCTACCGGTGCAACGGGTAAGACCGGCGCCACGGGTGCAACTGGCGCTACTGGATCGACTGGTGCCATGGGTGCTACCGGTGCAACTGGTGCTACTGGCGCAACGGGGAAGACCGGCGCAACCGGCGCTACTGGATCGACTGGTGCCATGGGTGCCACCGGTGCAACTGGTAAGACCGGCGCCACCGGGGCTACCGGTGCAACCGGAGCCACCGGCGCCACGGGTAAGACCGGCGCAACGGGTAAGACCGGCGCCACTGGCGCAACCGGAGCTACTGGATCGACTGGTGCCATGGGTGCCACCGGGGCTACCGGGGCTACCGGTGCTACTGGCGCAACGGGTAAGACCGGCGCAACCGGCGCTACTGGATCGACTGGTGCCATGGGTGCCACCGGCGCCACGGGTAAGACTGGCGCAACCGGAGCTACTGGATCGACTGGTGCCATGGGTGCCACCGGTGCAACTGGCAAGACCGGCGCCACCGGGGCTACCGGTGCAACTGGTGCTACTGGCGCAACGGGTAAGACCGGCGCAACCGGCGCAACCGGCGCAACCGGCGCTACTGGATCGACTGGTGCCATGGGTGCCACCGGTGCAACTGGCAAGACCGGCGCCACCGGGGCTACCGGTGCAACGGGTAAGACCGGCGCCACGGGTGCAACTGGCGCTACTGGATCGACTGGTGCCACGGGTAAGACCGGCGCAACGGGTAAGACCGGTGCCACTGGCGCAACCGGAGCTACTGGATCGACTGGTGCCATGGGTGCCACGGGTGCAACTGGTGCAACTGGTGCCACCGGCGCAACGGGTAAGACCGGCGCCACGGGTGCAACTGGCGCAACCGGCGCTACTG
>Ga0007867_1000527_pt1 | contig 13021 bp, 15 predicted proteins | sample CryBogCBH25Aug08_FD_71224 | JGI IMG/M metagenome (GOLD analysis project Ga0007867, IMG submission 71224) | Freshwater microbial communities from Crystal Bog, Wisconsin, USA - CBH25Aug08 | ecosystem: Environmental > Aquatic > Freshwater > Lake | place: Crystal Bog, Wisconsin, USA | collected... | reverse complement strand
CGTGCAGTTGATTGTACCACGAAACTCGCACCACTGGCATGACTGCCTGTTCTTGATGGCGACGCCCCTCTTGACAGAAGAGATCATGTTACTGACCACCTTGAGAGACCGCTCGATGGGGACCGGTCCGAGAGACACTGCGAACAGCTCACAGTGGTCGCCCTCCTTGGCGGACTTCTTCAGGATGACGAAGGCACATCGAACGTTCTTCGGATTGATCTCCGGGTTCTTCTGGCACCAGTAGTTCTTGTAGAGCGCCAGCTGGTACTTCTTCGACTCGTCCTGACGCTGTTCCCGGCGCCAACCGGTCCCTGACGTCTTCCAGTCGATGATCCAGTAGAGGACCTCGCCCCGCTTGCCCTTCGTCTTGATCACGCCGTCGATGAAACCCTTGAAGGCTTGGGGGAGGTTCTCGATCTGCTCGTAGAGCTGGTGCTCTGCGTCCACGACCTCCCAGCCTGGGAACTCCCGCTCCATGAATGCGGGGAGCTCGGCGAGAATGGTGGCCGACTCTTGCTTGGCGGTCTCTAGGGCCTTGGCCGTGAACTCCTTGATGGCAGCGTTCTTCGCCCAGGCGATGTCCAGCAGGTTGTGCGCGATGCTGACGTCGATCTCACGCTTCAGCAAGTAGAACTCGCAGGCAGCGTGGACGGCAGTGCCGAACTCCAGAATGGGAGAGGGCAGAAACGATGACAGCTTCTTGATGTGGACCAGCTTGTGGTGCCACGAGCACTCCTTCCACAACTTCACCTCTGAGAAGCTGACGTGGGGCTTCCCAGTCGGCAAGTTCTCCAGCAGGAGACTCTTCTTTTCTTCCATTGCTCGATTGTACTTTGAGCGCTTGGAAATAGACAACGCCGCAAGACCCATAGGATCCCACGGCGTGCCGTTCGTGTCTGAACTCAGAGCGAGGCGTTCTTTCGGACCTCGTCGAAGGTGTACTCTCTGACCATCTTGCCGTTCAGGAACACGGTCTGGAGGATCGAGTAGGGAACCTTCTCGTCTCCGTTCGGGATGGGAACCGTCTCATATCGACCCTCGAAGATCTCTAGGTCGAGTCGACCCTTCTTGCTGCGCTTGCCGGTGTCAGTGATCGGGTCCTTGAAGACGTCGATTCCCTTTCCATTTGCCACGATGTGGCTGCACTTCATGGCGAAGCGCTGCGTGTCTCGATTGTGTTGCTGGAGGAGAGCGCCTCCCATGCCGAACCCGACGTTGGTCGCCGAGTAGCCGTGGATGGTCGCGCTCATCAGGATCTCGCGGATGCTCTCGCGGTTGACTCCGTCACCCTGGATGATGCGGACGTTGTTGAGGACCTTGTAGCCCTTGGTGTTGATCGTGTGACCGAACTTGGCATCCAGGCGCTCGAGGCATCCCAGGACGACGGTGGCAGGGTCGCCCGAGTCGGGACGAATCACCACCACAGCTCCCGAGTCGATGACCTCCTGTTTCAGGGTCTCTCCCCAGATCTTCTCGCAGGCGTTGTAGATGTCGTACGAGTCCGAGACGACTGCTACCAGAGAACCAGGCTTGGCGAAGTTTCGCAGCATGTTTAGGTAGGCCTCTGCCTCGTTCTCCTTGCCCCACGACGTGATGGTCGAGTGCTCAGCAGCCGGAATCGAGAAGGCCGCCATGGGAGTCTTGTAGTGGCGATTGGCAGTGAGGACGCCCACCACCGTGTCGCTGCCCATGAAGTTGACCAGGTGAGCGGCGCCGCCGATCCCTGCCGACTCTTGGCTCGACACTCCTCGGCTACCGAAGTCATGCAGCTTGAAGTTGATCTCGCCCTTGGGGTCGTCGCTCGACAGGTTCAAGTACGACATGATCAGTTTCTTGATCTCCCGGCTCTCGGTGGCCACGGTGATGGGGTACCAGACCCTCATCAGCATGGTCTCGACCCAGCTGGTGACCCAGAAACAATCCGGGCAAGTGTTCTCCACCGTCACTAGGGCGTTCGACACGGGCACCGTCACACCTTCCGGGACTGCCCGGATCTTGAGCGGCAAGTAGCCGTCATGCTCCATCAGGATGTGGACCCACCCCTTGCGGTTGAAGGGCTCGCCGTGGGCCTTGAAGAAGGCCTCTGCCTCGTCGATGTCCTCGATGCTGATGTTCTTGGTCAGGTATCGCTGCAGGATGTACTGCAGGCCGAACATGACGGTCTCCTTATCCCGTCCGCCGCGGCTCTCGATGTACGAGAACACGCTGGTCGTCTTGGGAGGATACTGCAGCCAGTGCGACGCCTTGTACGAGTCAGTGTCCAGGATGATGTTGTGGTCGTTGTTGCACATGTCACACTCTCCGTGTTTCTGCGCCGGGGCCCTCTCTGGGCCCCATCGGCGCCGTGTCAGATTCAGATGCTCTTCTTGGTCTCGACGATGAGGCTCAGCTGCCCGCAGGCCGCACCTGCCTCGATCTCTGCCTTGGTCGCGATGGCGACCGCGTAGTCGTAGCCTGCTGCCTCGAGCTTCTCTGCGATCTTCTTGGTGGTGTCGTTCTTGTTCATGGTGTTCTCCTATCGGGTGTTTATGCCTTCGATCACGCCGTCTCCGAGGCCGTTTGCCTCAGACACGCAGTTGGTATTGATGGGCGAGAGCTTCACGAAGAAGCTATTGGGATCGAAGAGCTCACGAAGTCGGTCGACGTCGAAGTCCTCCTCGTCCACCAGGGTGAGGTTCAGCGTGGTCTTCAGGCTCGACTTGGTCCTGATCTGGCCCAGCTGCTCGATGCTCATCTTTCGGACCGGAATGAGGTCGTCCCGTCGGGCATCGTCGAGGCTGTGGAGCGACACCTGGAGAGTGACGTTGTCCTTGATCCAGGAGTAGTCCGATCCGAGCACGCCGATGGTCGAGACGTAGTGGTGAGTACCGGGATGGGTGGCATCCACCTGTGCGACAGCAGCCTTGACTGCCTCCACGTTGAGGAAGGGCTCGCCCATCCGTGTGTAGTTGATCTTGTGCTCTCGAGCGTCCTCGAATCGGGCGCCGGGGTTCTGGGCGAGGACGAACTCGATCTGCTCGATGATCTCCCCGGCGGTGAGCGACCGCCACTTCTTCATGTTGCCCGTCGCGCAGAACTTGCATCGAACCGGGCATCCCGACATGCAGGACACGCCGATCATCCAGCGCTCTGCTCTCGAGCCCATGTCCGAGGTCGTCAGGGCGTTCTGGTGTCGTCCGATGGCGTCCTTGGTGTAGTAGGGGAGGAAGGTGTCCGTCACCTCGACCAAGAAGCCGTCTTCCGTCTCGAGAGCGTAGACCGTGCCGTTGCTGAAGTCTCTCTGTGCTACGAGCTTCATGACGACCTCTCTGTGATTTCTGTGTTGGACGAATTTGACATCTGCGGTTTCTTGATGTTCGTGCCGAGTCGTGTTGCCCAGGCAACGAATTCTTCGAGCGTTAGATCTGACTTCGCAACGTTGCAAATCTTGCAGCATGTCACAACGTTAGTGATCGTGTATCCCTTGCTAGAATCGACTCGATCAATTCCGTTCCACTTGATCTCATCAAATCTTTCTACGAGTTGACGTGTGTGAACTGCAAGTGGTTCACTACCGCAGTAGTGACATCTCGAGAAGACAAGTCTCTCGAAGTCTTCGCGGGTTAACTCAAATTCTCGGCCACCTTTTCGTGCTGCATCTCTGTAGATCTTGTACTTCCCTTTGAGGAAGATCTCTCGAAGCGGTTTCGTCAGTCTGTTTGACCGAAGCACGCTTGACTTGCAACCACAGCTTTTCACGCATTCACCTTTCTTGCCCAGGAGGTGTGCAGACTTTGCGTAGTGCGTATTTCCGCACTGACAAACACATTCCCAGATCAGCTCTCCGCGACTGTTCTTTTTTCCCGAGAATGACTTGACAGTGAGGAATCCGAATGTCTGCCCAGTTAGGTCTCCCGACACGATGCGAGTCGAGCAAAGCTGTGCACCGCAACTAGTACGCCTCCCAGAGATGATGAGAGAAACCGAAGCAGCGAACTCTTTGCCACATTCACACCTTACCCAGACACGATTGGGAGGCTTCAGCTCACAGTGAATGACCAGAAGCTTCGAATAGACCTGTCCTGTAATGTCTGTCCATCGTTTTGGCATAGACGTACATATCACCATCTCGCAACAAAGCGGCTGATGATGTGGTAGTGGTCCCCGAAGAAGCGGGGTTCGTTGGAGAAGACGTCGCGCAGCGACATCCACCACGCCTTGTCAGCATCATCCATGCCCTTCACTCGCGGAAGCTCACCGTCCGGGAGCTTGATGCAGTAGGCATGCGTGATGATTCGACCGCGGAGGTCTCGGCCCGGGTGGTCGAAGACGCACTGGTCGATGATGTCGTCCTTGAGGTCCTTCGCCGGGATCTTGATCCCGGTCTCCTCCTTGAGCTCACGGATGCAGCTGTCAACCAGGAGCTCGTCGGCCTTGATGTAGCCGCCCGGGAGAGCGATCAGGCCCTTACCGTACTTGCCTCCACGGCGAACGACGAGGACGTGCCCGCTGCAGACCACGACAGCGTCGGTGGTCACGAAGATGGGCTGGTAGGGCGCACCGTTCCAGGCTTCCTTGTCCTGGAGGACGTCGCGGTACTCGTCCAGGAGGCGAGTGAACTCGCGCGTCTCCATCCATTCGGTCAGGAAATCGTAGACCGGGCCGGGAACGAGGGGCTTGATGCCCACCTTGTCCTGCTGGAAGAGGAGGTCGCGGACCTTCGAGGCGTCGACGTCGATCGAGATGTTGGTCTCGAGGTGCTCTCCGAACTGCGGGAAGAGCTTGAGGTAGAAGGTGGACGCGTCCTTCTTGTGGCCGATCAGCTTGACGTCACGACACCCGTCTGTCACGGCATCGATCGACTCCTGAACAGCTGCCGTCCACAACATGTTGTTATAGAGGTAGTCCTTGGCGAGGATGATCTCCACTCGCTTGTTCTCTTCTTCGCTCAGACACGCCCGAATCATCTTGATCCGATCGTTGGACGACCAGGGATTCTTGACGGTCTGCGCTTGATTGTCACTGCCGATCACGACCAGAAGGTTCTTCACCTTCTCGAGCGCGAACTTCACTGTGGCCAGATGCGCTGTGTGAAAGGGCTGAAAACGCCCGATGAATACGCCAAACTCATTCATGACACTCTCCGTGTTGAGTTCCGACGAGATCTCTCTGATCCCATGCGTCGGGGTGGCGAGCTGCCACCTGAGCTAAGTATACTTCACCGAGAAGCAACTGTTCACAAAATGAAAAACGACGCCCGCAAACACGGGCGCCGTTCAAGTTCGACGTTGATCTAGAATCAGGCAGAGAGGTCGAGAAGTGCCTTGTCGAGGGCTGCCATGGCATCCTCGAGGCCCTTATGAGCCACACCTGCAGCAACCGTCTTGTCGTCCACTGCCTTCTGAGCAGTAACGAGAACGGCGGCAGCAGAAACAACGTCATCAGCTGCTGACTTGGCTGCCTTGTGAGCATCCACGGCGGCCTGAGCAACCTCAGCGAGGGTCGCAGGAATGACTGGGGTGACAGTCACTGTGGGGTCAACGGTGGGATCAACAGTAGGATCTGACATGTGATGATTCTTCCTTCTATGGTGCTTGTGATGGTGGATCACGTTCAGATACGTATGGCTACGGACTTTGGATGAGGCAACCTATACAAATAGTTTACCTTAAGGACACCACTTGATGACTCGAGCGTCGCCATTTTCTGCAGTGAAGTCATAAACAGACACATCCAGGTCGCCCAGATGTGTATTGATGACCTTTTCCACCTCTGACCATTTGCCTCCCGCTAGACCACAACCGATTCGCGGCATGTGAATAGACGCGTCCAGGGCCTTTGCATGCAACGCTAGCTCTGCCAGACAGTCTCCCAATGCCTCATAGCGAATGGGAGGCACACCATCCTTGTCGAAGATGCCATGTTGGGCGATCATGTTGGCGACGAAGACCTCGTTAGAGACACGCACTAGCTTCATACGGCCCAGGCGGAAGGGCACGAGCTCTGGTTCGTTGCACCAACCGGGATTCATCTGGTACCAGTTACGGTAGTTGGTTTCTGCGCTCGGATACTCTTTCGTCAGGGACAACACAAATCCGCGACCCCAGGCTCCGATGTCATTGCAGACGTGAGCGACGATCTTGGAGCGATCCTTGTCTTTGTCCTGGGGTTTCGTAGCATCCCCTTGGAGGTAGGTGATCACAGGATGTTCATGTCCACGACGATGACCTTGCCGAAGTGCCCGATGAGGATCTCGTTCTTCTTGAGAAGATCCTTTCGAACGTGAATCGCGAATCGCTGTCCGAGAGTTCCGATATGGTGCTCTGTGATGGTCTTGCTGCACTCCTGGCACAGGATCTTGTGGTCGTCCATGTTGGGGTGATAGAGGACGCTGCACTCAATAATGCACCGGACGTCGTCTCCGACGTAGACGTCGATGGGTGTCTCCTTGCTGCAGTAGCCCATGTTGTATCCCTTGTTGGACACGTCGATCATGGTCTCCATGAGGGTCTCATACCACTCGCGGACAGTTCCTGTGAACTGAGGTCCGATGTGCCCAGGAATTGATAGCTGGACTGCTTTGCCCGTCATCTTGTTAACGAACTTGCCGGGGCAGCGGCTCCAGTAGTACGTGATCGTGTCGTCTGTGTCAGTCATGAATACTCCCATGAGACTGTGAGCGTGCCATCCTCAGGATGCTTCGTGATGTAGATGCGAACTTTCTTCGTTGCGTTTTCTGTCTTCACGTCAACGAAGATCTTGTACTTTTCAGGATCCTGTGTGAACTCATCAACGTACTTGACGATGTCCTCGAGAAACTCAGGCGTGATAGAGAACTCGTGCCTCACTTGACTTCCTTCTTCGCGCTAATGGCGCGACCCACTAGCTTCTCCCAGTCTCTCTCTGGGCGTACCTCGAGGTTCTTTGCCCAGGCAGCCTTCATGACAGATGGTCTGACACCGAGGTAGTCCTCAGAGAAGGCGATCATGGCGTTCAGGTCCTTGACGAAGCAGCTGCCACCGAAGCCCATCACGGGTTCTCCCGTGATGCTGGATCCCATCGGTCCCGGCACCTTCCAGTGGGTCTTTCCCAGTCGCTCGTCCTGGGTGGCGTACTCGATCACTTTGTCGTAGTCTACGTCGCTGCCCTGCTCGTCGAGAGCCTGGCAGATCTGGTAAAACTCGTTGGCGAGCGACACCTTGACAGCCAGGTGGATGTTGGTGACGTACTTTACCATCTCTGCGGTCGTGGATGAGGTCTTGATGATGGGCACGTCCGGGAAGACTGCCTCGAAGAACTGCTTGACCTTGTTGATCTGCGGGCGTGGTCCTCCCAGGATGATGCGCTGCTGGTGTCTCATGTCCTCGAGAGCAGTGGCCTCTCGCAGAAACTCGGGATTGAAGATGACCCGGAGGCCCGCCTTCTCGAACATCTTGTTCCAGGTCTCCGTGCTGCGAGGCGGCACGGTGGACTTGAGGACGGCGAGCCGGCTTCCCGGAATTCCAGCAAGCTCCTTCAGGACGCCCTCCACGATGGTCAGGTCCGCAGTTCCATCTGCATTCATGGGCGTGGGAAGGCAGACGAAGTAGATGCCCGAGAAGCTCTTGTCATCCTCACAGGCCCAGATGAAGTCCGTGAGGTTCTTCGGATAGTACTGGTGGGTCCTCATTCCGAACTCATTGGGAACGAAGGGCTTCTGACCGCCAGTGGCCATCTTTCCAGCCTTGTCGTAGGCGTAGACTTTTGCGCCCTTCTCGGCGAGCACTGTGGTGAGCGACCCTCCCACGAACCCCTGTCCGATGACTGCCACTGTCTTCATTTGATGCCTCTCACGTTCGGGTACTTGTTGGTGAAGTCGTCGATGGTTCTGGCGAGACCGCACTCGAGGTTCGTGTACGTCGGGTTGTATCCCAGCGACCGCATGAAGTCGTTGCTCGTGGGCTTCCGGAACTGGCCGTCGGGCTTGGACGCGTCGAACTTGATCTGTCCCTTGAAACCGATCAGTCGACCGATCTTGCCGGCCAGATCTCCGATCGAGATCTCGTCTGTGCAACCCACATTAACGGGATGCTCGCCGTCGTAGTTCTCAGCGAGCCACCAGATCGCCTTTGCAGCGTCGGGAGCATAAGTGAACTCTCGGACGGGGTTTCCGCTGCCCCACACCACCACGTCGGTGCTCCTCATGTGTGCCTCGAAAAACTTTCGAATAAGCGATGGGATGACATGCCCGCCACTTAGGTCGTAATTGTCGTTGAGGCCGTAGAGGTTGTTGGGAATGACAGTGATGAAGTTGCACCCGTACTGCTGGCGGTAGGCTCTGGAGGCGACGTCCACCATCCTCTTGGCATACGCGTAGCCGTAGTTGGAGTGGTGGGGCGGGCCCATGTGAAGCTGGTTCTCAGTCAACGGATACCTGACGTACTCGCTGTCTGGATAGATGCAGGTCGACAGGATGGACACTAGCTTCTTGACGTTGTTGAGCCTGGCCTGCTCGATGACGTTGATGCCGATCTTGCTGTTGATCCTGTAGAAGTCGGCCACGCCTGCAGTGTTGGCTGCCACGCCGCCGACCTTGGCAGCGGCATTGACCCAGACGTCCTTCCACGCAGCTGGTCGCCATGACCTGCCGAAGTTGGTCGTCTCGGCGAGATCTCCATCAAAGCAACGCTCAGCTGCCAGGCAGTCGGCGGACGGGCACTCACTCGTCAGAGCAGATCCCAGCAAGCCCGCAGAGCCAAATACGGTCGCTCTCACTTTGCCTCCTTCTCCAGGTCAGAGAGGTACATCATCTTGACAAGGTCATCGAAGGTCGTCTTGGCCTTCCAGCCGAGGACCTTCTGCGCCTTGGAAGGGTCGCCCTTGAGGTGCGGCACCTCGTGGGGACGAAGGAGACGCTCGTCGTGCTCCACATGGTTCTTCCAGTTGAGGCCTGCGAGGTCGAATGCCCTCTCCACAAACTCCTTGACGGAGTGGGTCTCTCCTGTGGCTACGACGTAGTCGTCGGCCTTGTCCTGCTGCAGCATCATCCACATCGCCTCGACGTAGTCGCCAGCGAATCCCCAATCGCGGAACGCCTCGAGGTTTCCCAGCTGGAGGACCTTCTGGCGGCCAAGCTTGATGCGGGCCACAGCTCGTGTCACCTTTCGCGTGACGAAGGTCTCACCGCGGCGAGGTGACTCGTGGTTGAAGAGGATGCCGCTGCTAGCGTGGATTCCATAGCCGCTGCGGTAGATGTTGACGATCGTGTGGCCGAACAGCTTAGCAGCCGCGTAGGGAGACGCGGGGGACATTCGTGTGGACTCGTTCTTGAGAACGTCCTCCACGTTGTCGCCGAACATCTCAGAGGAGCTCGCCTGGTAGAACCGGGACTTGGGCGACGTGAGGCGCATGGCCTCGATCAGCCGCTGGGTTCCGAGCGCCACGGTGTCCACGGTCTCCTCGGGAAGGTCGAATGACACTCGAACATGGCTCTGAGCGGCTAGATTGTAGACCTCATCCGGCTTGAACTCCGCGAGAGTGTTGTGCATGGCACCGACGTCTACCATGTTACCGTAGACCAACTTGAAATTGGGACGGTCGAAGAGGTGGTCGACGTTGGACGTGTTGATGACCGAGGTGCGTCTCTTTACACCGACGACGTTGTATCCCTTATCGAGGAGGAGCTCAGCAAGATAGGAGCCATCCTGTCCCGTGACCCCGTAGATGAGTGCTGTCTTCTTGCTCATTGGCTAGACACTAGCCCGCGAGAACTTAGTTGTATCGCTAAGTGTTCACTCGCGAACGTAGAGTGACTTGTACTGGTGGAGGACTTCCACGTTGCCCACGAACATCCGATAGCCGTAGGTCGGGTACCACGTCTCGCAGAATCCCGGATACTGGCCGACAGTGCCGCCCGACTTGTAGCAGATGAAGCTGAGCAGAGCATCCGACGCCCACATGTTCTTGGGAGACAGCGAGCAGTACAGGTCGACCAGGCTGGTGTCTGCGAGCGCTCGCTTGAAGAAGTCCACGTTCAGGATGGATCCTCCGCAGGCGCCGTAGAAGAACTTACCCTTTCCGAGAGACGCCCTCACGGGCTCGGGCAGGAGCTCGTCAGGATTGCAGCCGTTGATGTCGAACTTGAGGTCTGACTCGTTGACGGGCTTGCACACCAGCACGTCGTCCTCCATGAGAATGACGAACTTCTCGCTGATCTTCTGAAGTCCCGTAGCGAATCGGCGAACGTACTCATGGCAACCTTCCACTGTGTCGAACACGAGGTTCTGCTTGTCGCCCTTGTGCTCGAGGTGGGTGTAGTTGCAGTTGTATTGAGCCGCGAGGTCTGTGTAGTCGTAGCCGCCATCGTTCACCAGCACGCACGTCGCAGTTGGATACACCTTGCGGTAGTGCTTCAGGGCGTGCCTGAAGGCCTCCTTTTGCTTGTAGCACTGGTAGTAGGCAGCTACTGTCACGGTCCCACCGGGATCGGAACCATCTTGTGAAGGTTCTTCTTGTGAAGCTCTCGGTAGACTGCCAGGCGGTGGTCCTGTTCGGGAGTCAGTACCTGCAAAGTGTGAATGCCGGTATCGTACCTCATCGCCCACTCTAGCTCCGCATAGCTCATGCCCAGCTGGGACTCGTCTGTCCGGGCATCTTCCCACAGGCCGTCAGTGGGTGCTGCCTCGACGATCTCCTTCAGAACTCCTAGCTCCTTGGCCATGGCCCACACCTCGGTCTTCATCATGTTACCGATGGGAGAGATGTCCACGCCGCCGTCGCCGTACTTCGTGAAGAAGCCCACGCCGAAGTCCTCCACGAGATTCCCCGTACCAACCACCAGCCCGCCCTCCTCGGCGGCAACCTGGTAGAGAGCGGTCATTCGAAGACGCGCCTTCGTGTTGGCCAACGACAGCTGAGAAGCATCGGGATCAGCTGCCGCATAGCGCATGGCGTCATACGCGAGGCTGAGATCGATCCTGTCATGCGCGACGTTGCTGAACTTTCTCGTCAGCCAATCGCCGTGGGCATCGGATAGCGAGGTCAGCTCGGGCTTGCTGTGAAGCGGCAGGCCTAGGACGACCGTTCTGATGCCCGTCATGGCGCACAGGGTGGAGACCAGTGCTGAGTCCACGCCGCCGGAGATGCCCACCACGAGGCACGTTCGACTGTTGTCGTCAGCGTACTTCTTGATCCAGTTGACTACGTCTTGAGCTGTTCGATTCTTCATGGTCTCGCCTTCGCTGTGTAGCACAGGTGCCAGCCGATTGTGTTCTGCAGCAGGTTGAAGATGGGCTTGGGAACGAGCTTCCAGAGGGTCTTGAGGTCGTACTGGCCTTTGACGTACTTGTCGATCTTCCACGGGAAGATGTGCCTGATCTTGACGTCAGTCACTTGCAGGTCGTGGGACTCGAGAGTCCGGAAGAAGCCCGCCGGAGTGTAGGCAAGGGTGACTGGGCATCCTTGTTGTGCCTCAGAATATTCGGCGATAAGCCGATCGATATTCCTAAGGTGCTTTAGTGGGTGTTTTTCCTGCATCAGGATCTCCAACACCCTCCAAGACAGCTTGTTGTAGACCATCACGCGGAATTCCCCTCCCGGGGCGAGGTGCTTCGCGATCTGGGCAAACACCTTGTCTGGATTGGGCGTGTGGTGGATGACGCCGAAGGAGTAGATCAGGTCGAACTTCTCATCGTCGCACAAGATCGAATCGAGGTCCTCTGCAGAGCCCTGAATGATCTCAATGGAGCCTTGAAGTCCAAAGACTTGTGCTCTCTGTCGAGCGATTGTCACTGACGCTTCTGACAGATCGATGGCGGTCACGATGGCGCCGTAACGGGCAAAGTTGATCGTGTCTGTGCCGATGCCACAGCCGATCTCGAGTACCCGCTTGCCAGTCCACCGAGAGAACTCGGCGAACTCCGGATTGTGTGGCTCGACGAAGTAGCGTTTTGCTTCTACTTCATCAAAGTACTCAACCGACCCCACAACCTTCGACGAGTGCCGAACGTTGCAGGGCCTTGCATTCCAGTACTTCGCGACCTTGTCGATGTCAGTCATTCTTTGCTTGTCCGAGGCGGATCACTGTGACACCTGCCTGATCTGGGATGTAGCGGTGCGGATCGATGACCACAGAACCCTGCGGGAATTGCCACGCCTTGAAAGCCTCGTGCTTCGTTCCGATCAGGAAGACGCTGGGCTTGAATGCTACGTCCCCGAGTGGCGGATCGATCTGCGGGTCGTACTGGGTCACGGGAGTTCCACGTTCACGGAGGATGTTGGCGAGCAGGATGGCAGGGCTGCCGACCGTCAGATTGGTCTCTGCCTTGAACGCCTTTCCAAGGATCACCTTGGGCAGGTCGTACTGCTCCATGAGAGTCGCGAGCCACTCCGTCTGGTCCTCACGGGCCAGCATGAGGTCCTCGAAGAAGTCGTGGCTGAGATCCAGCTTTCTGGCAAGCCATGACAGGGCGATGTTGTCGCGCGGGTGGCAACCACCGCCGTCTCCCATGCCACCACGGAGGTACGTGGTGGAGATGATGCGCTCGTTGGCGAGAGACAGGGCGTCGGACACAGCATCGACGTCTGCGCCGATCTTGTGGCAGATCTCCATCATCGAGTTGATGAAGACGATCTTCATGCCGATGAAGGTGTTGTAGGCCACCTTGATCAGCTCTGCGTTCTTGATGGTGGTCTTGAAGAAGGGCTTGTTGTGCAGCGTGCGGTAGAGGTCCTCGGCGGCCTTGCATGCCTCAGCGTCATCGACGCCGAAGAGCACGAACTCCGGATTGAGGAAGTCTCGCATGGTGGTTCCCATGGCGATGAAGAACGGGTTGTAGCACAGCTTGACGCGGGGGCTGAGAACGGGGCGAATCTCTCGGTCGACAGTACCCGGAAGGACGGTCGAGATGATGACCACGATCTTGTCCTGACCGTTGCGGTCAATCGCCTCAGACAGGGTCTTCATGCCCGAGACGAGCCACTCGTAGTTGAAGTCCACGCGGGTCTCGGGGATGCGGGTGTCTCCCTCGTAGGCTCGCACGTGGGGAGTCTGGATGGGGACGAA
>Ga0007867_1000520_pt1 | contig 13098 bp, 9 predicted proteins | sample CryBogCBH25Aug08_FD_71224 | JGI IMG/M metagenome (GOLD analysis project Ga0007867, IMG submission 71224) | Freshwater microbial communities from Crystal Bog, Wisconsin, USA - CBH25Aug08 | ecosystem: Environmental > Aquatic > Freshwater > Lake | place: Crystal Bog, Wisconsin, USA | collected... | reverse complement strand
TCATCCCTACAACTTATGGCTGACAGCCGAGAATGACGTGGGCGGTCGTGACGACGCCGTTGCGCAGGACGCCGAGGGTGACGTCACTGTGAGCCCGATCGGCGTACAGAATCGACAACAAGGTGTTCACGGAGTCCAGATACGCACCGTTAAAAGTCGTCAAGATATCCCCCGCGCGAACGGCCGAGGTTCCCGTTCCGGTTTCCACTGTCTTCACGAGGACCCCGCCACCTTGTGCGTCCTCGCCGACGATGCCGAGATGACTGTGGCATCCACCGTTCTCGGTGACGGCCCGGGCGACGCGAGCGATGTACTCCGCTGAGTACCACTGGTTGCGGGCAGACAGCACCGCGACAACACTGCCCTGGTTGTCCACCGCGATCGTGTCGGGAAAACCCCGCAGATTGGCGTCACTGGCGGTTGCCATATAACTCACCACTCCGTTCACGACCTTTTGCACCGGGTCGCCGAGGGTGGTGGAAGCCCAATCGAATGACGGACTGTTTTGGTGCAACGCGAAAACGGGCGACAGAGCCAGAACGGAGGCGGAGGCGGGGAGCACACTCGTCGCGGCGACGGGCAGCGACGTGCCCAGTTGCACGATGGAAAATCCCACCGCGTGGTCCGTAGAGACCAGGGTGACTGGGAAACGCAAGTCACTCTGGGACGCGCCCGTCATCGAGGCACCACTCGGGATGGGGTTGGTCGTGATCGCGAGATTGCCGGGTGCAATGACGAGTGCACCCGTCGTGGTGATGTGTCCCTGATCGGCAATGACCAGTTCGATCGTGCTGCGCGCGGCGGGTTGGGCGTACGAAGGCAGTTCCGACAATGACGCGGCGACATTCGATCCGAGTGACGTCGTTCGAGGCGGCGACGACGCGTGAAGAATCAGAAAAACCGATCCGGTGGCCAGGACGACGACTCCGAGAGCGAGGACGAGTCGAGGTCGGCGTCGCCTTCGCGGAGCGGCCGTGTCGTAGGTCGGAATCCGGTCGAAATTAGGGAGTTCGCTGGGGTGGATCCAGGCTCGACCCTCAGCGGAGGGAGGCCCAATGTTGTCGCGGCGCCAAAATCGCCACCGTGATCCCCGCGGCGGCGGCGCGGGGTCGTTGGGGCCGTTGTCCACGAAGGACAAGGCTAGAGGCGTCACGGGGGCGAACGGGTATCGCCCTAGCATTGGTCACCGTGGCAACCGACGTAGCTCTTGATGTGGGTACGTCGCACACCCGGCTGGCGACCATCGATGGGGGTGTCCTCTTTTCGGAACCGACCATCGTGGCGATCAATACCAGTAATGGTGAGGTCGTCGAAGTTGGACACGCCGCCGCCGCGGCCGTCGTGCGCAGCCCACAACACGTGGTGGCTTTTCGACCTCTGGCCAAAGGTGCGACCGTCGATTTCGACGTCGCGGCTCGTCTGTTCCGTTCGTTCTTTGACCGTGCAGGCTTTTCGCGGATGTCACGCGTGAGGGTGGTCATGGGCGTTCCCGCCTTCGCGACGGCCATCGAGCGCCGAGCTCTGCGTCAAGCCGCGTTGCAGGCAGGGGCGGTCGAAGCATCGCTGGTCGAGGCCCCCATGGCCGCCGCGATCGGATTGGGTCTACAGGTGCACGACCCGGTGGCCTCGGCGGTAGTGACATTGGGTGCTGGTTCGAGTGAAGCGGCCGTCATTTCGCTGGGTGGCATCGTGACCGGACGTTCACTGCGTTCGGGCGGCGCAGATTTTGACGCGGCGATAGCCACGATGTTGCGGCAGCGCTACAACGTCGTGGTCGCGCCCTACGTTGTTGAATCGCTGAAAAAGAACCTCGCGTCCGCTCTTCGTCGCACCGCGGGTGAGGTTCAGGTGATCCCCGCTCGAACGGTAGATCGAGGGCACCCCGTGTCCGTCGAGACGACGGCGAATGAAGTGAACAGCGCGGTCGCCGATCTGGTCCTCGCAACCGTCAAGATGGTCCAAGAGGCTCTGGGTGATGCTCCTCCCGACCTCGCCCAGGACGTCTTGACGCAAGGCCTGACCCTGGTGGGCGGTCACGCGCGACTTCGGGACCTTCCTGAACTCCTCACGCGTGAGACCGGGGTGGAAGTTCGGTTAGCGGCTGATCCGGAACTGGTCGTGATCGAGGGCCTGCAGCGCTGCTTGCGTGAGATGGCGTCCTTGCACGCTCTGTTCCGTGACGCGGATCGTTAGTCGACGTCGCGATCCAATTGATCGATCGCTGAGCGAACCTGCCAGTCACGATCGTCGCGCGCAGCCTCGAGAGCGCGTTCGACTGCCTCTCCCTCGAAATTGGTGAGCGCCACAACCGCGCGTCGGCGTACGGGAGGCTTATCGGTCAGTGCGGCGATAATGGTCGCCTCGGCTCTCGGGTCTCCAATGGCGCCGAGAGCGGCAATGGCGCTTTCGCGACAGCGCGCGTCGTCGTGATCTGTGGCGACCTTCATCAGTGCGGGCACCGCCTCAACGACCTCACGTTCACCGAGCGCGAATGCCGCAGCGTCGACCACGAGGGCGTCCTCGTCGACGAGAAGACGAAGGAGGATGTCGGTAGTTGTCGCGAGGGTGTTGTGGGGGCGGGCCAAAAGGCTCGCCACTTCTCGACGAACCGAAGCGGTCCCGTCCCGGCTGGCCTCATCCCAGTCGTCGTCGCGCAGCCATTGGTGATGCGCACCCGCACGGAGCGCGAGAACGCGCGCATGCTCGTGGGGCGAATGCAGCGACGCGGTCACCACGTCGCGACTATCTGGACTTATGACGTGCCGGGCGCGCAGAAGTGCACTGCGGACGGCCTCGGGTAGCGTTTGGTCATCTCGGTCCATACACCTATCTCACCACCTTCGCGGCGTGCACCCATCACCGTGGCGATTGTTTTCGCTGCGTTGATTGTGTTCTTCATCCTGAACGCGTGGCACGTGAACGAATACTCCATCACTCCCGGCGATGCGCAACCAGTGGCCCAACTCGTCAGCGTGAAGGGTCTCGCCACGGATCCCCACCACGACAAGATTCTTCTCACCGACGTGTACTTGACACAGCTCACGGCGTGGGGCTTTCTCTTGGCGCATTTCCAACCCCACACCGAAATCGTTTCCGGTGGTGATTTGACGTTGCCCGGCGTTCCGACTGACCAACTGGTGGCTCAGGGTTACGTCGACATGGCGAATTCGAAGGAGTACGCGAAGGTCGCGGCGCTCGAGTCCTTGGGGTGGAAGATTCCTCATCGTGACGTCGGCGCCACGGTCTACGCGGTGCGAGTCCCGTCGACGGCGCACACCGCGGGACTTGCGGTGGGCGACGAGATTGACGCGGTGAACGGATATCCCGTGGCGAATAGTTGCGACATGTTGAGAAAGATTGGCTCGTACCCCGTGGGTGATGAGGTGACGTTGTCGGTTCGCTCGGCAGTCATTTCGCCGTCGGGCACCATTGTTCTGAGGTCCGCCAAGCCCGTGAAAGTGGCGACCGTGGCCGTTCCTCATGACACCACGCTGTCGGGTTGTCCCGCGTCATCACAACCTCTCGTGTCAATGATCGCCGTGGAGCCCGTGGACGCCGTGGACTACACCACGCCCGGTTCGATCAAGATCTCCACTCCCAATATCGGCGGCCCGTCGGCCGGGCTCGCGATGACCCTCACACTCATTGATCAATTGAGTAGCGGGTCACTTTCGGGCGGACGAACGGTCGCGGCGACGGGAACCATCTCGCCCGACGGGACGGTGGGCGACGTCGGGGGAGTGGCGGAGAAGACCATTGCCGTCGAGCGAGCCGGGGCCACCGTGTTTATCGTTCCCTCGAGCGAAGTGGCAACTGCCCGCGGCGCCGCGGATGCGAGTTTGCACGTGGAGGGAGTGGACACCCTCGCCCAAGCTTTGAATGATCTGCGTCACTTGGGTGGCGAGCCACCAATTCCGCTCACGAAGCCCTCTTCGCTTTAGTCCACGTCCTAGTCTTTATCCGATGGACGAACGCCGGAATATCTCGACCACCCGACACTCCTCGAACGAAATTGTTCGCGCGAATTTTGGGACGGTGCGCAAGGGGTACGACCCAAACGAAGTCCGCACGTATCTCGAGGGCGTCGCCCGCGAAATGCACCTGTTCGAGACCCGTGTTCAAGAACTACAGCAGCAGTTAGCTGAAGCTCAGCGACGCGCGGCGAATCCCGTTCTCGATGAGGCGACCCTGGCGGGAGCGCTCGGTTCACAAAGCGCCGCGATTTTGCGTTCCGCTCACGAAGAGGCCGGACGCGTGACCGCAGAAGCCCAGGAGCGCGCGACCGCGATCTACGCGCAGGCCCAGGAGCGCGCCGCGACCTATCTCGTTGAATCTCAGGAACGAGCGGCGGCCATTGTGTCCGAAGCTGAAGCGACCGCGACGCATCTCGACGGGGAAGCGCGCGCGGCCGCCCAGCGTCTGGTGGAGTCCGCCAAGGTGAATGGGGAAGCTCTCGTAGAACGCGCGCGCGAGCAAGGTCGCGCCATTGTCGCTCAGGCTCAGGAAGCCCGCAAAGCCGTGTTGAATGACTTGGCCGTGAAGCGCAAGTCCATGCACCTGCAAATCGAACAGATGCGCGCGGCGCGTGACTCATTGCACACGTCCATCACGAGTGTTCGCGAATCGGTCGAGAGCGTTCTGTCGGGTCTGATGAGTTCCGACGAGGGCGCACGCGCCGCGGCGATTGAAGCATTGCGCAACCGTCCGCCCGAAGCCGAGCCGAGCGAGGACGAAATCTTGGCGGCGGTGCCCCTGCGCGAAGTTCCTGACGTGGCCCCCGTTGTCCTCGAGACGCCCGACCTCAGTTCGGTTACCGCTCCGGCGACGCCCGAAGAAACGACCCCCGCCCGCAAAGCCGACACGACGGTCAAGGGTGGTGCCGCGGCGAACCACGAAGAACCGATTGGCGAAGGGGAACCCGCGGCTGACGTCGTTGAGGAAATCTTCGCTCGCCTTCGCAAGGCCACGCTCGAAGAGCGTGGTGCTGCCGCGCCAGCGCCTAAGCGCGCGCCGGTCGTATCGAGCGGCCCGTCAACACCGGCGGAGGAGCTCTTCGCTCGTCGCGACGCTGCTTTGGACACCTCTCTCGCTCTGCTCACCCGCAAGGTAAAGCGCGCTCTGCAGGATGATCAAAACGTCATGCTCGAGAAATTGCGCAACGTCAGCGGCGTGATCACCAATGAGATGGAAGACGAGTTCGCGCAGCGTCGCCGCTACGCGGAGGCCGCCGGCGACGTCCTGCGCGACGTGGCTCTCGCGGGCGCGCAATTCGCGGGCGAAGAGACGGGCACGGCGACCAGCGTCACCGATTTCTCCGCCGTCGACGAAGCGGCAGCGGATCTCGCGGTCACCATCGTGTTGGCGTTGCGCAAGCGCATCCAGGCGGACGGCAACGGTAGCGGTGACGATCGCGCGAACGCGGCGTACAAGGAATGGCGTGGTGCACGGGTGGAGCGACTGTGCACCGACGTCGCACGACGCGCCTTTCACGCGGGCGTCGTCGGCGCGATGGCCGGTGGCCACGTGCGATTCCTCTGCGCACCTGGCGATGCTCCCTGCGACGCGTGCGCTCTTGACGCGAGTGCGGGTCTGCACGCCGTTGGCACACCGTTCCCGAGCGGGCAGTTCTACCCGCCACTGCACGCCGGTTGTGCGTGCGCGGTCGTACCGGCGTAGGCCCTAGGTCCTAGGCTGCGTTCATGCGCAGCCCTTCAGATGGTTCGTTTGCGCGAACCCCCTCACCGCGCCGTCGGATCATCTTGATCTCGACGCTGGTGGTGCTTTTCCTCCTTCTCCTCTCCTTGCGGAGCTTGGCGACCTTGTGGACGGACCAGTTGTGGTTTTCGTCACTCCATATCTCGAGCGTCTTCTCGACGCTCCTCGAAGTCAAGGTGGGACTCGCCGTTAGTTTTGGCGCGGCCTTCTTCGTGGTTCTGTGGGGCAATCTCTATTTGACTGATCGTTTCGGCGCGCGCGATCTTTCCTTTGAACCCGAGGACGAAATTGTTCGTCGTTTTCAGGACGTGGTTCGCCCTTACGCCGGACGCATCTACGCGGTCCTATCCCTCGGCATCGGTGCAATCGCCGGATTGACGGCTACCAGTCAGTGGCAGTCGTACTTGCTCTTTGCGAACGCGCAGTCGTTTCACTCGAAGGACCCGCTCTTTCACAAGGATCTGGGCTTCTACATCTTTTCCTTGCCCTTTATTTCCTTCATTGTCAACTGGTGCCTCGCGGCTCTGTTCGCCATCCTCGTCTTCACGACGATCTTCCACTATCTCAACGGTGGGATCCGAGCGGCGCGCGTGTCACCTCGGGTGTCGCCCGCGGTGAAGGTGCACATCAGCGTGCTCCTCGCCTTTCTCGCGCTCTTGAAAGCTGCCGGCTACATCATTGCGAAGTGGACGCTCGTGACGTCGACGACCGCGTACGTCGAAGGAGCGGGTTACGCGGACGTCCACGCTCGTATTCCGGCGCTGACGATTCTGTGCTTCCTATCGCTCGCCGCCGCCGTCATCTTGTTGTTCAACATCCGGATGCGCGGTTGGTCGCTGCCGGTGATTGCCGTGGGCTTGTGGGCCTTCGTCGCCATCGTTATCGGGGTTATCTATCCCGTCGCCCTGCAGGCGTTTCGCGTCACTCCGGCTCAGAACCATTTGGAGTTGTCGTACATCGGTCGCAATATCGACGCGACGCGAGCGGCCTTCGGTATTTCGAATGTGAGCGAGCACAGTTACGCCGCGTCCACCACGATTACTCCCGCCGTCGTGCACCAATCGGCGGGAACCCTTTCGAATATTCGACTCTGGGATCCGGACCCGAAGATTGCCCTCGAGACGGTGAACCGGCTCCAGTCGATCCAGTCGTACTACCAGTTCACCTCACTCGCGGTGGATCGGTACTTCGTCAACGGCGTAGAAACACCAGTCCTCATTGGTTCTCGTATCACCAATACGAGTGCTCTGACGTCGCCGTCGTGGGTGAACACTCACCTTGAGTACACGCACGGCATCGGCGCCGTCATCCTCCCCGCCAATACGAGTGCGGGTACGACGGGCAATCCCAGTTTCGCCATGGGCAACGTTCCTCCGACCTCGAGCGCGGGCCTACCGGTTCTGACGCAGCCGAATATCTACTTCGGCGTCGGGATGAGTGGCTGGTCGGTTGCCGACACGAAGCAGAAGGAATTTGATTACCAAATCAATTCAGGCCCGAATGCTGGCAATCCCGTGGAGTCGCATTACACGGGTAGTGGTGGCGTACCGGCCGGAGGCCTCTTGCGACGTGCCGCATTCGCTCTGCGCTTTGGTGACCCGAACATGTTTATCTCGAGTCAGATCACCTCAAAGAGCCGAGTGATGTGGGTGCGCGACGTATCCGAGATGGCGGCCAAGGCTGCTCCCTTCCTGTCGTGGGACGCTCACCCCTACGCCATCGTCGCCGACGGACGGGTCCAGTACGTCTTGAACGGCTACACCACGACGTCGAACTATCCCTACAGTGAAGACGCCTCGAACCAAACGGTGCCCCTCGACAACGGCTTGCCGGGTTCGTACAACTACGTGCGCAACTCGGTGGTGTGCATTGTCGATGCGTACAACGGCTCCATGAGCTTTTACGCGCAGGACCCGAACGACCCTCTTTTGCAGGCGTATCGCGCGGCCTTCCCGAACATGTTCAAGCCCATGAGCGCCATGGAGAGCGCGGTGCGAACTCACCTGCGCTACCCGCAGGATCTCTTTTCGATCCAGGCGGCGACTCTCGGCCGCTACCACATCACCACGCCGTCGAGTTTCTACAACGCCAGTGACCGATGGGAAATTTCGCCCACGGCCGGTGCGGGTTCTCCCAACCAGTCGTTGTCGTACACGAAGACGCGCGACAGTGCTGGCAACGTCATCAACGTGAACTTGTCGCCCATGGATCCGCTCTATCAAGTCATGGCATTACCGGGCGAGACGAAGCAGCAATTGCTGCTGTCGGCGTCATTCGTTCCGGCGGGAAATTCTTCGACCGTGCAGAGTTTGCGGGCCTTCATGATCGCGTCCTCTGATCCGTCTGACTACGGACAGCTCAACGTCTACGTCACGCCTCGTGGCACCACGGTGACCGGTCCCGCGCAGGCGGACTCGGAGATCCAGCAAAACAAGAAAGTCAGTGACACGATCACGCCGTTGGACCAGCACGGCTCTCACGTGATTCTTGGTAACAACCTCATGATTCCGCTAAAGAATTCGATCTTGTACGTGCGTCCTATGTACGTGACGAGTTCGGCGAACCCGCTGCCGCAGCTCACCGACGTCATCACCGTGTTCAACCAGCACGTGGGCATCGAAACGTCCTTGTCCGCGGCGGTGGCGGACGTCTTGGGTACTTCTAGCGGCGGAGGAACAGTAACTCCTCCCAACCCCGGCCACGGCACCACGTCGAGCTATCTCGCTCTCGCCGCGACGGCGTACGATCACGCGCAATCTGCTCTCAAGGCGGGCAACCTGGCTCAATATCAAAGCGACGTGAACGCGATGAACGCGTATCTCCGTTTGGCTCAGTCAGCGTTGGTGTCGGGCAAGTAAGCCGAACTGCGGAAGAAGGCGGTCGCCAGGAGTCGGATGAGGCCGATCCACTCGTCATAAGGAACGGTGGGCGTGTCGTGCACTTCATCGAGCACCCACCCGTAGTCGAGCGCTCGCATCACGAGTGAGGCGGCGCTTGAGCTGACCTCTTCGCGAATAAGACCTTTGCTCTTCAGAGTGTCGATAATTTGCATGTTTTGATGCTGCGCGAGATCGGAATACTTCGCGTATTCCGCTCGAACCGAAGGCCTCGTCTGCGCCGCTCCCACCAGGCGAGCGCGTAATGCGCGGTCGACGCGGCGGGACGGATCGTGTGCGATCAGGGCGTAGTTCACCATGAGCTCAACGGCATCGTCGGTGTCCTGAGCGGCTTGGAAAGTTAAGTGTGCGAATTCTCGCAGCGTGTTGGTTTCCTCGGTGACGATCGCTACGAGAGCCGCGTCGATAAGTCCTTCGCGCGAACCAAAGTAGTGATAGAGCACGCTCGTGGCGCAACCGGCGGCCTTCGCGACGGCGGTTACCCGAAACGAAGCCTCGTCTCTTTCTCGAATTTCCTTGACGGCTGCTTGCAGGATTACGTCTCGGGTCGCCACAGTTCGAGTGTATCGCTATACAGTTTATTTACTACAACCTGTAGGAGACAACTGCTCTCGCTTTGCTGCATCGACGTGGAGTTGCGAACCAATGTGCAGTGCGTCATGAACGATGACGCCACAAGGCAGTCGTCGGACAATCTTGATCGCGAGACGGCCTTCGGATAGTCACACGGTCGGTGATGATGGCGTCGCGGTGACCAGTGGGCGACGACAACGCCGCGTATGGGTGTCGTCGAAGTGAGAGTCGTTTTGTCTCGAGTGCCACTCGCGCAGTAGACTTTCCGGACCGCCGCGGGGTGGAGCAGTCTGGTAGCTCGTCGGGCTCATAACCCGAAGGTCGCAGGTTCAAATCCTGCCCCCGCCACGAAGAAGGACAAGGGCCTCCCATAAGGGAGGCCCTTGTCCATTACACCGTGATTTACACATTCGACTTGCGTCGGCCGTAAAGTCGAGAACGTGGCCGGGTCGGGAACCATGCGTGAACGCAAGCGCGGTGTGTGGACTTTGCGCGTCGAGGTGCCAACGGTCGGTAGTGGTCGTCGCTGGAAGACCACTACCTTCAAGGGATCGAAGGCAGGCGCAAAACTTGCCCTGGCTGATCTCGTCAAAACTGTGAACGAGCAGTACCGCACAACGAAGCGTGGGCACGATTACACATTCGATGACCTTTTCGCGGCTTGGATTCGAGGCCTAAGTCTGACGACCGAAAATCCCCGGTCAGCAACCACGATCTACCAAGAGACAAAGCGATTTGAACGTCACGTCTCCCCAATCTTCGGGTCTCGACTAGTCGAGAGTGTTGAGCGCGAAGAGTTCAAAGAGTTTTACGCGACTCTAAGACAGACGCGACGGCTGCCCGGTGACAAGCACGACCGACCGCCGTTGTCATCAACGAGCGTGGCGCGAGTCCACGAAACCCTCCGAGCAATGTGCGCGTGGGGAGTCGATCAGTCGCTGATTCGGCAGAACCCGCTCCAATACGTCAAGCGACCTCGAATCGTCCTACCGCCACCTCAGCCTCCTGACCACTATGTCCTTGACAGTCTCTTGCAGCATCTATGGAGAACCGACCGACTTCTATGGATCGCGGTTCGTCTGGCTGCAACTACCGGCGCAAGGCGAAGCGAACTCATCGCGCTTCGGTGGCTCGACGTGGCTTTTGTTGGCAAAGGAGCCCCGGCGATTCAGATTGACCGCGGCCTGACGTACGTGCCACGCCTCGGAATGGTTCAAACTGACACAAAGACCGGCCTGAGCGGAACAGCGCGAATCAGCATCGATGGTGAACTTGCCGAAGTTCTAAAGGATGCATGGATCGAGTTCATGAAGTTGAGTGACATGCGCCGCAAAGATGGGTACATCTTCACTGATGACGCTCTTGGCAAAGTGCCATGGCACCCGGACACTCTGACAACGCGGCTCCGTCGCGCTGTCGATAGGTGGGGCAAGGTTCCCAAGGGAAAGCGTGTCACTTTCAAATCGTTGCGGGCGTACGTTGCAACGGAGCTCGAAGCACTTGGTAATGATGCTGCAACGGCGCAAGCGGTATTGCGTCACAAATCTCCATTGACGACACTCAGGCACTACGCCGCTGCACGTGAACGCAACCAGCGTCAAGCCACTGTTGGTGTGGGCGAACAGTTCACAAGGCGAGGAATTTCCAAGCCCAGTGATTAGGCGGAACCTCACCGCGGCGGCATTCAACTGACTGCTCCGTTCGGCGTTCTACGGGCGGACCTACTTGCGGAACACTTCGAAGCACTCAAAGTCGTTCTCTGACTGACAAATCGCCATGGCGGCGATCCTCAATCCAACCTTGACCCCACGCCCACAGCGGTCGTGGGGTCAAGGTTGGATTGAGATTGAGAAGAGAACTGTGAGAGAAGAGAGTGGAAGAGAAGAGCAGGGGAGGGAGAGGACAGCAGTTGCTCCTCGCGACAAGTGCGCGCCCGCGCCTCACGGAGCGCGATTATCTGGCACTCGCGTGGTTGGTTGAGCAAAGAGCCGCAACGACAGTGCAACTGACAACGCTGCTTGGTGACTTGGGGGGATCGCCAATCAGTGATCGCCGCGGTGCCCTCATCATCAGCCGTTGGGAGAGTCTTGGGCTTGTTGAACGGGATCACGTGTGGCATCGTCGGCCAGCCGTCGTAATGCCGACCGGCGCAGGGGCAAAGTTGATGGGCTTGAGAAGGTGGCGCAAGCCAGCCATGGGCACGTTGAACCACACGCTTCACACTTCACAAGTGCGACTACAAGTCTGCCGACCGGGAAGCCCTAGAGGTTGGAAAAACGAGGAGCAACTCCGTGAAATTTTGCCTACTGGTGCACGGGTGCCCGACGGAGCAATCGTCGAGATTGATGGGGCGCTCACCGCCATCGAAGTGGAGCTGACCAGCCATGGCCGAACCCGAGTGCGCGAAGCAATGACCTCCTTACTGTCGGTCCGCTCGGGAGAGTCCAACTTGTTTGGGCATGTCCTCTACTTGTGTTCGATGGCCGTTATGACGCAGGTGACAACCGTTCGTGATGAACTCCCTGAATCTTCGAGGGCAAGGGTTGTCGTTCTGCCATGTCCCCAACCTTGACTGAAAAGCCGACAACCCATTCAAAGGTGGACAAGTCCGCGAAGGAAACGCTCGTGGAACTTGCGGTAGCCGCCGCATTATTGATGCCACTTTCTTTGATTGCGATCGTGATTGGTTGGCTAGTCGCTCGCAAGAATGAGTTTCATCGCCGACTCACCGCGATGACTGCTGTGCTGGGCATTGGCTCGCTCACCGTGTTCGCGATTGTGGGCCGACGAGCGTACGTAGAGGGTTGGGCCGATTTCTGGCTCTGGCTCTGCAGTAGTCACGAACCGCCTACATGGTCCGAATGGCTTTGGCTGATTGTTGTGGGCTTCGGGGTTGGTTGGCCGACAGGGTTTTTCATGTACCACCTCTATGAGCACATGGCCGCAAAACATCCTCTCAACGGTCCGCAGTCGCAAAGTGCTCGCCGAAAGAGGCGATTGTCGTCACTGGCGAGCGCGGCTGAGCATTCTTCGCGTGTGCCCCTTCTGATCGGTACGCGCATGGTGCTGGGACCGTGGCTCGATGGCGACCGGGAACCATCGACGAGAGACGGACGTTGGGCTGTGGTTCCAGACGACGCCCATCACCTGATTGTCCTGGGGGCGACGGGCGCGGGAAAATCCGTCACGATCGAGCGACTGGTTGCGGCGTCTCTTGCAATGGGACATCGTGTCCTGTTTATTGACGGCAAGGAAGATGAGTCAGCAGGCCGTCGGCTCGCAGCAATGGCGCTTGCGCAAGGGGTCGATGGGCAGCGCATCAGGACGTGGCCTTCCGGCGGTCCAATGGATTTATGGCGAGGCAATGCGCAACAAGTACTCGACCGAGCGCATTCGTTGATGGAGTGGACTGAGCCGTTCTATGAACAGATTGCAAAAACCGCTTTGCGCCTCGCCGTATCCGACCCACGAGGTCTTCCCGAAACATTGAGCGAAATGATCGCGCGTCTCGACTCCGGATACCTCAAAGGGACTTGGGCTGGTACCTCTTTCGCCGACGTTGCTTCGAGACTCACGCCCGAACTTGTCGCGGGCGTCAAGTTGCGCTATTTCGGCCTTGACCAAGCGTTGAAAACGGTGGGAGCCGTTCCTTCGAAAGACTCTGATCGAGGCTGGTCGATCGATACATGTGACTTCGCGTACATCTCTCTGCCGACCTCTACAACTCCGATTGTCGCGAGCGGGTTTGGCCGGGCAGTCCTGTTCGATGTCATGACTTGGCTTCGCTCTCCCGAGCGGCGGGGTGATGCTCGCCCCGTACTTCTCGTTGTTGAGGAACTCGGAGCCCTAGTGGGAAACGACGAAGGAACAGGGCGAGTGATCGTCGAGATGTTGGAGCGTGCTCGCTCCGCCA
>Ga0007867_1000511_pt1 | contig 13208 bp, 18 predicted proteins | sample CryBogCBH25Aug08_FD_71224 | JGI IMG/M metagenome (GOLD analysis project Ga0007867, IMG submission 71224) | Freshwater microbial communities from Crystal Bog, Wisconsin, USA - CBH25Aug08 | ecosystem: Environmental > Aquatic > Freshwater > Lake | place: Crystal Bog, Wisconsin, USA | collected... | reverse complement strand
AGGCTGCGGCGAAGAAGGCTGCTCCCGCCAAGAAGGCTCCGGCGAAGAAGGCCGTCGCCAAGAAGGCCGCGCCGGCCAAGAAGACGGCGCGTCGCTAAACAACGCGCACAACAAAGCCCCGTTGCCTTCGGGTGACGGGGCTTTGTTGTTGATCGAGCGTCGCGAGGAGTGACGTCGGAAGAGGTGCGAGAATGTCCCCTATGCAATCTCAGGCTCAGTACGTATTGCGCACCGTCGAAGAACGAGGTGTGCGTTTCGTGCAGTTCTGGTTCACCGACGTCCTCGGCCGCCACAAGGCGTTCCACGTCACGCCGGCCGAACTCGCCGACGCACTCGATGACGGCATGACCTTCGACGGCAGCGCGATCGACGGCTTCTCGCGCGTCCAAGAGTCCGACGTCCTCGCTCGTCCCGACCTCACTACCTTCCAACTGTTGCCCTGGCACGCGGAAGGTGCGGGTGTGGCGAGTGTGTTCTGCGACATTGTCCAAATCGACGGTACCCCCTTTGACGGATGCCCGCGACAGCAACTGCGACGAGTGCTCGCGGGAGCGCACGAACGTGGCTACACCTTCTACGTCGCCCCCGAGATTGAGTACTTCTACTTTCACTCCCTCGAGACCTCCGGCGCCCCGGTGCCCGTGGACCGCGGCAGCTATTTCGACCTACTCCCCGACGACGACGCGAGCCAGCTGCGACGACGGACCGTGTTGACGCTCGAAGAAATGGGCATCGGTGTCGAACACGCCCAGCACGAAGACGCTCCGGGGCAACACGAGATCGACCTCCGCTACACCGACGCGCTCACGATGGCCGACACCGTGATGACCGTGCGTCACGTCATCAAGGAACTCGCGCGCCAGAGCGGCCTCGCGGCCAGCTTCATGCCGAAGCCCCTGTCGCACGAACAAGGTTCGGGGATGCACACGCACCTGTCCTTGTGGACCGAGGAGACGAATGCCTTCGTCGGTGACGGACCCTACGGTCTTTCGACGGTCGCCCAGCAATTCATCGCCGGTCTCGTCCATCACGCCGCCGAGATCACGGCGATCACCAATCAGTGGGTGAACTCCTACAAGCGTCTCGTCCCCGGACACGAAGCCCCGGTGAACTCCGCGTGGGCCCGGTTCGAGCCGTCCGCGTTGGTCCGCGTCCCAACCGTGAAGACGGGGCGACTCGAGTCGACACGACTCGAGTACCGAGCACCCGACCCGGCCGCCAACCCGTATCTCGCCTTCGCGGTCATTCTCGCCGCCGGACTTCGCGGCATCGAAGGTGGCTACGAGTTGCCGGCCGAAGGTTCCTCCGCAGCACCCCTGCCACGTTCTTTGGCCGAAGCGGTGGCTCTCATGGAGGGATCCGCGTTGCTACATGAGACGCTGGGCGAGCACCTCGTGACGTGGTTCTTACGTAATAAGCGCGAAGAGTGGGCGTCGTACCGCTCCGAAGTGACCCCATTCGAGCTCGAGCGTTACTTGCCACTGCTGTGAGCATCGACATCATTCTCTGCGTGCCCTCGTGCGAAGGGCCGGTCCGCAAGGCCTTCGAGCTGACGGGTGTCACGGCGGCTGTTGCTACCTCGCCTCGCCTCAACGAGATCGCGGCCCTCGAAGGGGACGACGGCTTCGCCGGCGCCGTCGTCGACGCCACGACTATTGCGTTCACTGACGCAATGAGTCTGTGCCGTCAGTTGCGCGGTCGCGAGCGAGCCATCTCACCGATCATTCTGATTCTGGACCGCTACCAGATGGACGAGTTGACCTTTCGCGAGGACCTCTTCGACGACTTCGTGATCGCGCCCGCCGACGCAACCGAGCTCGCGACGCGTCTGCGACACCGACTGCGCCGGGCGGGACACGACGGCGGGGCCTCACTCATTGAGCAAGGCGGCCTCACCATCAATCTGGAGACCTATCAGGCCTCCATCGCCGGACGCACCTTGGACCTCACCTACATGGAATACGAGTTGTTGCGCTTTCTCGCCACGAATCCCAATCGCGTTTTTACGCGCGAGACCTTGCTCAATCGCGTGTGGGGATACGAGTACTACGGCGGCGCTCGAACGGTCGACGTCCACGTCCGACGCTTACGCGCCAAGTTGGGTGAAGAACACGCGCACCTGATTCAAACGGTGCGTTCCGTTGGTTACAAATTCGGCCCGAACTCCAACTGGTCGCTCGGCGAGTAATTACCCGAGCGGCGCGTACGCCCAGAGTTCGACTTCCGCGCGGGCACCCAAGGGGAGTTGCGCAACCGCGACGGCCGACCTCGTCGGTCGCGGCACCTCAAAGGCCTCAACCCAGACGTCATTGCACGACGCGAAGTCAGCCATGTCGATGAGGAACAACGTCGCCTTCACGACCTGTGAGAAATCAGCTCCCGCCTCGGCCAGCACGGCGCGCGCGTTGATCAGGGCCTGACGGAGTTGATCACTCGCGCCACCCTCCACCATCACCGGTCCCGAGTCACCGGGAAGAAGACCCAACTGACCCGATATGACGACGAGATCACCCGCGCGACGCCACGGTGAATACGGACCGACGGGGGCGCTCACGGCGAAGAGGGTCTAGCTGAACGAATTGCCACAACCGCAGGTGCGGGTGGCGTTCGGGTTGGTGATGTGGAAACCAGCGCCCTGAAGGCCGTCGGCGAAGTCCAGCGTCGAGCCATTGAGCAGATCGGCGCTCTGCGGGTCGACGACGACCTTGACGGCGTCGAACTCGCGCAGAACGTCGTCCTCGGCGAATTCGGTGTCAAAGAACATGTCGTAGTTGAAGCCCGAGCAACCACCGGGCTTGACGGCCACACGCAGGGCGAGCACTTCGTCGGTGCCCTCGGCGGCGATCAGCTCGGCGACCTTCGCCACCGCGGCGGCGGTCAGGGTGATGGGGTCGGCGGCCTTCTTCGTGAGTTCTACGGAAGTAGCGGTCGTCATGGGGTTTCTCCTTTGTGAGAAGCGCGTCTCACTTATCGTAGCGACCCGACGCGCTTTTGAACACCCCAGCGCCCCTCACCGGTAGCGTCGCGCTATGACCGCCGACCTCGTGAGCGCCCTTCGCGAACGCTTGGCCGCGGTGCGCGACCCCGAATTGGGCGGTTCCATCGTGGAATTGGGCATGGTCCGCGACGTCGAGGTCGATGACGCCGGCCACGCCCGCATCTAGGTGGCTCTCACCACGGTGGCCTGTCCGCTGCGGGGAACTATTGAGCGCGACGTGCGCGAAGCCGCCTTCGCGGTTGACGGCGTCACTTCGGTCGACGTGGCGCTCGGGACCATGAATCCCGACGAGAAATCAACCCTGCTCCGTCGCGCGCGCCGCCTCGCGCAGGCCCAGGCGCCGACCACGACGCTGGCTCCCGGTACGCCCGTTCTCGCGATCACCTCAGGCAAGGGCGGAGTTGGGAAGTCGTCGGTGGCAGCGAATTTGGCGGCCGCTCTCGCCCGATCGGGTCGCACGATCGGTGTCCTCGACGCCGATATCTGGGGATTCTCCCTGCCGCGGCTACTCGGCGTCAGCGGCGCCATTGAGGCCAGCGGCGGCAAGATGCAACCCATTGAGCGACCCGTCGGTGACGGACGCCTCAAAGTGCTCTCCATGGGATCTCTCGCCGAAGAAGACCAAGCCCTCTTGTGGCGGGGCCTCGTCGTGCAGCGGGCGGTCCAGCAGTTCGTCGAAGACGCCGATTGGTCCGACGTGGACTACCTCGTCATCGATACGCCCCCCGGCACGGGCGACATCGCCATGACACTCGGGCGCATCTTGCCGCAGACGTCGCACCTCATTGTCACAACCCCAGCGCTCGCGGCACAACGAGTGGCCGCTCGCGCCGCCGACTTCGCGCGTAAGTCCAATCTCCGCGTCGTCGGAGTTATTGAAAACATGAGCGCCTTCGCGTGTTCGTGCGGAGAAGTCCACGACCTCTTCGGTGTCGGCGGCGGCCAATCACTGGCGGATGAATTGCGCGTTCCGCTCCTCGCGTCCATTCCCTTGCGGCGCGCGGTCTCCCACGGCGGTGACCTCGGTGCACCCGCCGTGCTCGATGACGACGACACCGCAGCGCTCTACGCCTCCGTCGTCGATCGTCTCGTCACTGATATCGCGCCGCCCGTCGGAGCGGCGGGGTGCTCGGCACGACTGATACAGGCGATCGAAGACGCCGTTGACGACGCCAACTAGCTGAGACCTACACTCGCGTCGTTACCGAGTCGGAGGTCGACGTGCGCATAGGGATCCTCACCGCCGGTGGCGACGCGCCCGGACTCAACGCCGCGGTGCGCGCCATTGGCCGTAGTGCGCTCAGCGACGGCCACGAGGTCGTCGGCATCGAGGACGGATGGGCTGGTCTCCTCGGCGACCTTCGCGTACGAACGCTCGATCGTCCCGCGCTCGCCGGCATTCTCCAGGAGGGTGGCACCCTGCTTGGTTCCGTGCGCCGCGACCTCGATCACCCGGCCGGTGGCCGCGAGCAGGTCTTGGCGAGTATCGACAAAGAATTCGACGCTGTGGTGGCCATTGGGGGAGACGGGACCTTGTCCGTCGCCCACTGGCTCGCCGAAAGAGGTGCGCCCATCGTCGGAGTGCCGAAGACCTTGGACAATGACCTCGCCGAGACGGAATATTGCATTGGCTTTGACACTGCCGTCTCCATCGTTGCCGAAGCGCTCGACCGACTGCACACGACAGCGGCCTCACACCATCGCGTTCTGGTGCTCGAGACCATGGGACGTTCCACGGGGTGGGTGGCGGCCCTCGGCGGTCTCGCCGGTGGTGCCGACTACATCGTGATTCCCGAGTTCCCCGTCACGATGGACGACGTCGTCGAGCACATCACGCGGCGCCACGCGAGTGGATCCTCGTTTTCGATCGTGGTTGTCGCCGAAGGCGTCTCACTCACCAGCCTCGGCGGGGTCGAGCCGCAGAATTTGCCGACGGACGCCGTGGGTCGTGTGCAGTGGGCGAGTCGGTCGGTCGGTCACTTCCTCGCCGACCAGCTCCAACAGCGCACCGGCTACGAAACCCGCTCGACCGTCCTCGGTTATCTCCAGCGCGGTGGCTCGCCCTCCGCGCACGACCGCATCTACGCCACCCGCTTGGGTGTGGCCGCCTACGAGGCGGTCTGCGACGGAGCATTCGGTTCGGTACCCATCGTGCGCAACGGTGACGTCGTGCGCGCGAGTCTCGCGGACGTCACCGCAAGTGTGCGCTCGGTGCCACGCGATCTCTACGAGCTCTGCGCTCGGTTCTTCTAGCTAGTAAAACCCTCGTCGCCGGGCATCAAAATGGCGATCGCTCCGTCGCGCTCCACGATCCGTGGTTCGATGCGCGGAATCCCGACCAGCGATCGAGCGTGCACCATGACGGCTGCGGCGTTCGGGAGATGTTGAATCGCCTCCAAGTTCCGAATGGTCGGAAAGATCATCTCCAATTCACCGCTCGCCGCTCGCGCCAGCGCGTCGGTCGGACGGATCCACGCGTCGGCCACGGTCTCGTGGGCGTCGTGAGCGGCCGTTTGTGCGTCCGGCGCGAGGGCGACGAAGAACCGCGTGTCGTAGCGACGCGGCGGGCCTACCGGCGTCACCCAGTGCGCCACGTACTCGAGCGCGTCGAGATCGAGCCGAAGGTTCTCTTCGGCAATGACGTCCAAGAAGCGCACGCTGCCGTCGTTGACCGCGCGCCGATGAGCGGCGAATCGCGCCACGGTGTCGGGCTCTTCGAGGCGCACCGGCATGCCATTGGCGTGACGCGCCAAGAGCAGCCCGGCTTCTTCAAAGAGTTCGCGTAAGCACGCTACGTAATAGGCAAGTCCCCCGCCCTCGAGACCGAGACGCTGCGAGGCACGTTCGTCATCGACGCCGAGCGTCAATTCGCTGACACCAGGACCGGCGTCCGCCGTGTCGACGCCACCACCGGGGAAAACGTAGGCCCCGCCCACGAAGTCACTCTGCAGATTGCGACGCAACATGAGAACCTCAAAACCCGACGGCGAATCGCGCACCGTCATGACGGTGGCGGCCGGTCGGGGAATAAGGGGTTCGGACATCACCCCAACCTACTTAAGAGGCCGATAAAAGGCACACAAGGAGAGCCGCAGAGGCGAGTAAGTTGAGCGTGCACCGCAGCAAAGGAGCGACATGGCGACTACCCCGCCGAAGAAGAATGCAACGCCCGCCAAGAAGGCGCCGGCCAAGAAGCCCGCGAATCGCGGCGCGTCGCGCCGCCCGGCGGGACTGTTCACCTGGCTGGCCATCGGCATCGTCGTTGTCCTGATTGTCGTGATTGTCGTCGTGAAGGCCACGAGTTCCGGCCCGACCAAGCAGTCCACCGCCTTCGTCCCCGCATCGCCCACCGTGGTGCACGAAGTGACCACTATTCCCGCCAGCGTGTTCGACACCGTGGGGATCACGGCTCCGGCGGTGCCCGTGTCGGCTCCCCTCGCGCCGAAGGCGAGTCAAAAAGTCCTCGAGTGGCCGGACGCGAACGGCGTCCTGCGACCCACCGTCTACTACGAAGGTGCCGAATTCTGCCCCTACTGCGCCGCCGAACGTTGGAGTTTGATCATCGCGCTCAGCCGATTTGGCACGTTCTCGGATCTCGGCAACGCGGAGTCCAGTAACACCGACCTGTTCCCGAACACGCAAACGTTCACGTTCTTGAAGGCGAAGTACGTCTCGTCCTACATCAACTTCTCGTCCATTGAGCAGACCGACGTCAACCACAATCCTCTGCAAACGCCGAACGCCAAGCAGAGTGCCTTGTTCGCCCAGTGGAACCAGGGTGGTTCGATCCCGTTCATTTCGTACGGCAATCAGTTCTTCAAGATTGGTTCGTCCTACACGCCCGACGCCCTCAAGGGACTCAGTCGCGAGCAGATTGCCGGCAACCTCAATGACTCAACGAACTTGTTGACCCAGGGCATCGTGACGTCGGCCAACTACGCCACCGCGGCGATTTGTAAGGCGACCGGGAACAAGCCGGGCAACGTGTGCAACTCGGCCGGCGTGAAGGCGGCGAAGACCGCCATGGGTATCAAGTGACCGAACTGAACCCCGTCCCCCGTTGGGCGGTGGCGACGACGTTCGTACTGAGTCTCGCCGGGCTCGCCATTTCGGCGTACATGACCTACGCCCACTTCGCGGGCACATCAGTGCTCGCGTGTCCGGATACGGGCGTCGTGAACTGTGCCTTGGTCACCACCTCGGCGCAGTCAAAATTGTTAGGAATTCCCGTCGCGATCTTGGGGCTCGGTCAGTACCTCGTGATGACGGCCCTCAACTCGCCGTGGGGCTGGAAGCGCCCGGAGCGCTGGGTGGCCATTGGTCGCTTCGCGCTCGCGGGCGTCGGGTTCGCCATGGTGCTGTGGCTGATCATCGCCGAATTTCTGATCATCAAGCACATCTGCCTCTGGTGCACTGCGGTGCACGTCGTGACCTTTGCGCTGTTACTCGTGCTGACACGCGTGAGCCCCGCGCAACTGGGATGGGCTAGCTCGCCCGAATAAGCGAACGGCGCTCGTCCTCGTTGAGGCCGCCCCAAATCCCGTGAATTTCGTGATTGCGCAGCGCCATGTCCAGGCAGTCCTCGCGCACCGCGCAGCCCGCACAAATCCGCTTGGCGACAGATTCCCGTTCGAGTCGATCATCCTTACGCTCGGTGGCGTTCGGTGGGAAAAAGGCGTCGCGGTGAGCACCACGACACGCTGCATCAGTGGTCCACTCGATTGCGGTTATTGACATACCCATCCCCCCAGACGTGGTCTACGTAGGCACGCTACCGATCGGCTCATGGTTTCCACAAGAGGCGTGATCAGGAAGTTCACAATTCGTTCGCGGGCACTTCGCGCTACGGCCACTACCGTGCGAGCGTGACCTTCCGTTCGTTTCTCACCGCGAGCCGAGTTCGCTTCATTGTCGGCAAAGGCGGGGTGGGCAAGACCACCGTCAGCGCCGCCCTCGCGCTCGCGGGCGCGGCGGGGGGACTGCACGTACACGTCATCGAGCTTGAAGGTCGCGAGGAGTTTCTGCGCTGCTTCGACGCCGAAGGGCCCCTGCAGTATGAATCCACGACGCTCTACGAACATCCGAGTGGTGGTCGCGTGAGTGCTCGTCACTTGGGCCCCGATGAGGCGCTCGTGGAGTGGTTGCGGGATCACGGTTTTGGACGATTAGTGGGACGCCTGCGCTCGAGCGGTGCCTTAGATGTCATCGCGACCGCCGTGCCGGGAATTCGCGACGTCCTCGTCCTCGGCAAAATCAAGGCGCTGGCGCGCGACTTTGACGCGGACGCGATCATCGTGGACGCACCCGCGACTGGTCACTCCTTGAGTCTGCTCGCGTCACCTAGTTCGCTCATGGCCGCCGCGCGCTCCGGACCGATCCGCCGACAGGCCGAAGAAGTCGATCAGATGCTGCGGGACGAGACACGTTGCTGCGTGTCACTCGTCACGTTGGCCGCAGAACTCCCGGTAACCGAGGCGGTCGAGGCTGCGTTTGGCCTCGAGGATCGTGCCGGTGTCGCGCTCTCGTCGATCATCGTGAACCAGTTCGCCGGAGGTGAATCGCTACTGCGCACGAACCTCGCGCCGTCCGACGTGGCGACATTGGACCCGGAACTCGCCCACAGCATCGAGGTCGCGCGTTGGTTCACTCTCGCTCGCGTCGACGAGGAGGCTCGCCAGTTGTCGCGACTGCACCACGAACTGCCGCTCGAACAAATGGTTCTGCCACGGCTGGAGGCGGACACGATTGATCTGTCTCGACTGGCGACCCTCGCCGACGCGTGTAGTCGGGCGGCATCATGACGCTCGCCGACGCGCTCGCAGACCAGCACGTCGTCGTGGTCGCCGGCTCCGGTGGGGTGGGCAAGACCACGTCGTCGGCCGCTCTCGCCATCGCTCTCGCGCAACGGGGACGACGGGTGTGTGTGCTCACCGTTGACCCCGCTCGCCGTTTGGCCACCGCACTCGGCCTCGACCTCGACGAGGGCACGGCCCGCACCGTGGCGGGTCCCTGGTCGGGAGAACTCACCGCCGTCCAGCTCGACGCCGGTCGAACCTTTGATGGGCTCCTCGAACGCTACGGCGGCTCACCCGACGCGATTGGAGCCATTCGCCGCAATCCGATCTACCGGTCCCTCGCCGGTGCTCTCGGCGGCACTCAGGAGTACATGGCGGTTGAGCGCGTCTACGAACTCTCGAATTCTGGTCACTACGACGTCGTCGTTATTGACACACCACCAACGCGCAATGCCGTAGACCTCCTCGACGCTCCCGACCGATTGCTCGGATTCTTAAGTCACGGCATTGTGCGGGCACTCCTCGCCCCAACCAAGGTCTCACTGCGCGCCGCGTCACTCGCCACGGCCGCCGCTACCCGCACCATTGGTTCAGTGGTGGGCACCGATCTCGTTAACGACGTCGTGTCCTTCTTCCAGGCCTTCGCCTCGCTCCACCAAGGTTTTATTGATCGCGCTCGAGCGGTCCAGGAGCTTCTGGCCGACGACGCGACGGCCTACGTTCTCGTCACGACGCCCCGCGGAGACGCGCTCGAAGAAACCCGCTGGTTCTCGGACCAGCTCACCCAACGCGACCTGCGCACGACGGGTGTCATCGTGAACCGCGTCCACCCGAGTTTCACGACGCTCGACCCCGAACACCTGCCGCTCGCGGGCGGCGTCCTCGGGGCGCACCTCGACAACCTGCGCGACATGGAGCGCGCCGCTCGACGGGATCGCGCGGCGGTGTCGGTGCTTACCGGGCAAGATCCGAACGTGCTGGTGGCGGAGATCCCGTGGCGGGCCGACCCGCTTACGGACATCGACGCGTTGTCCGACGTGGCCACTTCGTACCTGTAGGCCCTTCCGCTACGCTGGTCCCGTGGCCAACGTCCTCCTCGCAAGTGACCTGCCGAGCCTGCGCAGCGAATTGCGATCCATGCTGGAATCGCCGGAAATCTCGATCATCGAGGCGTCCTCGGGTCCCGAAGTCTTCTCTCTCCTAGAGGAGTACGACGTCGATCTCGCGATCCTCGATCTCCAGATTGGCTCAATGGGCGCCATGGCCATTTGCTTGGACCTCCACCACGAGGAGTCCTACGGCGCCAATGATCACGTCCCCGTGCTCATGCTCCTGGACCGACGCCCCGACGTCTTCCTCGCTCGACGCAGTGGCGCCGAGGGTTTTGTGGTCAAGCCGCTCGATCCCCAACGAGTGCGCCGCGCAGTGCGGGCCTTGCTGCGGGGCGAGACGTTCGAGGACGACGCGTGGAAGCCGGCGACGGTTCGCGTGGGCGCCTCGAACGCTGAATGAGCGGCGAGAAACCCCGACCAAGTCTCTGGTCGAGACTGCGCGCCATCACCCACACGGGTGAACCCACGCCCCCACCCGACGAACGCGTCCTCGCGCTGATTCGTCGCATCCACGAGCTCGCACACTTAGAGGTTCGTGACGTGATGACGCCGCGCGTGGACGTTGTCTACCTCACGATGCCGGTCACCCCCGAAGCCGTGGCCGAGGCGGTTCGTGACACTGGCCACTCGTGCTTCCCGGTCGTCCTCGATGACCTCGATGACGTGGACGGTGTGTTGTTCGTCAACGACCTCTTTCGCTCCTCTTCCACCAAGCGAGCTGTCGGCGTGTCGCTCCCGACGGCGACCGAAATTGCCCGCAAGATTCGGCGCCCGCCCGTCCTCTTGCCCGAGACAATGGACGTCCTCGAAGCACTCGAGGAGATGCGCAGTCAGCGACGCACCTTCGCCCTCGTGCTCGATGAGCATGGTGGGGTGGCCGGGGTGGTCTCCACCCGCGACCTCCTCGAACCGCTCGTGGGTGACCTCAATGACGAGTTTGACGAGGACGACGAGCCGACCATCGCCCGCATTCGTCAGGACCGTTGGTTGGTCGACGGTCAGACGCACGTCGACAAGGTCACCGAAGTCATCGGCATACCGATTCCTGAAGGCGAATACGTGACGATCGCCGGTTTTCTCATGGACCTCACCGGCGACATTCCTGAAGCTGGTCGCGTCGTGACCTTTGAGAATTGGGAACTTCGCGTGCAATCGATCGAGAAGCGTCGCGTGAACGAAATCATCGTGCAGCGCCTGGCCACCGATGACGACGCGAGCTTGGAGAGCGACACGCCGCCCTTGGACCCCCCTTCGCGCTCCGACTAGTGTTGTGGAGTCGCGGGCGAACCCCGACGACGGGCTGTAGCGCAGCTTGGTTAGCGCGCTGCGTTCGGGACGCAGAGGTCCCCGGTTCGAATCCGGGCAGCCCGACCACCACGTCGTGACGCACGACGTGGCTTAGGCTCCCATCGTCTAGCGGCCTAGGACACCGCCCTTTCACGGCGGCAGCGCGGGTTCGAATCCCGCTGGGAGTGCTCATTGCCGCGTAGGCATGAATCTGCTTGCCTGTTGCTGTTTCCCGAGGGGCGCAAAATGAGACACTTCATCGCAAACAGCAGCAGAAGCAGGAAGGCAATAACTCCCAATTCGCCCCACGCGACCACCGCCGGGCTACCCGCTGGGCACTGAGTGGGGTCAGGGACATTGCCCTCAATGTGACACGAATTACTCGGATATGAACCAAACCAGGTGGAAGCAAGAAAAGCAATCGGGCCACCAATGAGCCACAACGCAAACCAAGCAGTGCGTCCTCGACCCTGTATTTGAAGTCTCTTAAGTCCTCGTATAAATGTTGGAATTGGCAGTAGCAATCCAACAACTAAAGAGCCAGCAACAAGTACCTGAGCGGGTGGTGGGATCTGCGCCCAACCATAGATTCCCAAGTCAATTCCGGCATAAGGCTTTGTTGAGACATAAAAGATGAAGAGGCACCACACAATGCCTGAAGCGATACAGATTCCTGATGCAACCCAAAGTAAGTCAAGGTTCCGTATCTTCAAGAATCCGTCTTTCGGTGTTGGGTTCTCACTATGACCATCGGACCTTCAACTAGCCCTCACGTACTCCTGTAGTGCCATGCGAATCGCCTCCGACAGGCTGACCCCCTGCTGAGCGGCACGCTCTAGTAGATCACGCTTGAGTTCGGGACTGAGCCGGACTGACTCAACACTGCTCGGTGCCGATCCCATGGCTGGTCTTCCACCGCGGCGGCGAAGTATTTCGTCCACGTCGTAGCCCTCTTCGGCCTGGTTGGCCATTTCTTCAATCGAGCTCTTTCGCTTCGTCATTGTGGTTCTCCTGGTTGTGGGAGTAGTACTCGGTACTTCTCTCGCATCTTCATGGCATGTATGACGCATGGTCCATTGGGGCGATCCAATACGACAATCTCAAGGAAATTGCCGCTTGAATCAGGGCCAAGAATGAGGTACCTAATAGGATCCTCATCAACTTCGTCCACAGTAAAAGCATGGGCAATTGCGTGGAGGATCTCTTCATCGGCAATGCCATGCTTTCTAGCCGAGACCAATATGTCCACAGAGGTATCGTAATACGAAACCTTGACTTCGAGGGCTCACCAGTCGGGATTGCTTTCGGTGAGTCTTGCTACTTTGCCTGCCGAGTCCACCTCATCCAGGTAAGCAACTGGTTCCAACGCACAATGTCGAAAGGTGCCAAATGGCCTAGAGATATGCGCGACGACGCTGTCGAATCCGAGCACCCATCTCCGTGCCGGGGAGTCCTCGCGCCACTCGTTGCGTGGGCTCCAACGTTGTCACGAGGTCGAGACCCGTCGCCTCGATGAGGCGACGCAGTGTGCTCAATGCCGGCTCACGACGTCCACTTTCGTAGGCGCTGATCACGCTTTGCGCGACACCCGCTCGCTTCGCCCGTTCCGTCTGTGACAGGTGCACAGAATTCCGGGCTTGACGAAGCAGCATTGATGACGTCGATTTCTTCTCGCTCACGACGGCCGACGAGTGCGTTTTGTCTATGGGCAGACACCACGGAATCTCGTACCGCTGCACACCGAGTGACGAGACGACGAGCGCTAGCGACGCCAGAACAACAAGTGGGTGAATCCGCTGGGGCTCGGAACAACATCACGGTGAAAGCGGTCCAAAAGTTCGTCCGACGAGTGCCACAACCGCTCACCTCGACCTAACTCCACGGGCGCCACCGTTACGTGCAAGGTGTCGACGAGGTCGGCGTCGAGGAACTCTCGAATCGTCGTCGCGCCGCCGCCGAGACGAACGTCAAGACCATTTGCCGCCTCCTTCGCCTGACGTAGCGCTTCGGCCGGCG
>Ga0007867_1000504_pt1 | contig 13294 bp, 10 predicted proteins | sample CryBogCBH25Aug08_FD_71224 | JGI IMG/M metagenome (GOLD analysis project Ga0007867, IMG submission 71224) | Freshwater microbial communities from Crystal Bog, Wisconsin, USA - CBH25Aug08 | ecosystem: Environmental > Aquatic > Freshwater > Lake | place: Crystal Bog, Wisconsin, USA | collected... | reverse complement strand
TACGAGACAAGAAATCTTGACGGTGGCATGCAGGCGTGGGCCGCCGCGGGATATCCCTTGAAGTCGGACGAGGGCGAGCCGGAAGTTATCTAACTCAGTTCCGACTCTCTTAGGGTGCACGTGAAGGCCATCGCTTGTAGAGGTTGTGCGATTCACGTTCTAGGGTCGCAGTTGGTGTCGCCGGACATGATTCTCAGTGACGGGAGCAAATAGTGAACGATCTCAAGCTCGGATTGCAACTCGGGTACTGGGGTCGTGGCGCTCCTCCCGGCGCACAGGAACTCGTTCTTGAAGCCGAGCGACTGGGTTTCGATTCCGTCTGGACCGCCGAGTCGTGGGGTTCGGACGCTTTGACGCCCTTGGCGTGGTGGGGCTCACAGACTTCACGAGTGCGATTGGGAACCTCGATTTGCCAACTCTCCGCTCGCACGCCGACCGCCATGGCCATGGCGGCGATGACAATGGATCACTTATCGGGCGGACGCTTTGTGCTGGGTCTCGGTGTCTCCGGGCCGCAGGTCGTGGAAGGTTGGTACGGCGAGGACTTCTCCCAACCACTCGCGCGCACTCGCGAGTACGTCTCGATTGTGCGATCCGTTCTTCGTCGGGACGAACCCGTGACCAACGCCGGACCCCACTACCCTCTCCCCTTCCCGGGGGGCACCGGACTCGGCAAACCGCTGCGCTCCATCGTTCACCCACTGCGTAGTGACATCCCGATCATTCTCGGAGCCGAGGGGCCAAAGAACGTCGCGTTGGCCGCCGAGATTGCTGACGGGTGGTTCCCCATCTTCTTTGCTCCACGGGCCATGTCGTCATTCCAGAGTTGTCTCGACGAAGGTTTCGCCCGTCCGAATGCCCGACGAAGCGCCTCAGATTTCGAAGTCCTCGCGATGGCGCCCGTTCTCCTCAACGATGACGTGGAAGCCGCTGCGGATGCGTACCGGCCGATTATTGCCCTGTACGTAGGTGGCATGGGAGCGAAGTCAATGAACTTCCACTTCGACGTGTTTTGCCGCATGGGGTACGAAGCCGAGGCCACGTTGATCCAATCCCTCTACCTCGAGGGCAAGAAGGACGAGGCCGCAGCGGCGGTGCCGACCCGCATGGTTGAAGATCTTGCGCTCGTCGGCCCGAAGGAGAAGATTCGCGACGATCTCGAAGCCTGGCGCGAATCCATGGCGACGACCATCCTCGTCAATGGCGACCTCAATGCCATGCGGGTCATGTCGGAGTTGATTGGATAACACCTTTCTCACGTCCACGACCAGCGGCGAGGAAAAGTTGGTGCCTTCGGGTAGTTTGGTCCCCAGAACACACGCAGTTCGTTAGTGCCGGTCGTTTAAGGGGAAAGTCCATATGCCGCAGGAACCGAGGTTTCGTGGGCGGCTCGGATTCCATCATCAACGTTTCCACCTGAGGGCCCTATGCGCGGGTGCACTGATCACCACCGGCATGATGGCTGTCGCGTACGCGCCCGCCGGTGCCAACGTCCCCACGTGGGGATCGCTGAGTCCTCTTTCCGGCAGCGCCGTCGCGGCGGCGGGACAGTCCTCGACGCCGACGGCACTCTCGTGCGGTGGGAACGGTGACTGCGCCATGGGAGGCACGGCGACGACCGCATCGGGAACGGCGGCGTGGGTCGCGACGGAATCAGGCGGCCACTGGTCAACCAGCACGTTGGTACAACCGGCGAGCGGTGCCAATTACGCCTTGTTCTCGCAAGGCAGCACATTCGGCGGCGTTTCCTGCACGGCCGTCGGATCGTGCACGTCCTTCGGAAGTTATCTCGCCCACTGGAACGGCATGACGGATAACGAATTCGTTCCGTGGGTCATGACCGAAACCAAGGGCGTCTGGTCAGCCGCGACCGCGCTCACGTACGCCACCGAGCAGCTCAGTTTCGTGGAGGCTACGCCTCACGTCGTCGCTCGCTCACTGTCCTGCGTCAGTCCCGGTAATTGCGAGTTAGTCGGCACTTTCGACCAGCAGGGTTCCCTGACGGGCTCGGCAAGTTTCGTCGTCGCGCAGACGGGCGGCGTGTGGCAGACCGTCGCACCTCTCGTCAACAATGATGCGGGTCCCATCACGGATGCCACCGTCGACTGTGTCGGATCCACCTGGTGTCTCGCCGGAGCCAACGTGGCGTCCATCGGCACCAGCGTCCATGAACCACGCATCTCGATTTTTTCCCAAAACAAGTGGAGTCCGCTCTCGTTGAGCGCCTACGACTCTCTCAATAACGGCATCAACCAACCGCTTTCCATTGCACCCGTCCAAGCGGTCTCGTGTGGTGCCGTCGGCGACTGCACGATCGCGGGACAGTACGGGATCACCACCAAGAAGTTGGGGCTCTACGTCGCCGCTATTACGACGACGAGCACGATCACGTCGGTGGCGGCGGTTACAGCTATCCCGGGGATCGCAACTCTCGCCAATGGCGGATCCGCGTCGGTCACGGGACTCGCGTGCACGTCGGCGGGAGATTGTTCCCTGGTGGGCACCTACGTCAACGGGGCCAAGCAAACCGAAATCTTCACCGACACCGAGGTCAATGGTGCGTGGGGTACGGCGACTCTGCTCGCGGGATCGAAGTACCTCAACCTCGGCAACAATGACGCCCTCACGAACCTCTCGTGCATCGCGGACCAAGTGTGCGCGGCAGCCGGCTTTTACACCGATGGTCTCGGCAACACGCACACGTTGGTCGCGAACGAAATCCCAGCGGGCTGGTACGGCGTGGGTCCACTACCCGACGCCACGGAACTGAACGGCGGCAACGAAGCGAGCGTGACCGCGCTCGCGTGTGCCACCACCGGTAGTTGTGCGGCGGCGGGTGATTTCACCTACGCCACCGCACCCGCGAATTCGGCAGCGGCACAACCTTTCGTCGACAACGCGTACTCATCAGCGCCCAACGTGAATCCTCCGGGCGAGCCGACGAACGTGACGGCGTTGCCCGGAAGTCTCCAAGCACTCGTGTCCTGGACCGCGCCGTCGACGGGAGGATCGCCGATCACGTCGTACACGGTGACAGCGTCCCCGGGTGGCTCGACTTGTACGACGGCGACCACGGGTTGCGCGGTACCTCAACTGCAGAATGGGACGACCTATACGTTCACCGTCGTGGCGACCAACATCGCGGGCGTAGGGAATCCCTCTCTTCCCTCCAACGACGTCTCGCCGTCTCCTCTGCCGAGCCCACCCGTCAACGTGACGCTGAGCGTGAACGCCAACGTCATCAATGTGAGCTGGCAGCCCCCCGTGAGTTCCGGTAGCCCGGTGACCTCATACACCGCCACCGCGTCGCCCGGCGGCAAGAATTGCGTGTCCACCACACTCACGTGTCGCATTACCGGTTTGACCAATGGCACGCGGTACGCCGTGAGCGTCGTAGCGCACAGCACCATCGGAGCCAGCCCGCCGTCGGCGGTGTCGTTCGCCACTCCCGAGCCACTCCCGAATGCGCCGACCAACGTCAAGGCGAAAGTGACCGGCATCGGTCGTGTGGTTGTGACCTGGTCCGCGCCCGTGCCAAACGGCTCGCTCCCGATCAAGAACTACACCGTGACGTCGTCGCCCACGGGCTACGGGTGCACCGTCGCGGCCGTTACCTGCACGATCAACGGCATCGCGAATGGCGTGTCGCTCAGTTTTGTCGTGACGGCGGCGTCGGCGTCCGGCCCCGGAACTCCATCGGCCCCCACGGGCGTCGTCACTACTCCGCGGACCCCGAGTTCTCCGGTCAACGTCAGCGTCGCGGTGTCCTCTGCAACGTTAACGGTGCACTGGTCTGCACCTGCAAGTAGCGGTGGCGAACCGGTGAGCGAATACATCGTGTCCGGCGTCACGAAGACGCAAACCGCCACGTGCGCCACGACAGCGCCCGTCACCAGTTGTGCTCTCGTCAACCTCACCAACGGCACCGCCTACAGCGTCACCGTGGTGGCCGTCAATGCGGTGGGTTCGTCGGCACCGTCCTCAGCGGTGGTGGCCCAACCGGCTCGAGTACCGGCCAAGCCCACGCGCGTGAGTGCCAAGTGGGGAGCTCTCAACGCCATCGTGGTCCGCTGGCACGACTCTCCCAATGATGGTGGATCTCCTGTTACTCAGTACACGGTCACGGCGACACCCGGTGGTGCAACCTGTTCGGTGAGCCCACCCGCGTCCGACGTGTGCACCTTTTCCAATCTGCGCGCGGATACCTTCTACGCCTTTAGCGTGGTCGCCATCAACGCCGCTGGTCCGAGCGCCGCCACCACACCGACGACCGCTCTTGAACCGCTCGGCGTTCCTGACGCTCCCTCCAACGTCAAGGCGACCGCAGGCGCGCACACCGTGACCGTCACCTGGTCGGCGGCGCTCGGCGGCGGCACTCCCGTTCTGAGTTATGGCGCGACGATCACGACCGGTAATACATCCAATTTCTGTCAAGTCACGACCAGTCCACTCTCCTGCACGTTCAGCGGACTCACCGACGGCGCCACGTATTCCATCAGCATCGTGGCGAACAACGCACAGGGTGCGTCGACGCCGAGCACAACCGTGACAGTGATCCCGGGAGTGGTGCCGAGTGCCCCGACGAATGTGGGCGTGTCCGCCCAGACTCGTTCGGCCACGGTGAGTTGGCACGCTCCGTTGAACTTGGGTGATCCTCACGTCCTTCGATACGAGGCTTTTGCGACACACGGCACAACGACCTACACCTGCGGCGTGGCGGCGACGTCCTTGTCCTGCGCGATCTACGGACTCACCAAGGGTGTCGTGTACACCGTCACCGTGATCGCCATCAATGTGGTCGGCAACTCACCACCCTCGACCGCAGTACGGGTCACGCCCAAATAGCGCCAGCTCCGGACGAGCGTCCGCCCGAATTCTTCGTCCCCGTCGCAGTCGAACCAACAGATGGGTCGTGGGCGAAGTTACGCGTCGAGAACGGCTCCGTTGGTGGGAAGAACCGTCCCCGCCACCGACCACGGGAAGTTGATCCACAGATCCGTTTTCTTCCAGGCGTAGTCCGGCGTGATGACGGACCGCGCCTTTTCGTAAAGGACGGCGGAGCGAACTTCGCGCACGGAGGTCGCGCAAAAATCGGTCACCAGCTTGAGCGTCTCTCCCGAGTCCGCGACGTCGTCAGCGATCAGAACAACCGCGCCGGAGAGATCGACTTGATTGGGTACTGGTGGCAGGACCACCGGCATCGGTAGCCGTTCGTCCACACCGGTATAGAACTCGACGCTCATCATGAAAGCGTTCTTCACACCGAGCGCGTACCCGAGACCCGCGCCGAGAAAGAACCTGCCTCGAGCAATCGACAAGATGATGTCGGGTCGATATCCCGAATCGGCGATGCTCTGGGCGAGCTCTCGGCACGCCACCCCAAATCCTTCGTAACTGAGTTCTTCGCGTTCGGTCATCCTGTGAGCGTATTAAGTCGTCGGTTCTCCGCGCGAAACGATGTGCGGGACGACGTCACTTAGTGCGTCACCGTCCAACTCAATGTCACCGGCTTCGACGCGTTATTCGCTTGGTCCGCGGCGTAGACGGTAAAGGAGTGCTTCGCGACACTCAGGCCACGCAGCACCGTCGTGGTCGTGCACAACTTCGGAATCGCCTTGTCGAGCGAGCAGTAATACGTGAAGACCTTGCTGTCCGGGTCGGTTGCCTTAACGGAAATGGTGAGAGTGGTGGCCTTGGTCTTACCGGGTGACTTGGTCAGCATCACCGCCGTCGGCGACGTGGTGTCTGCTTTGGCGCCACCAGGAAGATTGAGCGCCACCATCTGATTACCAATCAAGTTCCCAATGTCGGACTTTGCGGGAGACGAATCGCTCACCGGTAGCGCCTCGTGGCTTTCGGCGTCGTACGCACCGGTGTACTTGTAGAACTCGTAACGCCGCAGGATCGTGTTGTCCTTGGGGTTGAGCTGCACTTGGTCCGCCAGTTGTTGCGCGACGGAGCCCCCCGCGCCCGTTTGAATGATCGCCCAGTCGGTCTCCACGGTCTTCGGCACCTGCTTGTCACCGGTCACGAGGTGTCCCAGGTCTGCCTTCGACACCGACTCACTCATGTAGACCTTCACCCACACTGCGTTCCCGTATTGGGGCTCACCGTCAAGGGGTGGCGCGTTAACGACCGCCTGCACGACGGGCTGTTGATTCACCGCACCCGCCGGTGCCGGTGACACCGACCACTGGGGCGCGGGGATCGACACGCCGCCGCCACTCGCCGCAACGAGTTGTCCGGCGTGCGCCGGATCGGCGACGAGCCAGTTATAAACCACGTTCGTCGGCGACGCGGTGAGACTGAGCCCGAAGTGTTCGCACCCGGCGGTCGCGTAGTTGGCCGAGCCACCGGTCCAGCACTGATGACCCATGGTCGGTGTGATCGGCGAAGGGGCGAGCGGCGTTCCCGCCGCCCACGACTTCGCGGACGAGTCGTACGAACTGGCGTAGGTGACGAGAGTCCCCGCCGGAATGGCCGTAACCGTTGGATTGCCGTATCGCTCGTACGGCGCACCGAATTCGTAGACCACGTTTGACGGCGAAATACCGTCGAGCTCGATCTCAAAACCGTGCGTTACCTGTCCCGTGTCGTTGAAGACGTCGAAGTTCGACAAGCTCCCGAACTGCGGGGATGCTGTTCCCGAGCTCACCCCCGTCATGGTCGCGACCGCGACGCCCACCACGGCTATGGGGGCTACCACGCGGGCGAGCGTTGTCAGTTTCTTCATCATGAAACCTCCGTTCGTTAGTCACGCTAAGACGCCGCTCATCACCAAAAACGTCAGGTTCGGGTCATCGTCAGGATGGGAATTCGAGCAACTCGTGGTTTTCTGCGTCGAAACGATTTACACCATCAAGATCTCAAATATCACCGAGCGATTCAAGGAGAGAAACTCAAGAATGTGGCGAGACGCCCGTGCCTGAGAGTGATGTTGCGTGGTTCGATCTCGATGAACACAACGAACTACCGCGAGTGCTGCAACAAGGCCCTCATCACATCGGCGAGTGGAAGAGCGCTCGTGGGACTTTCGGTTGTGCGCCACGCGACGTGTTGATCCGGTCGAACGACGAGCGCGCCTCGGTCGCCAATGCCGCTGACAGCGGCCCACGCTCCACTGTCGTCGGTGACATCCGACCCAACACAAACTCGGGTGAGTGGCCACGTGGGATCACTTGCAAGATCGCGCCACTCGGGGGAATTAGTGAGCAGCAGGAACTTTCCGGGTGTCACGAGATCAAGCGTCGACACCGGGCCGTTCGGGGATTGCAACCACACGTGCGGCAACCGCGCACCGGGACCCGTTGAGGGTATGTACTCCCGCACCGCATTCGCAGGCGCGGGCGGCGTGGTGCCATCGGTGACGACGACGCCACCCTCTGCTGTGTAGGACGTTCCGAGTTGCACACCAAGTTGGTCGAAGTGTTCCTCTTGTCCTTCAATCGCGCGTCGCACGTTGTCGCGACCCTCGGGTGTCGCCAGCACCTTGGCCATCGTCCGGCGAGACTCTTCGATGTCGTCGCTCACCCCGAGCGCCACCCACACGTCCATCAATCGAAATGCGTTGTCGAGACTCGTCTGTCCGTTCCGCTCCGCCACCGGGTGGCGCTCACGTTCGTAGGTATCGAGCAATGCGTCAGGAGCGACGCCGTCAAGAACGAGCTTCAATTTCCAGGCCAGATTTTGCGCGTCGGGTGCTCCAGTATTGAGCCCCAATCCACCCGTCGGCGGGAAACGGTGGGCGGCATCCCCGACGAGGAAGAATGAGCCCACTCGATACGTCTCGGCGATCTGGAACGACATGCGCCACGTCGTCACGTGCCGCACGCTCAGCGCGAGGTCATCGGGCATCTTGCTCGCCTGTCGAAAGAGGAACTCCGCTCGTTCAGGGGAGTAGTCAGCGAGCGACTCTGTTCGCGGATCAAAATTGCGCATGTAGACCCACGTGGTCGCGGGATCGTGGGCGATAAAGGTTCCCGCGTGCTCAGGATCGGTGATCCAGTACAGCGTCCCTGGTCGGTCGCGAACAACCTCACGAAGATCGGTTTCCACGTGGATTGCTACGAAGTTCTGAATTTCCTCTGGTCCGACCATCGTCACGCCCAAGAATCGGCGCACCGCGCTACCGGCGCCGTCGGCGGCGATGACGTACCGACTACGGATTTCCACTCCCTCGCCACTCGTGACATTCTCCAGAGTGCTCACCACCACATCACCCTCGTAGCGGGCGGTGGTCCAGCGGAGCCCGCTACGTAGATCGCTCACGTGAGTACGCAAGAACGGCTCAAGACGATGCTGAGAGAGATTTCGGAGAGGGTGCGGCGACGTGCGGAGGGGTTCACTGCCCAGATGGAGACTTTCGAAAGGTACACGACCGATTTCGTCACCGCTGAGAGACTCCACCCAGCGAACCCATCCTCCATCCGAAGGTCGCTGGCAGAGAGCGTCCACTGCGTCCATGTCGAGTCCGAGACTGCGAAGTATTTCAAACGTGCGAGCGCTAATCACGTGCGCGGCGGGGGCCGTTTGCGCTTCGTGTCGCTGTTCGACCACTGCCACCTTCACGCCGAGTTGTTCCAGCAGCAATGTTTGGATCAACCCCACCGGTCCACCGCCAACGACCAACACGTCCACGTCCATCGGCGTCTCGTCGCGGCGCAACATCAGACGAGTCCTTCGTAGCTGCCGCCGTCGACGTGGAGATTCACACCAGAAATGAATCCCGCCTGCACGGAGCACAGGTACGCGCACGCGTCGCCGACCTCTTCGGGGCGACCTAGTCGACCCGCGGCGATTGACTGAGCAATTTCTGCGTAGGCCTCCTCCAGCGTGATGCCTCGTAGCTGCACCTGGAGATCGGCCATTTGTCGTTGCCGATCAGTATCGATGCGCTCGGGCAGGATGTTATTGATGGTGACGTTGTTCGCCACGACCTCTTTCGAAACGGCCTTGGCGACGCCGGTGAGGGCAGTGCGCGCCGCAATTGACAGTGTCATATAGGGACGAGGCGTCGTCACCATGGCGGAGGTGATATTGATCACGCGCCCGAATCCTCGCTGCCGCATGCCGGGAAGAACCAATTGCATGAGTCCGACCGCCGAATGAAAATTCGCGTCGAATGCCGCTTGCCACATCTCTGGCGAATTATCCACGAAGGTCGTCGGCGACGGCCCGGCGGCATTCGTGACGAGAATGTCCGGTTCCGCGTGCTGCTCGAAAAAAATCTGCCGACCTTCCGGAGTGCTGACATCAGCCGCGACGAACCGAACTGTGACACCGAATGTCTCGCGAAGTTCTTCCGCGACCTGTTCACCCGCGTCGCCATGACGGGCGCACAGAACAACGTTCACGCCCTCGCGCGCCAGTGATGTCGCACACGCCCGACCAAGTCCACGCGACGAACCGCTGACCAGCGCCCACTTACCGCTAATACCAAGATCCATTTAGAGCCCCGCGCGTTCGCGGCCGGCGGCAATGGTGTCGATATCCACCGGCAAGAAGAAATCCATTTTCGAGATGCCGGACTCGTACGCCGCGATAGTGAATGGGTCCCAGTCATCCCGGCGCACGTCGCGCTCCCACTTCTCGTCATCATGAATCTGGTCCATATCGGTGAACAGTTCAAACATGCCACCGGCCGGATCGAGGAAGTACCAAAAGACATTCGAGCCAACAACGTGGCGACCCATTCCGTAGATCGACGCGTCGGGACGTTCCTGCACGATTTCGATACCTCGTAAACCAATGGCGTCAATGTCATCCATCTCAAGGGCGTAGTGGTTCATGCAGGGCACCGGCGCGGGCATGATGAGCACGCTGTGGTGGTCGGTCGAACATCGCAAAAAGGTCGACTGAACAGCGGGCAATGAGTCAGATACTTTGAATCCGAGACCGTTCACGAAATATTCCACGCTTCGGGCCGGATCAGGTGAGCCGAATACGACGTGGCCAACTCGACGAGGAGCCGGAACGTCCTCGCGGAGCGCAGCTTCTGATCGGCGGTCGATACGTTCCGATACGCCTGGTCGGTTCATCGCACGCATTGTCGACGGTGCCAACGGCGCTGCGGCCCCCACCTCGACGCGCACCCTGTGGCCAAAGATGGGATCGATACTCTCGAGCCACCCGTCACCGATCGTGGACGACAGTCCAAGGGCTTCGAGCCGCGTCGAGATTGCGCGCAGGTCTGATTCCTCCGAGCACGCGACTCGCAGCTCACTCACGTGTCGATAGTCATCCTCAATAAGTCGTAATTGCGACGCGCGCTCGGGGGTGCCCAAACAACCAGGCCCCGTCGTAAGCAACCCTCGGCGATTCCAGAAGTCCTGCAACGCATCGGGGTCAGGCACCGCGAGTTGGAGATCCAAAAGGTCAGTTAAAGCCATGGCGATTCCCCCGGTGTGTACGCATGCTATTTATAAGGCACTTGCCTAATTAATATTATGGCCATCGGTTCGTGCGCGCAAGCGCCGCGGCGTGGTGCCCCACCGCACTCATCGTCGTGGCCGTTGAGAGGAGAAATCATGGTGAGTCGAGGTCGTCCCAAACTTCGTTCCGACGCCGAACTCCTCGCGTCCGCTCTCGCCGCGTTCGCGTCCCATGGGTACGAAGGGGTCTCGTTGAGAACGCTCAGCGTGGATCTGGGCTTGAGCCACAGCACCCTCGGTCAACGATTTGGTTCGAAGGAGAACCTCTATCGAGTGGCGATCGACGCCGAGTTCCGGCGATTCTTCGACGAAATCGCGCGCCAACGAGCAACGTGGCCCTCGTCGAGCGATGACCTCAGCGAATTACGAATCCTTATCTCCTCATTTCTCGCGGCGACCTCTCAATTCCCGGCGCTTGGTCAGCTCATGAATCAGGAGGGTGCCGAGTCCACGTGGAGATCCGACTACGTGATCCAGACAGTCGTCCGCCCACAGATCACACAAATTTCCGGACTCCTCGACCGTCTCCGGCAGAGTGGTCAGATTCGACCAATTTCTACTCGCGGACTCTTCTTTATGGTCGCCCATGGTGCTGAAGCGCCATTTACATTGCGCGCCCTCTCCGCTGCCTTTGACGATATCGACGGTGCCATCGAACCCACGCGCTACATCGCAACAATGACCGACATCATCATGAGCGCGCTGGTCGTCACGTCGCCCATCAACTCCGCCGCCTCACTGGGTTCGCCGCTCGCATAATCCACCCTCGTTAGTCAAGTTTGCGATTGAACATCCAACCGTGGATGTCCCCCACAAAGCCTCCGGGACGGCAATAAATCGAAAATGTCGGGCCGTTATATTCATAGGCTTCGAATCTCTCGTGAGGCGGTACTTCGATCCTCACCCCTGACAATGTCTCAATCCGCAGTGCGGAGTCCGTTCCGATGCTGGCCGAGGTGACCGACGTCGTCCAAAGTTGCAGCATGATCGTGAGGAATTCTTCGGGGTCGCCTTCCTTCGTCACAGTCCTGATCACGCCGCCGCCATCATCCACGACAGAAATAACGATCGAGTCAATCTCATTTATTCGCGCGTAGTGCTTTGCGTCACGGACGAACTCACCGTCTTCGAAAACTATCCAGATCCCCTGTTGAAAGCGGACGTACCAAATTGTTTCTCCGACGCAGGGCAACTCGACGGGTTCTGGAACAGCGTTGTCGTCGGCCATGTCGTCATTATTGCGCCACGCACGGCTCCACACCACAAACATGGGGCGATTGATCGCTGGGTATGACCGGTACCGTGACGTGAGGCTGCTCTACGAAATGAAGGACCCCCATGCCCGAACTCTCTCGGCTTCGTCGCCTCAATCTGGCGGCGGGCAGTGTGCACGCCATCTCCGCAATTCTCGTTCTGGTCCTCGCGAATAATTTCGCCGTTCCGGTCACCGCGCACTACATGACCGGCCCTCCCGGAACGACGGCACGGCAGTACGTTCAGCTCACGAGTTTTCATATGGCGTGGCTCATCGCGGCCTTCTTTGCGTTGTCCGCGATCGCTCACTTTCTCATTTCGGGTCCCTTGCGTGCAAAGTACGAAGCCCACCTCGCGCAGCAGCGAAATCCATACCGCTGGCTGGAATATTCCGTGTCGTCCTCGCTGATGATCGTCGCGATTGCGGAACTCACAGGTATTGCCGACGTCGCGGCACTACTCGCGCTGATTGGCGTGAATGCCTCGATGATCGGATTCGGATGGATGCAGGAGCGCTACGAGACTCCGGGCGGGAGTCTTGCCCCCTTCTGGTTAGGTTGCGGCGCGGGTGTCGTTCCCTGGTTGGCCATCGGCGTGTATCTGATTGGACCCGGAGCCCACGTGCACGCGCCGGGTTTCGTCTACGGGATCTACGTGTCGCTCTTCGTGGCGTTCAACTGTTTCGCTCTCGTCCAGTACCTGCAGTACAAAAAGATCGGACGCTTCGCCGACTACCTCGTGGGTGAAAAGACCTACATCGTCCTCTCCTTCGTAGCGAAGTCGCTCCTGGCGTGGCAGATTTTTGCCTCCACGCTCACCGCCACAGCCGTGGGGCACTAGATGACATTGCTCTTCCGCCACGGGTCGTCACGGTGAGTCGCGTCTTCGTGACCGGAGCCACCGGTTACGTCGGTGGCCGCTTGGTCCCGCGGCTCTTGCAAGACGGTCACCAGGTGAGATGTCTCGTGCGGCGACCCGGGAAACTCGACCGGGTCGCGTGGCGCAATGACGTGACCATCGTGGAAGGTGAAGTCGGGAATCCACCGGCCGGCGCGATGGACGACTGCGACGTGGCGGTGTATCTGGTCCACGGAATTGGTGACGGACCTGATTGGGTGGCCAAAGAGGTCCGTGACGCGGAGCAATTTCGTCGCGCAGCCGAAGAGGCGGGAGTCGGACGAATCATTTACCTCGGTGGCATGGGTGCCGACGACGCTCGCCTGAGCGAGCACCTCTCGAGTCGCCACGCCGTTGGTCGCACGCTCGCCGCTGGAACGATCCCCGTGACGGAGCTTCGTGCCGCCGTCATCATTGGTTCAGGATCAGCAAGTTTTGAGATGCTCCGATACCTGGTCGAGGTACTGCCGGTCATGGTCACACCGAAGTGGGTCACCACGCGCTCGCAGCCCATCGCGATTGCCGACGTTCTGACGTACCTGCTGCGCGTCATTGAGAATCCGGATCCGTTCCCCGGTGTCTACGAAATCGGCGGTCCCGACGTTGTCTCCTACGCGGAGATGATGGCCCTGTACGCGAAAGAGGCGGGATTGCGGCGGCGGCGGCTGATCCCCGTGCCCGTCCTCACGCCTCGACTCTCCAGCCACTGGGTG
>Ga0007867_1000500_pt1 | contig 13376 bp, 9 predicted proteins | sample CryBogCBH25Aug08_FD_71224 | JGI IMG/M metagenome (GOLD analysis project Ga0007867, IMG submission 71224) | Freshwater microbial communities from Crystal Bog, Wisconsin, USA - CBH25Aug08 | ecosystem: Environmental > Aquatic > Freshwater > Lake | place: Crystal Bog, Wisconsin, USA | collected... | reverse complement strand
GCCGATGAACTTAAGTCGGAAGTGGCAACCGCGACCGGCTACGACGTTGCCGCCATAAACGAGCTAAAGAGCATATTCCGACCTGTCCTGCAGTGGTGGGGCACCGACTTCCGCCGCCAGCTCTGCAGCCCAAATTACTGGCTTGACCGATTGCGTTACCGCGTGGCGCTTCTGCCGGAGGATTCCATCGTGTTCGTCACCGACGTGCGCTTTCATAACGAGGCGGACTTGATTCGCGACATGGGCGGGATCATCATCCGCACGGTGCGCGTGTATACACTTAAGCAGCGCCTCAAACAATGGCTCAACTTCTCCAGCGTCAAGCGGCACGCCAGCGAGGTGGAGCAGGACAAGATCAAGGCGGATTATGAGATCAAGGCCTCGTCTGTCTCCGAGCTGCACCGGTGCGCCGGTTTGTTGCTGCGAGACCTGCAGCCATGGCTGTCCAACAACCCAAGCCTGAAGCGCCGGGTCTATATCGCCGGGCCGATGCGCAAGATCAAGAATTTCAACTTCCCGGCCTTCTATGCGGCGGCTGACCGCCTGCGCGCCGACGGCTTTGATGAGATCTTCAACCCGGCGGAATGGGACGAGCGGATGTATGGCAAAGGCTTCGCCAAGTCCGAGACTGGCGACCTGAAGGACATCCCTCAGTTCGAGCTGCGCAAGTCACTGTCCGCCGACCTTAACTTCATCCTAAACTCAGCCACGCACATCGCCCTGCTGCCCGGCTGGGAGACGTCAACCGGCGCTCAGCTGGAGCTGGCGGCGGCCAAAGCTGTAGGCTGCACTATCCTCTACCTGTAAAAATAAAGGTTGACTTAGCAGCCATCCGGGGTCAGACTCGGTTTATGGCAAAATCAGAACCTACGTTTACTCAATTCTACGCCAAGCAGCACACGTTGATCGCTCAAGTTATCGAGGCGGTCGCGCTCCTTTCAACTCCGGCCTTGGATGGCACTAGCCAGAGTCGGTTGGACGGGTTGATTGACCTAGCGGTCGCACGCATCGATACGATCTGGACGATGGATCTGGCTAGATTCAAAGCATTGCCGTTTGAGCGTCAAGTCCCGAAGTGGACGAAGGCTTACTGGGATTCGGTCTGCACCTTGGTTGACGAAAGCCGCTGCTCCGTCGTCATCTACTACGGCGAGCACCTTAACGCCGCACTGAATGCAATGGTCGTCATCGACATCACACCGAGTCGATACTTCAAGACGGTGCGCCTCAAGATCACGTAAAACGCTATGATATTGAGCAGCTTGCTGAATTATGCCCCGCCCGTTAATTGCGCTTCCTGTCCCTATTTCCGTTACCTGTATACACTCGAAGGTATAGCGGGCGGATCAGGCTATTGCGAGGAAGGTCTAGGCGCGCGTGTCGTCGCGGTAGCCACCAGAGAACCGCCAGTCTGGTGCCCGATTCACTTGTTTATTAAAGGCGTAGATGACATCATCGACAAGGTAAATGCCGAATGATAAGAATCGCATCATGTTTAATATGCAGGCACCGGGGCAGTGCTCTGTACAACGGGCACGCTTTTCATATCTGCTTGCATCCAGCAGTCGAGCACTTATCAAGCTTAGAAGTTAAGGTCGGTACCTACGTGACACGGAGTGCGATGATAAATAAAGCTTGGCGGGATAAGGCGATTCGGCCAAAATGGTGCCCGCTATTGACTTACGAGGAAGGTCTCGCAGAGATCATGCAGAAAGTGAGCGTAGCGTGAAGATCCCTGACAACTGTTATAACTGCCCGTTCTGCCAAGGGCTTATTCAGTTATCTCGCGGTGAAGATGGTCGCGACGTGAGTACACCTATCGGCTCATGGGACTGCAACAAACGAGGAGCTTTCGGTAAGGTCATTCCCGTAGAGGTGCTTATGACCGGGCCGGTGCCTGACTGGTGCCCGATAAAGTGCATGGTTGAAGGCATTGACCTTATCCTGAGAAAGGTTGAGGTGCCATGAGCTTCAATGCTATCTATCTGCGGCATGGTATAACCATGCCTACGGCTTGCACTAACTGTGTATACAGCCACGCATTATTTCAGCACTTAAACACTAACGTTGAAGATAATCCTGATGCTATCCACGGTATATGCCTTCACAGAAATGCCATGAACCGGACTCTCGATAAGCTACCGTTTCCGGACTGGTGCCCTCGGGTGGCTTACGTCAAAGGTTTGCAGGAGACGATGCAGAAAGTAGGTGTCTATGAGTGCTAACCCGACGTGCGGGCGTAACTGCAAATATTTTATTAGCGGTTTTAACAGTAACAGGCAGTTCAGGGGATGGTTTTGCAGAGCGGTGACAGGAGACGCGCGCAAATTTACTGAGGAAGAGCTAGGCATTGACAAGTTCAAAACATATCCACCGAAATGGTGCCCTTTGGTTCTATACCGGGAAGGTATCGATGAGATCATCGAAAAAGTGAACCCATGGTAACCATCTACGAACGTGCCACCGACCTGCTAGTCACCGCCAACCCAGCCGAGCTGGACGAGCTGGTGAACCAGTTTCGTTTCAGGCCCAACGGGTACCACTTTGCCCTCAGCTTTCAGCGGTTCAGGGTCAGCCGGGGTGAGGAGGGTTGGGACGGCTACATCCGCCCGCTCCAGAAGATCAGCCCTAACTCGGCCAAGATCCTGCGCGGACGCAAGGAGGAGCTGATCAAGCACGCCGAGCTGCTCGGCTACGAGCTTGACCTTTCCCATCTGCTGCCGACGCCGTTCGCCAACTTGGAGATTGACGACATCCCGGCGAACGCCATCGCCGGGGAGTTCGAGCTGGATATGAACCAGCGCATGTGTATCTGCGACTGGCTTCGGGCCGGGGTCGGCTGCAACAAGATCACGATCGGCGGGGGTAAGTGTCTCGCGAAAGGAACAAAAGTTATGCTTTTTAATGGTCGAAGCGTAGCTGTTGAAACCTTAAAAGTAGGTGATCTGCTGATGGGGCCTGACAGTAAACCGCGACGCGTAGTTGAGCTTGGACACGGCTATGGAGAACTGTATACGGTTTCGCAGGCCAACGGTGTAGATTACACTTGCAACGATGAGCACATTTTAGCACTTCAAGAATACAAACGCACCGGCAGCTTTTATGGTAAAAACTGCCATAACTTTATAGATAGAACATTTGTAAAGGTTAGTGATTTTGCAAAATTTCCTAAATGGAAAAGGTTAACTTTTCGAGGGTATAAGACCGGCATCAGCTTTAGAAAAAAGCGTGTCGAACTTGATCCGTACTTTCTAGGGCTTTGGTTGGGAGATGGAAGCTCAGATTCTGCGGCGATCACGTCAGGAGACGTTGAAGTGATTGATTACCTGCGTTCCTTTGCATCCACTAACGCCCTTGGATTTAGAGAAGAGCCGGGCAGTGGCTGTTCTACGTGGCATCTTACTAGAACGTGCGGCGCACACCTTAAAGGCAGTAAAAATCCAATAGTAGGTGCGTTAAAGCGCCTTGATTTATTTAATAAAAAAGAAAATGGTATTCCAGATAGGTACCTATTTAACTCGCGCGAAATACGGTTGCAACTTATGGCGGGCCTTATCGACAGCGACGGTCACCTTAAAGCCGGGCGCGCGGGTCAGGTTGAACTCACCAGTATTTACCAAAAACTAGCAGATGACATCGTAAAATTAGCTAGAAGCTTGGGTTACTCCGCGAGCGTTAAACCGAAACATACTTCATGCCAAACAGGTGCCGTAGGCAAAGCTTACCGTGTGCGAATTACAGGGACATTAGCCGAAATACCTACCTTAATCGCTAGAAAAAAGCTTAAAGACGGGGTTAAAAATCTACGAACACAGATAAAAGTTTTACCTGCAGGCACCGGTGAATGGTTTGGTTTTGTTCTGGACGGTGATCACCTGTTCCTGCTGGAAGATTTCACGGTATCGCATAACACCGCTACATTCGCCGGGGCGGCCTCGGTCATCAAGCAGCACTATCCCGATGCCCGGTTCCTTTACATCACGCCGTCGGAGCGCCTCGTGAGGCAGGCCACCAAGGATCTAAAAGGGTTCCTGCCGAAGTTTGACATCGGCCAGTGCGGTGGCGGGCACCATGACTTTGATGCCCGGGACATGGTGGTCTGCACCGTGTCCATGCTGAGCAAGCACTTCACCGACTTGAAGGCGACCGGCTGGTTCGATACCTTTCTCGGAATTCTGTATGATGAGTGTATCACAGGAGATTCGCTAGTGGCGAAATCAGACGGAACGTTCGAGTGTATACAGGCTATAGTAGATAGCGGACAACCTGTTGACGTAAAGACATATAACGAGGTCACTGGAGATGTCGAAGTTAAGCGTGCTTTTGGTATACGTAAAGGAATTAGAGAAATAGTGGTTGTTTCGCTTCATAATGGTGCTAAAATAAGATGCACACCAGAGCATCTCGTATTTACTATGCGCGGGTGGATCTGCGCGGGTAACTTAACACCTGACGATTATATTTTATATGCTGACGAAAGACCAAGAACAGCTGATCTACGGAAGCTTGCTGGGCGATGCTTGGATGGGTATTGGAGGGCGCTGCCGGTACCCGAGGTTTCGAGTAAGCCACAGTTTGAAGCAAGCAGCCTTGGTTACGTCGAAGTTTCAGGTTATACAGAGCTTAACAGGAACTCCTCCGAAGATTGTCGAAAACAAGGGGTGGGGCGGCGATCTGTTTCGTTTTACAACACTGAGCAACCAAGACTTCGCAGAAATTTACAGAATAGTCTATCCAAACAAGCGCAAGACGATAACGAAGCAGTGGTTGGACAAGGTGGACGAACAAGGTCTAGCGTGGTGGTTTATGGACGATGGAGCGCGCGGGAAGGCAGGAGTTCAGCTATCTACAGAAGGCTTTTCAAAGAAGGAGAATCATGCTCTGGCGTGCTGGCTGCAGGAGCGGTGGCATGTAAAACCGGTAGTGACTCTCTCGAAAAGGAATCTCTGGTTTCTCCGGTTCCGCAAGAAGGACGCCGACGCGTTCTGCAAGCTGATCGACCGGTATGTTATACCGGAAATGAGGTACAAGCTATACCGAGGAACTTGGGCATCTTGCCTGAACTGTCATCAACCATTCTCACCGAACACCTCGAATCAAGTTTACTGCAAGAGTTCAGAGTGCCGCCGTCTGGCCAAGCAGAACAGCAAGAAAAAGGCACGAGCGCACATGCAGGAAAATTACCGGAAAAATCGTTTGAAGATTCTAGCAGCTCAGCGCCTGAAACGTACCGCCGCTATGAAAACGAAAACATGCCTAGTCTGCGGACACCTGTTTCAAACAGCTTATTCGCGTCAGCGGCGCTGCTCAAAATCAGAGTGCGCGAAGATAATGCACCGGTTGAGCAATTTGTCCGAGTCAGCGCGGTTAGCGCGGCTGGCCGAGAGCAGGTGTTCGACCTTACGGTCGTCGACAATCACAACTACTTCGCCAACGGCTTCTTAGTCCACAACTGCCATCATTCCGGGGCCAAGTCCTCGATCAAGATCCTTGAAGCCATACCGGCCTACTTCCGGCTCGGGGCCAGCGACACGTCCAAGGAGAAGGATCCCACCCGGTTCAACAATATCCGAGGGTTGTTCGGGCCGATGCTGAACGATATCAAGTCCGCCCCGCTGATCGAGATCGGGCGCTTGGCCAAGCCGCACATCTACATCGTCGACATCCCGGCATGGCAGAGCCGGTTCAGCTCACTGCCGCATCGGCCAGCTTACGGTAGCCCAGCGTATACATTGATTGAGAGCGAATGGGTTCCGGCCACGTACGCGGGGCCGGTCTATGAACTCGACGCCAAGGGCAAGGTGAAGACCAAGCGGGTCAAGCTCGCCGAGAAGGACGCGAACGATGAATGGCTTTACAGTGATGAGCCGGTCACCGTGCCGGGCCTGCACAAGCTGATGATTGACGGCGTCGAACATGAGATCGAATCCAGCTGGTGCCTATTGAAGCGCATGTATGACCGGGCGATCATCACGTTCAAGAGCCGGAACGCCATGATCGTCGAGTGGGCCAAGTATTTCAACCGCAAGGGCTGGCCGACCGTAGTCGTGGCAACCCGCACAACCCATGTATACATTCTTGAAGCGCTGCTGACCGAGGCCCTGCCGAAAGGAGCTGTCCGCATCATGACCGGCGAGGCCTCGCCCAAGGAGCGGGATGCGACGTTTGAATGGCTCAAAAGCACGCCCGGGGCCTGTCTTATCACACCTCTTTTGAAAGAAGGTGTGTCAATAAATCAGATACGTGCAATGATAGTCGCCGACTCGGTGGCGGACATCGAGGTTGCCCGTCAGATCATTGGCCGCGCCATGCGTCCGAAGAAGGAAGGGGATAACCGGGCGCACGTCATCTGGTTCTGGGACAGGCAGCATCCGGTGCTGAGTCGCACCTGTCGCGTGTTGTTTACGCAGCTGGAGAAGCAGGACGGTTTCAGCTACTACCACCCTTGCGCCGGGCCGGAGACGGTGTTCCCTGACGATTTCAAGAAGTAGTCCGTTCTTCTGTCCTACTATGGCAGAAGTATTGTTTCATTCTTACGATCCGGATATCGCAAAAGTTTACGGCATCAACGCGGCTCTTGTTTACCAGCACATCGTCTGGCGCTCTGAGAACGGGCGCGACCGCTTCGTACAAGCATCTCTGGAGGAACTGACTAAAACCTACACATACCTTGGCAAGAAGCAGATCCGCAATGCACTGCATCTGCTGGTCATGGCCGGGCGGAACCGGCCAGTCCTCGTGCTGCGCAATAACGAAGGCGGTTGCTACACCTACGCCCCGATCTGCGACTTCGTGCGGAAGCCGCTGCGCAAGTTCGAGGTTGCCTTCGCCGAGCGCTACGGGATTGTCCCGGCCATCATCTACGGGAACATCGGCTACTGGATCCGGAAGAACTGGTCAGACAAGAGCCGGGAGCTGAGCGACAAGCTGATCGACTCACAGGACAGGTTCAAGGATATCAAGCAGCTGCATACCTTTGCCTACAGCTTCACCCGGAAGGCCGCCAGCCATCACGGGAAGATCGAGGCTTGGTGCGACCTGCATCCCTACATCAAGCTGCGTACCGCCCAGCGCGGATTCGCCCTCTTGGTCAAGGAAGGATTGCTCGAAGTCCGGCACACCAGCCGCAAGACTCCGGTGTGGACTTTACCGTTACCTGAAAGAGCCAAATTCGTGTATAACCAGCTGAAACTCATGGGTTTATTTTCATGCCCTGAAGATATGGATGTCAGGACGACACGGTCGATGTCCCAACGACACGATGGATGTCAGGACGACACGGTCGATGTCAATACGGCACGAAAACAGGGCTTAAGTGCCAGATTCTTAGAGGCTTACAAGGCAGTTGAAGAAGCTCTTGTTGTAGAAGCCTCAGTTGTAGAAGCTGATTCAGAAGACATGATTTCAGCTCAGCGTGAGTCCCATCTCGCTAACGCTCGATGCTCCTCACCGGCTGAGCTGAGAATCGATTTGGATTCTCCTCCTAGTTTGCTCAAGACCGGAGAAGTGAATGACTTGATGAACCAGTTAGATCCTGAAATCCGGCGAAGCATACGCAGTCTAGGCAAGGCAAACGTACCCCGGGATGCCAAACCAGTTCAGCTGGATGACTTCGGTGACCCGGTCAAGCGCCAGTATGTCAGAAAACTAGGCCCGGTGTTCGATTCCAGTTTACCTGCCGAGGAACAGGAGTTTGACCTCTACTTCACCGAACGCTCCGGTAGTTAGCGTATGCTGCTAACCTCAGACCAACAGCGGGACATCGCCCGGAGGGCGAACTGGTATTTCGATTGCTACTTCGGAGCGCTCTCGGAAGACAGCGTGGTCTTTAACGGGGACGGGATTGCCGACCTTGACCGGTTGATCAGCCGGTTGACGGACAACCTTGCCAATAACACGGCCCGGAACCAGAAATTCCTTTGCGATGTCGGCGGTCAGTACTCGGACTGGCGTCCGTTTGATATTGAGGATCTGCAGGCGATCCGGGCGGCCTACGTTTCCTTTTACGGGGAAGTGAACCGGCCCGACATTTACGCTCCAAACATCCGTTCCGGTCTGTCTGAAAACTAAGTCATGGAACCGATCACTGAAATCTACCGCCGCCGTCGGCGCGACGACGAGATCAAGCCGTTCACAGCGGCAGCGGACGACCCTGACTTCAGTCCGGAGCAGGCCGCCGCTATGGTCAAGGACTTCTTTGCGGACGCCGGGACGGCCCGGGTGCGTGAGCTGGAAGCGGCACCACTCAAGGACAATCGGGACGGCACTTACTTAATCCCATATACCAGTAAAGGCGGTTATTCCGATTTCATTAACATCGCCAATTACGATTATCTGAAAAAGAAGTATCCTTGGCTGCATAGCGTCGGTGACAGCTGTCTCGGGATCGACGTCGACGATGCCATCGAAGGCCACGGCAGTCTGGAAGCTTTTCTGCGCCAACTGCCCCACGAGAGCTGGACAGAATTCTTGGAGGATATGGATAATCTGGACGCCTATCCATCACTGGACGATGACCGTGCCTCTGAGTTGGAAATGGAAGAGTGTGACCGTTGGATCACCGAAGACGCCACCCCGGAGCTGATCCGGAGCTTGATGGAAGTTTCTGACAACGCATACGAGAGCTACCTATTTGCCAAAATCACGCCGCAGTTGGTGCATGAGTGGTGCCGGGAAACTGAGAATTACCCTGAAGCGGACGGAGAAGGCGGCGTCTGGTTGAACATGCGCGAGTTTGCCGAAGAGCGGGATACGCAGACATGGTTCATCGACAACATCGAGGATGACGTCGCCGGTTGGAACGCACTCAAGCGCAAATTCTACGATGAGAAGGGAGCCGAGAGATTCAACCAGATGTTGCAGCACTGGGCCGGTCTCGACGAGCATATCGCCCATGCCTACAATCAATCAGACAGCGTCATTTTATACGAATGGTTCCTGAAAGCGTTTCAAGACGAACGCCCCGAGCCGGAAGCTCCGACATGGTATCTGAACAAACCCAGCTATTACTCTAAGGGCGAATGGGTGGCTGGATACAGTAGTGATGAATACGATCCGAAGCAATGGGTGCCTCCGTGGGAATCTCGGTACAGCGATGCCTTGGACTACCTGCAGACGGCGGACTGGTTCAAGAAGATTGTCGCCGGTTGGCACCGCCGCCCGCCAAAGAATCATCCTGAGTTCAAGTTCGAGGCCGTGGAAGAGGATCCGGTCGATCCTTCACTCGACAGCCCGGAGATGGTGACCAAGGGCGGGGTGGCCGAGACCGTCGTTTACGAGGATGAGTTTATCCGGGCAGTGGAACCACGTTCCGTCGACGCCGCCAACTATCACCTCCAGCGCGCCGGTCTCCAGCCGCTGTCACAGAACATCTGGGACGCCCATTACGGCAGTGGGGCGCGCAGATACATCGTCCTTCTCGGCAAGGAGGAAGATATGCTGCCGGACGTTCCTGCCAAGCCGATCGAGCTGGCCACCGTCCGGGGCGACTATAGCGGGTTTGTTGTCGCCTCTGCGCGCACTGGATCAACCAAACTGCGCGAGCTGTTCGCGCTTGAGCGCTACGGTAAGAGCATCCAAAAGGCACTGATCAGACTCTGCCGGGAAGAGGTCTCGCGCGACGCAGATTGGGGAACTGCCCTGCTTCAAGTTGGTGGTACGGCGGAACTGCGCCGGGCCGCCCGCCGGGGCGAGATCAACATCGACAATTTCCGTCTGGTCATCGCCCTGCAATACGCTAAACGTCGGCAGCTAGCTTTGGCAGCCAAGACGCTTGGCCGGGATCCGGCGACCATGGACGACAAAGGCATCTGGCTGGTGTTTGACGATATCACCGAGCTTTCCAAGTTGTTCCGAAACTATGAAGCCGCCGAGAGCGCCCTCTCCTGCGAGACGTTCGACTGGTTTTCAGGCACGTCCTTTGATCCAGACATCTCAGAAGTAGTCTCTTTCTTAACACCCAAAGCCATGGCTCATATCCGGGAGGTTCTGGTCAACCGCCGGATCTGGTTCCCGGATGAGGGTAAGGATAAACGAGGGGACTACGTGATCACGAGCAAGGAATTTCTTAACCAGTTCTCGGATGCCGACCTGTTGCGCTGGATATGTAATCCGGCCTCGGAGGATGAGGAGGACGGTGTATTCGAGGATATCATCGACGCCTTGAAAGCGTCCGGTGAACGCATGCTGGAGCAGGCGGCGCAGGACAACGTCTATACTACGTATAAAAAAGAGGCGGTTGACGCTCTAGGCGGAACCACGTCCGAGTTCGAGAAGTTCCCGAGTAAGCGCAAGAACGCTAGTAGCTTCTGTGTGTATGTTAACTGGTCTGATGTTGAAGAGTGGGCGTTTAAATACAACGAAGATACAGGCTATCCTTGGGAGGATACCTCAATTGAATCACTGGCGCTAAGCGTGCTCGCCGACACCATTAACATGGAGCGTCATGACTTCTATCCCAGCTGGTCGGACGTTAATAAGGAATGGGCCGCTGATTGCTTTGATCCCGTTTTCGAGCTGAAGGTACCGAAGCCGCCGTACGGCCATCCGAACTACGACGACCCTGACCAGCAGAAGCTGCCCATCGGCGAATCCAACGAGGAGCTAGACGCCCCGGAGAACATGGACATCGCCAAGAGCACCATTCCAGACAAGCTGGAGCGGAACGTCACGGCGGCTATCAAGGATGCACTGAGCGACCGGGGCATCACCTTGCAGGACATTCAATTTGAATACAAAGCTACGGATCACGCCGAAGGACAGCTCGTAAAAATGAGCGGAGGCTCTGACCGCCAACCTTATGTTTTGCTGATCCATTTCTCACCCATCGTAGCGACAGGTGATGACTATGACGCCATGTGTGACTGGTGGGATGTTTTGTTCAAGAAGGTAGAATCCGTCGTCGGCTGGGCCTACGCACCTTACGGCAAAGTTATCGGTCAAGGCTACATCAAGGAGCCGGAGCCAGCCAAGCCCGGATATACCACGTTCTTCTTTTTACTGTACAAGGTCGAACCGCCGATGCAGGGGCCAGACGAACAGGTACCTTTTTAAGTATGACACCGCTAACACTGAGCCAGAGCCTCTTGGAAAGTGCCACGTACGACTACGCGACGACGCAGATCAACCTGCCTGCAGAGATCGGCGATTTCGTCATCGAGTGGGGCCGGTTGAACATCCCAGAGGACGCGCTATTCGTGGACGAGGATGGTGGCAAGGGCGCAGAGCGGGAACAGCATATTACTGTGAAGTATGGACTACTGACCCGGGAGTGTCCGGAGGAGTTGCGGGACATCTGCAAGGCCACGCAGCCGTTTCCAGTATGGCTTGGCAAGATCGGCTTGTTCACGACCAACCAGAACTTCGACGTCGTGAAGATCAACGTCGAGTCGCCGTGGCTGCACGAGCTGAACAAGCGTGTATCCTGTGCGATCGAGAACGAGGATACGTTCCCGACCTACAATCCCCATGCCACGATCGCCTACGTCCACAAGGGAACGTGCGACCATCTGGAGGGCGAGGACATCTTCAAGGAGAGCGACACGCTACCGGAGTTCATTGCGTCCGGTTTGGTATACAAAGGGCCGGGGGCGGACGACGATCCGGAGCGTCCGGATGAGACGTTACTGTTCAGCAAAACTAAGAAGCCGGAAGTGGTTGAAGCCGTGCTCAGCCCGGACGCCCAAGATATCGGCGAAGTGATCCGCATCATCGGCGAGATAGCCAAGGAGTCCAACGGCGATCCAAATGTCTTCGTTTCCTTGGCGAACGACGAGCTACAGGCACACGGCGTCCGGTTCGAGCGCAACGCCTACAATGTCCCGGCCTACGCGGACGAGACCGGCATCGTGGTCGCCCCGCCGACCAGCTTTGATCTGAAGGATCCCCGCTGGCCGCGCAGCCTCTACGCCGCCATCCACCATGAGGCAGTCCATATGCTGCAGATGGATCGCATGGACAACCCCAAGGAGGTCAGCGACAAGGTAAGCGCCTACGTCCTCAAGAACGGGCGCATCGACCCTGACCGGTATCTGCAGCAGAAGCAGGAGATCATGGCTCACGCTGCCAGCATGGTCGATTCTTGGCGACGCTCCGGGTTCACGCCCGAAGAGATGCTGGAAAAGTTGCGCAGCGGCAACTGGAACTTCGCGGCCCGCTACTGGCAGGCCCGGCGCAGCCATCCCGAAGTGTTCCAGCGGTTCATCCGGCAGGCGACGGACTACATAAATTTGCTCAAGGAAAGCAGCGCCGATCTCGACCCGTTCGCAGGCTGCAGTTTCCCGGCGGATTCCGCCCGGGTGCGCCAGTTCCTGCAACGCCGCAGTAAACCGGAACCGCCGAAGCCCATTCTGTAGTTAAAGGGCACGATGATTGACAATCTTCAAGAGCAATGGTTATACCGCCTGCTCCCAAGCGGCGTCCTTACTGAGGACGCCAAGGGGCTGATCGAGGCGGTAACGTCCGGCTTTCAAGACCGGGTCAGTGACCTGCGCTCCTATACGGATAAGCTGAACGGCTTCTGGGTTCCGGGCGCACTCCCGGACGGCACAACCAACGTCGTCTTGGTGGACTTGACCAGCGACTCTGGAAAAACGTATACACGCAGCCTCGACATCAAGACCGACACCCCGGCGGCGACCAGCAATCAGCTGCCGATCTGGGTGGCGCAGCAGCTCAACGTCAACGTCAGCGAGTTGAGCAACATCCGATACGGCTACGATGCCCTGCGGGCGGTCGACGCGGATACCTTGTCCTCGTTGGCGGCCACGCTCGGTGCGCTCCTCTACCAGACGGACATGCTTTCCTCCGCCGCCGACGTGGCGACGGCCCGGACGGAGCTGGTGAACACATGGTTTCCCCGGCTGAAGATCAAAGGCACTTCCCAGAGCTTTGAGGTGCTGGGACGCATCCTCGGCTTCGACGACGTGCGGGTGACGCCCCTCTGGTCGCGCCTCAGCCCCCGGGTGCCGAACAACATCGGCGATCCGGCGAACGACGCGGACTTTGCCGCTGCCCCGGAATACTTTCCTCGGCAAGAGATCGGCCCGTTCTACAATCCATTCACCTACCGGGACGGCCCGTTCTACACATGGACAGGTACCGTGGTCACTGGCACCGCCAGCACGGAGTTTTACACGCAGACGGTCAATGGGTATAATCCATGGATCGAGGTCATCCTGCTGGGATCCTTGGCAGGCACAAACGTTCCGGCCATCCAGAGCGGCACGGTCACGCATCCTGCGACGGGCGCGTATACACTTTCCGGAGGCGCACCCTTCACTGCCGCCTTAGTAGACTGCCCCGGCAGCAGCATCCGGTTCCAAGCCGTGGCTGCAGGGGATGCGTTCAACGGTCTTACGGTCAACGTGGCGACCAAT
>Ga0007867_1000491_pt1 | contig 13482 bp, 16 predicted proteins | sample CryBogCBH25Aug08_FD_71224 | JGI IMG/M metagenome (GOLD analysis project Ga0007867, IMG submission 71224) | Freshwater microbial communities from Crystal Bog, Wisconsin, USA - CBH25Aug08 | ecosystem: Environmental > Aquatic > Freshwater > Lake | place: Crystal Bog, Wisconsin, USA | collected... | reverse complement strand
CATTACGCACGTAGGCCACAAATTCAAGAGTCGATGACAATGCAGATACATACCGCAATTGACGATGTATGTGAACAAAATCTCGGTGTAGCGGTTGTAATCGCGGCAACCCATACATGTGCTTGTCTCCGTGGTGTAAAGCATGATGGTTGTGTAATGAAGACAAGTAAACTTTCTGGTGATTTCTTGACCGATCCTGCGACCCGTGCTGAATATTATCAGTTTATCTCTGACGTAACACAAAAATAAATTAATTATCCGGGCGCTCTAAAAGTAATCGCTGAAATGTCGGCCAACAAAAACCGTATTGTTTAGCAACACTACTTTTAGAGCGCCCTTTTTTTAATTCTTGAAGTATTGACGGCCAGTTTATAGGATGTGGTACTGTATATATTTAATCCTTCTTATTAAAATTTACTCAAGAAGGCATTACTAATATGAAGTCCTAAACACTTCTCTTTACATCGATTAAAGCGTTGAGCCGTTTAACAAACGGCTCTCCTATTAATACTTGTTGTTCGTTATCTTTACGATCAGCAATACTAAAGGTTATATTATTATGACTTTTATCTTTTAAAACAATATCAAGTACAACCGTTGGGCGACTTTCGATGTTCCCACTACCAATATTAATATCAATACTGCCAGTGCAAGGGAGTGTAATTTTTTTATCATTAATAGTAGAGAAGGTTATGGTGTTATCACCATTGTCTTCAATATCTACACCGTGTAATACGTTATAAGCCTCATTACCACTATCTATTTTTGCGACAACAGATCCAATCCCATCTATTGTTATATATTCTGTGACACCTAGTATAGGCCTATTTTCTGTAAAATTTTTAAAAGATTTCATAAATTATTTCTTTTTCCAAGATATTCGCTTAGAGCCTTTCTTAAGACTCTTTCTATTATTACACATTGACATTGTTGGTCTACAAGCTGGATAACTTCTACGTTTTTCACCTTTTTGTCGACCACATGGCTTACCTGTTTTACAATCTACCCAGCCTTTTCCGTGATTACGTGTAAACCAACCATGAAGACCTTGTTGTTTTTCTTTTTCAAAGCCCTCTAAAATAAGATTTACTAAGGCATCAAATTTCATTTCTTTTTCCAAATTTTACTTTGACGGCACTTTACAACAGCTCCTGACTTATAGGCAGATGTCTTACTACCATATACGGAATCAGCTCTTCTTAGACAACGATCTCTTTTAACCTTTTTTTCTAATAAAAATTGTTTAAAAGTTAACATTTCCATCTCCTCCTTGCAGCACAACCTCTCGTCTTCTTACCAGCGCAACCACCTGCAGGTATCCAAGCTGAACTTCTAGCACAAAAACTCTTTCTACGTTTAGATGCTTTGGAACCCTTCTTAACCTTACCAGTGACTGGAGCTTTAAGATGTGAGCCAGTAGCGCGATTATACTTTGCTCTTCCCTTAGCGGTTAATCCACCACCGCGATTTACTGGTAGTTTTTCTCCGCGCTTAATAGATAAGCTCGGGCCACCCTCTTCAATTACTTGGATAAAACGTGATTCAAACAAACATTGCATAATAATATTTAATACAAGAGAATAAATATTTACGTATGCGCAACTATATTGATGATCTTAATGCACTTTACAACACTAAAGTATTTTTAAAAGAAAGTGCTGATCTCGGACCTCAAGGTATTGGATTACCTTATGGTGAATATTCAGAAGAGTGTGATGATTGTGAAAACGGTGCACCAGTTAGAAAATGTTTAAAATGTAAATTAACAGCAGATAAATGTGAGTGTGATGATAAAAAATCATATGATCAGGATGATATTGTTTTTGCTAAGAAAGAAAAACGCGGTGGGTATGATAGTGAAGATGATTTTTCACATACCGGTGAGCATCCCGAACATCAAGCTTCCAATATGGTAAAGCAAAATCTTTACAGAATTGCAAAAATGGCTGCTATGTTACATGATATTGTACCTGAGGATAGTGAAATAGAAGAATGGGTAGCTGATAAGGTTGCTAAGGCTGAGGATAGTATTAATAGTGTTTTTGGATACAAAGACTATCAAGCACATAAGCATAATGTTGAGAGTGATATGGAAATTGAAGAAAAGACAGAGCAGGATCTTTATAAGAGTATAGAGGATGGCGGTGCGTCTTTAATTAACAAAATAAAAGAAATTATGCGTAATCAGCCAAGAGAAAAAGTAGAAGATGCTGTTTACGGAATGATTAAGATGCTTGAATCTTAATTTATTTTAAATTTTTACGAATAGCGGTATAAAGTACTCTAGCTTGATCTTCAGGCATTGTTGTAGGTAATACACTCTTGAAGGATTCAAAATCTCCTTCTTTTGCTAAGTTACGCGCTTTTGTAGCACTAATTCCTGAAGTATCATCACTATCGGGATCACGTTCATGACCTGCTATAGCAGTTCTAAAACTATTTAAATCAAGTCTTACGTCAGGATTTGGGTTGTCGATATATTTGTTAAATAATACATCAAAATCTGTAGCTCGGTCACTACCACAAACAAGGATTAAATCTTTATAACCATTTTCAATTAAAAACTTAACCGCATCGAAGATTGTTTTAATTTTTTCAGAATCAATAAACGTTACTTGCGGTAAAGCTTCATTTAATGCCATGAGCTTATCATTATACGGGATTGGGTTCTTTTTAGAATCTTGAGTTTTGGAGAGTATTACAAAAACATCACAATGTTCCTTTTTACCAACATGTACTGCTTCAGCAATTAATAGTTCGTGTCCTAAGGTAGGCGGATTCATTCTACCAAATACAAAAACTGCTTTAGTACTAGTAGGTCTAATATCAGATATGATTTGTTCGACAAGTGTTTTGAAGCTCATATTATCGACCTCCAAAATCACCTTTATTGATACCATTATAATCAGAACCGTAATCAGCATTAGCTAAACTCTTACCACCACCGGGAATTTGTCTACCTGTGTATATATCCTCGTAAGGAGGTAAATCACTATCATTAATACCGCCTTCGACTTCTAACTCCTCATCATCTTCTTTCTGAAAAGGACTAGTCATTCCACGTACAATAAATTCACCTGTAATCTTAAACGGAATTGTTGATATTCTTGAATCTCTGATAACAATACCTTCTTGAGTGCTGAGATCACCAATAGACGATGTCAAAGCATCTAGTACAGCGTTACCTAATAATCTCGTGGCATGATAAATTATAGCACCACAAACCGCTGGGTTATTCTTCTCATTATCACCATTTTCTACAAGATCAGATACAGGTGTACCGTTTATGATATCTAGATATAATTTTTTACTTACAGCATCAACCGGTTTACCGGTAATTGTTTTTAACTTGACACCAACTGGATTATTACAGCCTTCGAGCCAGTTTTTTAGAGATTTTTTGACAAAGTGATCAGATGTATAATGAATTGTTAAACCGGAATTTAAAACAGGTAAAAAATTAATTTCTGTCTTCACTGTAGCTTCAATCGAAGAATAAACTTTAAAATCAAAACTATCAGCAATTTGATTGACTTTAATAATAAAGTCTTCTAAAACACCGCGATTAATTCTCTCCACTTCACGTGTCTTTCTAGATATTGTTTTACGTACAGCGCTTTTTTGTTCGTAAATTTCATTTATACCGTGAATTGCTAAAAAATTTTCCGGGTAGTTAACAACATTAGTACTACCTTCAACATACTCCATATTAAAAAGTAAATTTTTATTTTTTAAGAAATTTAACCTTTTTAAATCATTAATTACTGTCGGAATTAAAAGCGCTCTATTAAAAATAGTTAATACCGTTTCACCAATTGGAATAAACCCATGACCTTCAGGAAATCTATCTCGAAGTTTATCAACTGTGACACCTCTAACATCTAATGGATTATTAGATCCACGATCAAGAGCAAATTCCATACTACCATCATCATTCGTAATAAGCTTTATTGAACAATTTACACCATCAATTTTTACAACAGCTGGTGTAATACCAATACTTGCTTTAACTTGATCAAAAAGCCTAATGAGATCTTTACCGGTACGCACCGATGGAAGATCGAAAGGGTGTGCCATGTGACCAGCAGCTCCACCCTCTTCAATAAGCTTAAGATATGATTTAAAGGTTAGCATTTTTTAAATAAGGATCACGCTTATGCATTACACCAAGTATTTGTTTATATTTTTTAATAAAATTACCGGTATTAATACCGTCAATAAAATTCCTTAAATGAATATTTTCTAATCTTTCAGGGTTATCAGCATACATTTCATTTTGTTTAATTGCAGCTTCTAAAGCTGTTTGCATTTCAAATGCATTTTCAGCTGTAATATCAGTTCTATAAATTTCATCTAACGCGTCTGCTGGAAACGTCATAGCTGTTGCCTTAGCAAGTAACTTAACAAGTCCTACGTAGCCTTCAGGAGCGACTTGAGTAGGCTCACCTTCATTAGGTTCTGGTGTAGCGTTAGGATCTGGAGCAGCAGCATCTTGTGGAATTTCAGCTGGTGCACCAGCTGAAATAGGAGGTTGGGTCGGAGCAGGTGCTGGTATATTATCGGCCTCATCTAACATTGACCATTGCTCGTTAAGTTTGTCGATAAATTTCATTATAAGTATTTAATATTTATACGTAGAGAAGTTGTTTAGTTTTAAGTTGATTAAAGTACTTCTCACTCAAAAACGTCAATTCATTGCGTTTAGCAAAGTTTTTAACTTTTGCAAAAGTATAATACGATCGTGTAAACTCCTTAGTCCATGCAAACGAACGTATACGCTCAATGAGCTCAATTACATTACCGTCACGCTTTGAATACAATTGTTTAAATAAACAAAATTCTATGTTTTCATAGACGTACATGCTTATTGGAAGTAATTTTGATACTTTTAAAGCTGCTTGATCAATGTATTTTAATATTAATTCCTTATCAAAATATTGCAAAATTTGGTAATTTGTGAGATCTAATTGTTTAGATTTAAGAATAACAACACGTTCTTTCGCTTGTCTATTTAAAAGGTACTCACATGTACCATAAAAAATATGATGATACAGTAATTTCTTGATATCTCTAGTTATTCTTTTCGCAGGTAAAAGCTGATATTTTACAAGATCATTGATAAAATTAACTTCTATAGTTTTAAAGATCGATTCAAAATTAACTAACTGAAGATTAAATTGATCAAATGTGCAGCTCTCAATCACTAATTCATTATAACCTCATAATTTAAATTTTGCAAGCTCTTGCTTAGGAGCCTTGCCAATTCTTACATTACAAATTCCATTATAATAATCTTCTCTTAAAAGTACGTCCTCTCCTAATTGTTCTTTGATTTCATAATATGCTAACGCCCATTTAGAATCACAAGTACGTAGAATTTTAAAAATAAACTTATCTTTACCATACTTTAAGATATCAGCATTAAGTTCATTCGAAGAGCTTGTATAGGATTTCCAATCAGATTCCTTATGTTCAATTCGACTATTTTTCTTACCTTTTAAAGGTCTACGTTTAATACGACTAGTACATTGTTTTTTACCAATGTATTTTTTATTATTGACAGTGTTAACAATCAAATAGATAAAACCAAAAGTATTTTCTAATATCTCGACACCTTCATTTAAAATCCAATGACCACTATCCATATAGATAGTTATTACATTCCTGGCAAATATACACTTCTACGCTGAATAGGTACTTTAGTTGCTACTTTTCTACTTTTATGTTTCTTTTTACGCTTTACTTTACGCGATGGTCTTGCACCTAAAATTGATGGAATTCGTGCATCGCCAGGTGCATATGCATTATCGTTCTGCGAGGGAAATTGATTTCCATAATTTCCAGAAGTTACCGGTCCTGTAACAGCTCCAGCGCCACCCGCGACATTCGCTAGTTCGGTTAAGAGTTTGTCGACAAGTTTATTAAAATTACTCATTGATTTTTTGGTACCTTATATTATATTTAAGGTTAATGCTTGAGGAATATATAAAAGAACTAGAAGAAGATCTAAAGATTAATGAACTTAATCTTAAAGACTATCAACTTCGATTACCTGCTATTAAGCATAAGTGGACAGGTAGAATGATTAGACTGAAGTCACATATTAATCAGCTCAAGAAACAAAAGGATAGAGTTAAGGCTGATATTATGTCTGAAATTGATCATACCAGTGCTGTTAAGTTAACGCAACCTGTTATTGCAGCTACAGCAGATAGACACAGTAGAATTCAAGATATTAATAAACAAATTCAAGACAATGAACTTCTTGTTGAACTTCTAGAACGTTCAGAAAAAACTTTAAGTAGCTGCTCATATGATATTTCAAATATTATAAAAATAATGCAGCTTGAAACTACATGATAAAATTTGATTACGATGAGAAAAAGAAACTTGGTATTTTATCAGGTGATATGTTTGATGAAATACGTGAGCATTTCTCCGTAAAGAATGAAGCAGCTCATTTTATGCGTCGACGTGGTAGGTTTATGCCATCTCGTACGTACGCTATCACACCAACAGGTAGATTCGAACCTTGTTTATATACAGAAATAAAAAAATTTTTAACTAGTCAACAGTATGTCGGTGAGATTGAATATAGCAAAGGTATTTTTGAACAAGTAGCACCTGCAAGACATGGTTGGCATCAACAATTAGATTTTAAAAATGAAATATATCCTCTTAAATTAGATCTAAGAGATTACCAGGAAGAGATAGTTAAAGAATGTCTTTCTAACGGTAGAGGCACAATTATATTAGCTACAGCAGGTGGAAAAACATTAACATCAGCTTCTTTAATTTCAAAAATTCATCAGCTCTACATGTCAGCATATAATAAACAGAGCTTTAAATGTCTCTTTATCGTACCTGATAGAGGACTTGCGTCTCAAACTTATCAGGATTTTATTGATTACGGTGTACCATTTAGCGTGTCAAAATGGACAGGTGATGATGATTTAGATCTCTCTTCAAACGTAATAGTATCTAATCTCGGTATATTACAGAGTAAGAATAGCAATTTAGATTGGTTAGAGGATATAGATCTTCTTATTGTCGATGAAGTACATAAAATTCGTAAAGGTAATAAAGTAAATGATATTCTTAAAAAGATTAAAACACCATATAGATTTGGATTTACTGGTACAATGCCCGAGGAAGCCCTTGATCAATGGAATATTATTGGTAAGATTGGACCAGTAATTTATGAGAAAAATAGCTATGATTTAAGACAAGAGAATTATGTAAGTAATGCTTCAATACAGATTATCAAACTTATTCATAAAAAAGATCCCCCACATACTGATGGCGGTAATTTATATAGAGAGGAAATAGAGTATCTCACAACTTCTGTTTTTCGAAATGAACTTATAGCAAAACTTGCTAAAGGACTTAATCAAAATTCTCTTATTATGGTTGATTATATTCAACACGGAGAATTACTATTTGATATTGTTAAACAACTAATGCCTGAAAAACAATGCTTTTTTATTCGTGGCGAAGTAGAAGTTGAAGAACGTGATAGAGTTAGACAGCTTATGGAGGCAAATAGCAATGTTGTCGTTGTTGCTATATCAAAGATTTTTTCTACCGGTATTAATATTAAGAACTTACATTATATTATTTTCGCATGCGGTGGTAAAGCAAAGATTAAAATTGTACAATCAATTGGACGAGGTCTTAGGTTGCATAAGGATAAATCTAAGCTTATAATATTTGATATTACTGATGATCTTCGCTATAGCGCAGCTCATGCATTAAAAAGACAAGCACTTTATGAAAAAGAACACATCCCGTTTGCAATCAAAGACATCGAAGAAAAGTAAGAAGCTTAAAAAAGAGCCAATTATTTTAGATCTTAATCTTCCAATGGAAGAAGAAAGTGATGTTATAGAGATTTTACCTGAAGCTATTATTCAGTCACTACCAATTGCTGATGAAGTAGAAGCACCGAAAAAGATTAAACCAAAGGATAAAGTACATTATGTAAATAGTAGAGAATTTGAAGATGAGATTAGAAACTATTACAAGACTGATGTAATGACGGATAAGCTATGTGAGAGTATTAATAAAATTGCAAATGGTCTCTCATATGCACCAAACTTCTTAAATTATTCTTATAAAGAAGATATGGTTGGTGACGCAGTAGTAAAAATGTATTCAGCTTTAAAGAATAAAAAGTTTAAGATTGATTGCGGGTTTAGTCCATTCTCGTATTTCACAACGATTGCTTTCCATGCTTTTATTAATAGAATTAAAAAGGAAAAAAAGCATCATGAAGCTATTAATGAATATAGAGATAAAGTCTATACAGAATTAATGCTCAACCCTGAAGAGAATAATGGTGCTCATATCTATATTGAGCCAACAGGTGATGACGCTGACGAATAATTGTGGACTTATTTTTAAATAAATCAAAAGTTGCGGTATTTTCTGATTTACATTTGGGTGTGCATTTAGATGCTACTACTTGGCATCAAGTAGCACTTGAATGGTGTGATTGGATTGTAGGAGAACTTGATAAGCAAAATATTACTGATATTTTATTTCTTGGTGATTTCTATCATCATAGAAGTGATATTTCTGTTTCTACTCTTCACGTTGCTAGCATTATACTTGATAGGTTAAGTAAGTTTAATATTATTATGATTGTTGGTAATCATGATGCGTACTATAAGGATAGATCAGATGTTAATTCACTCTCTATTCTTAATGGTAGAAAGAATATAACTGTTATTAGTGAGACAACTACGAGCACACTTTTTGGTAAGACATTTACGTTTATTCCATGGGGTGGTAATGTATCTAAGATACAAAAATCAGATGCCATTTTTGGTCATTTAGAAATTGAAAGTTTTAGAATGAGTAGTGGTAAGACATGTGATCATGGACTCAATACACGTGATTTATTATCAAAAACAAATTTAGTAATGTCCGGTCACTTTCATTTAAGAGATGAAAGAGTATACAATAATGGTACGATTGTATATGTAGGTAACCCATTTGAAATGGATTTTGGAGATTTAGGTGGTATTAAGGGGTATTATATTCTTGATCTAGAAACATTAAAATATAGTTTTTTTGAGAATACTATCTCCCCAAAACATAAAAAGATATCACTTACTGAACTAACAAATGCTAAATCTCTTACAGGTGCTGATATTAATGAAATAGTTAAAGGACATTTTATTAAATTTGTTGTTGATAAGAAAGCAAATAGTGATGCAATAGATGCTCTAATACAAAAATTTTCTGTATATAAACCATTATCATTTACAACAGACTATACGTATACGGATAATAATTATAATGTTGAAGATAAGGGATACGAATCAACAGGTGTTAATATGCAGGCAACTATTGAAGAGTTTATTAACGTGCTAGAAATTGATAATAAAGAGAGTATAATCAGGTATTGCACCGAGCTTTATAAGCGTGCCTGTGAAGTATGAAGTATATAAATTTTAACAAAATATCGATAAAGAATTTTCTTTCTGTTGGACATACACCTGTTTCTGTAGACTTTAAACGAGGTCTGCATATTATTACAGGTATTAATAAAGATAAAGAGGATCGACAGAATGGTGTTGGTAAATCATCTATTGCCGACGCTATTAACTTTGCCGTTTTTGGCGAAACTCTTCGAGACCTTAAAAAAGAATTTATTGTTAATAGTATCAATAAAAAGAGCTGTGAAATTGTATTAGAAGCAACAATTATTCAATTTGATCAAGCAGAGGAAATTAAAATAGTTAGAACACTAGAACCGTCTAAATGTTTTATTTATATAAACGGAGAAGATAAGACACGCGATAGTATTTCAAATACAAATGACTTCATTATGAAGAAGTTTAATTGTACCCCCGAGATATTTCAAAATTGTGTCATTATGACCATAAACAATACAACTCCGTTTATGGCAAAAAAGAAGCAAGAAAAAAGAAAGTTTATTGAAGATATTTTTAACCTTGGCGTTTTTAGTAATATGTCAAATTTACTAAAAGCAGACGTAACAGATAATAAAAAAACGCTCGACATTGAAGGAACAAGATATGAGGAAGTTGATAAGACTTTAGGAAGTTATATTCGTCAACGTGATAATACTCTCGATGAACGAAAGCAAAAACACGAAAAATATACTCAACGTAAAATTAATAACGCGAACGAGATTATTGAAGTAACAGAAATAATAAACTCTTTTAAAGAAAAGAGCATCGATAATATCAATGCCGCTATTACTAAGCTTAAAGATGCTAATACTAAAGTAGATGAAAAAATACAAGCTTGTAGACATACAAGAAGTGAGAGTCAAACGCTAATCACACAAATTCAAAAACAAATAAGCGCCGTCGGTACTGATAAGGATAAATGTCCTACATGTTTACGTTCAATTGAAGAGACTGATAAGGACCATATTAAGAAAGAAAAACAAAAACTTAATAATGATATCGAATCGCATAAACAAATTATAGCTGAACAGACAGATATTGAATCTAAACTTTTAATAAAGCGCAACGAAGTCAATAGTAAAATCAGTACATTGGAGAATAGTATTCACGCCTATAATCTCGAAATAAAGGATCAGCAAAATCGAGAAGCACGTTTAATTCAGTTAAATGAATGGCAGACAATGCTTGATCAAGACTTAAAAGATCTCGAACAAGCATCGACACAATTTGATACTTTAATCGATGAAAAGAAAGCGGAACTTGATAAGTTGATGATTAGTCTTAATACAATTAAGGAAACAACAAACGTATTGGACGTAGTTAAATTTGTTGTTTCAGAAGAAGGCGTCAAATCATATATTGTTAAAAAGATACTTCAGCTCTTCAATAGCAGACTTGCTTATTACCTACAAAAGATGGACGCTAATTGTATATGTTCATTTAATGAATATTTTGAAGAAGAGATTGTTGATATTAAAGGTTCTCAACGTTCATACTTTAATTTTAGTGGTGCTGAAAGAAAAAATATGGATCTTGCGTGTTTATTTACCTTTATGGATATGCGTAGATTGCAAGGAGATGTATGCTTTAATTTTAGTATCTACGATGAACTTTTTGATTCGAGTTTAGATGCACGTGGAATAGAACTAGTAATTAGTGTATTGAAAGAACGTGTAGAAAAATATAACGAGAGTATAATGGTAATTAGTCATCGTAAGGAAAGCGTGAAAGCTGCAACTGGTGATATTATTTTCTTAGAAAAGAGCAATGGTATTACAAAACGCGTTGATTACTCAGATCAAGTAATATAATTATATGAACATGACACCAAGCCCGTTTGCATCACCTTTTGCCTCGCCGTTTGCTTCGCCTTTTGTAGCACCATTTGGTATGCAACCTCTACAACAACCTTCTCCTCAACCTTTGCCCCAGCCTCCTGAGCTTTCGTTGAAGAGAGTAATGAATTACTATGCTGATTATAGTGGATGTGGATTCTGGCGTTTAATTTGGCCAGAACATATTCTCAATGCTCATCAAAAAATGGTTGTACATGGTAGTACAATGATGTGTTTTGATCCAAACTACTTTAGAGGTGCTGAAGTGGTGCGTATTCAACGTCAAGCAACACCGCATCAACTTCAATTTGTACGCTTTCTAAAGGAATTACAAAAGGAATTAAAATTTAGACTTATTTACGAAATTGATGATCTTGTATTTAGTGAAGATATTCCCGAATATAATAAGTTTAAGCCTGCTTTTACTGATCCTGAAATTCGTAAAACAGCACAAGAGATTATGGAATTGTGCGATGAAATTACTGTTACTTGTGATTTCATGAAAGAATATTATATGGGTAAAACAGCTAATAAGAATATTACTGTTATTCCTAATTACCCACCAAAGTTCTGGATGGGTAATTTTTATAATGAGAAAAAGATTTCTGAAAATTATGACCGCTTTCAAAAGAAGCCGAGAATTCTTTATGCAGGATCTGGAGCACATTTTGATGTAGATAATCGTGTCGGTCAGAATGATGATTTTGCACACGTCAATAATGTAATTCGAGCTACCAAGGACAAGTATCAGTGGGTATTCTTAGGTGCATATCCTCTACCGTTACATGATCTTGTACAGAGTAAGGAATTTGAATTCCACCCTTGGGAGCAGCTTTATAGCTATCCGGGTAAAATTGCTAGCTTGAATGTTAATATGATGGTAGCACCACTTCAGGATAATAACTTCAATAAAGCAAAGTCAGATCTTAAGCTTGTCGAAGCATGCTGTTACGGTCTTCCGATTGCATGTCAGAATCTAGTAACTTATGAAAACGCGCCGTTTAAGTTTGATACTGGCGAGGAAATGATTGATATTGTTGATGATGTTCTTTCTAAGAAAGGTCGTTATATGAATATTTCCGCTAAGATGCGCAAAATGGCCGAGAGTCGTTGGCTCGAGAATGAAGACAATATTAACAAATATGTTGAGCTTCATACGTTACCTTACGGGCATCCTGATAGAAAGTTGCTTAATGCTATTAATGGTATTAAGGCTTGATTGTAGTGTAGGGTGGTAATATACTATTTGGGTGTACAGGAACGTATCATATTTACCGCGAGAGCAAACAATTAATCTTTATACTTGGGACGAAAACGGTAAAAGAATAACCGTACCATCAACGTATGAGCCATACATCTATCTGGAGACAAATAACGCTCCGGATGCAATGAGCATCTTTAATACAAAGTTAAAGAAGAAGCGATTTAAGAATCAGTACGACCGTGCACGTTATCTTAAGGATAATAAGATCACTAGAGTCTTTGAGAACTTTAACGTCAATCAACAATTTCTACTCGACACGTATTGGCAAGATAATGAAAAGCCTGATTTTACAAAGAATCAACTAAAGGTACACTTTATTGATATCGAGACCTATTCCCCAGATGCATTTCCAAATCCTCAGGATCCAAATGATACAATTAATATTATTACTATTTACGATACACTATCGAAGAAGTTTTATTCCTGGGGTCTTAAGCCATACACTGCTAAATCACCTGATGTAATTTATGTTGATTGTAAGACAGAGGAAGAATTATTGCGTAGATTTGTAGACTTTTTTAGTAAGGATTATCCTGATATTCTTTCAGGGTGGAACTCAGAGTTCTTTGACGTACCGTATGTAATTAACCGAGTACACAAAATTCTTGGCGAGGAAGCTATGCAAAAGCTTTCACCAGATCGATCGTTAAGATCAAGAACGTTTATGGGTAAGTTTGGTAGGGAGCAGGTAAAGTGGCATATTGAAGGTCTTTCTTGTGTTGACTATCTCGACATTTATAGACGGTTTTGTCAAACGCTTCGCGAATCATATAAGCTCGATGCAATCGGTGAAATTGAACTCCAAGAGCGTAAGATTGATTACGGTGATCAGAATCTAACTGAACTCGCAGACGATAACTGGGAGTTATTTGTCGACTATAATATTCAAGACGTTAACCTGCTTGTAAGACTCGAACAGAAACTTCAGTATATTCAATTA
>Ga0007867_1000464_pt1 | contig 14089 bp, 36 predicted proteins | sample CryBogCBH25Aug08_FD_71224 | JGI IMG/M metagenome (GOLD analysis project Ga0007867, IMG submission 71224) | Freshwater microbial communities from Crystal Bog, Wisconsin, USA - CBH25Aug08 | ecosystem: Environmental > Aquatic > Freshwater > Lake | place: Crystal Bog, Wisconsin, USA | collected... | reverse complement strand
CCGGGGAACGCTGAGGGCACGTGGGTGATGTTGAAGGATCCACGCGGCAACACCGTCACGCCTGTATACATCGAACCGCGCGTGATCGTCTCCCAGTTCCAATTCCCGCTGGACTGATATGAAGACCCGCATCATCCGCATTAAAAAGCGTAAAGTCGTGCGCCCGCCAACGATCGCGCAGTTTGCGCGGGCGCACGACCTCACCATGATCGTACGGGAGCGCGACCGGCAGAAGGGCGACCCCTGCCGGTTCTACGCCGCCTTCGAGTATGCCGAGGTCGCGCAGGGCGCGCTACTGGTAGGTGTTTACGGCGACGGCCCAACCCCGGCCAAGGCGATTCGCGCCTACGCCAATAAACTCTCGAAGCTCGCTGGCGGTAAGCTGATCATCAAGGCTTACAGCCCGGAGCGTCAGGAGATCGAAATTCCAAAACTAACCGTCAAATAACCTATGCACAATTACTCGGATATATTCCTAGCCGGAATCGCTGTCATCTCCGGCCTCAGTCTCCTGATCGGCGTGGTCATGCTTATCGCCTCGCTCAGCGTGGTCGGTCTGCACTTGGTCGAGGAGAAGTCGGAGAACGCCACACCGATGTTGAAGGCCGCCTGCGGCATGCTATTCGCAGTAATGGCCATCGTGATCGGCCTTGGGCTTTACGCCATCATCCACGTCATCCAATCAAAGCCATGACTGACGTCCAACTAGCCGCTGAAATCGTTAGCCGGATCCCGGCCATGGCCCAAGATTCGGTGCTCAACAACGAAACCACCGTACTGAACCTGATCCGTCAATGCTACCCGCCCGTAACGGCCCGAAACCTACCCGAACCCGGGCCGGAATGCCCGCGCGGGATCCACGCGGTCGTCATCGAAGGCGTCTGCCTTGACTGCGGCGCTAAAGTTGGCGTTTGATTTTTGTTGACAGACACAAAACCCTTGTATACGCTCACCTCACAGTATGAAAACACTCAAGATTCAATGGTATAAACTCCGTCTCTGGATTGCCTTGTGGCAGCTTAAGTTCGCTGTGGACGCCTACTGTGACACCGTGAAACCGCACCAAGCCAGCGACTGCGGCTGTCACAGCTGCGCCCCGACCGGCAAGCAGAAGCAGCTCGCCGAGCAGGCCATGCTCGCGGCCAACAACCGCTGGAACAAGCTGTCGCTGGCACTTCTGAAGCTCAAGCAGCCGGACGGCGAATTCCCGGTAGAGGCTGCCCCGGACTCATGGATCGCCCAGCATGATCGTGCCGACGCTACCTTGGAGACGATCGCCCGCCAGTCTCGGAACGTCCGCCTATCCCGCTTGTTCAGCGCCATGTCCCGCTGGCTAACTTTCAGCTGCCTCGTCTGCGCTGGTTTAGACGTAATCGGAGGCCACCCAAGTTCCGGTCTTTGGATGGCGATCATCGCCCTCTGGACGTACCGGCAGAGCTTTTACCAAGCCTCCTGCGCTTGGCACTGGGAGCGGATGGTGGCGATCGAGAAGACCATCCTGACACTCAAGACCTCGGACGAGGTGCTCGCCGCCCTCGATCGCCAACTGAAAATCTTGGAGTGCGTGCGCAAATATCCCGGCTGGCGCAGTATGCTCTACGGCGGACACCCGACCAAGGAAGACTTGGACAACGCCGAGCAGGACACCTTCTTTAGCTGCATCCCCGCATGAAGTATTGCCCAACATGTCTGCGCCAGTGGCGGGTGGATGGCAAGCAAAAGTGCCCCTACTGCGATATCGCACTCGTTGACCAGAAGCCGGTGGCGGCACCTGCCCCGGAGCTGACCGAGGCTTTGCGCTCCGTCGAGTTCATAGTTACAGTGTGTCAGCACGAGCGCAGCAAGTTGAAACCGGCAGGCTTGGACGGCCATCTCAATGCCATCGAGGGTGCCGCCAACGAGACCCTGCTCAAATTGAAACGCTTAAGCGCGAACTGATTATGCTCCTCAACGCCGACCAACCCGTCCGCATCTACCGCCTCTTCAACAGCCGCACCGGTGAATACAGCAAGATCGTCAAGCTGACCACCGAAGAGGCCACCATCTTCAACCGGGCCTACGCCTGCAACGGCCTCAGCCTGCGCTACGTGCCCGTGCAACTCTGACCTATGGCAAATAAACATATCTGCGGCGTGGCCGGTCTGTTGCCTGAGGAAGTGGTAGTCAAACCTCACAATGTAGGGGGCACCGTCATCGAGTGGAAGCCTCTGCCAGAGGACGAGAATAAGGAATGGTTTAAGCCATCAATGGTAACCACCGGTAACTGGGACTACCTTTGTCGGCTGGCCCGGGCCAAGTTCACGCAGGCCGAGAAGGTCAGCTACCTGAACAAGCTGCGGGATATGCTGGCCAAGAAGCTGAACCAGAAGATCATAAGCGACTTTGATCTGATACAGGCCGACCCGGCATGGCAGGCGGAAATCATCTGCATTGTCAAGAACATCGCGGTATGAACTACTTCAAGATCATCTGTTACGTCGCAGCGGCCCTCTGCTTTATCGGCGCGGGCGTCTGCCAGATCCTGATCTGCATCAAGCACTATGGACACTGAAAAATATATCCACCACGGGGTCGAGGTCACCGTCATCTCCCGGCTCAAAGGCCAGCACCGGGAGCACTGCCTCTGCCATCAAGGCTGTATACACTTCAAGCCCGGCAAGGTCGACCACTGTCAGATCGCGCAGGCCAACTACCGGACGTGCGTGAAGTACAACATTGTCGCCCCGGTGTTCGAGTGCCCGAAATACGCCACAACATGAAGCCAGAAAACAACCAGCCCCGGGTGTTGAGCCGTACCTTCGGGGAACTACATTACCAAGGCTGTGCCGACCATCCTGACCGGCTTGATCTCAACTGCGCCAAGATCCGGCGGTCGGACGGCAAGCCACTCACAAACGCCGAGGTCTGGGAAGCCCTGCAGGAGCTGCCGGAACTGCCGGTCAGTCAGCCGACCACGACCGTCTGGGAATGCTTCTGCGACGCCAGCTACTACGACCTCTGGTGCGTGCGCCGCAGCCATGAGCGGAAATTTGGACAGGGCTTCCATATGAACAGCGCCGAGGAAGCCAAGACTTTGACCGAACTCCTAAACCAGAACAAAGTTGCTTAAACTATGGACATCCCCGTTGACGTAGAATACGACGACATCGACACCGGACGTGAAGGCAAGGCCCAGTTCCAGCCCGGCGTCCGCGTGACCTGCCAGCGCTGCCGCAACCAAGAAGAGTGCCTCGGCACCACGCCCGAGAGCATCCAGCGCGCCTGCGACCGGCTGATCATCGGCTGCCCCCGTCGGGAACAGAACCACTACTACGCACCCTGATTTATGCTACCACACCAACAACGCGTCATCGAAGAGCTGGCCGAACTCGATAAGAAGATCGAACGGCTCCACGAGTTCAATGTCGGAGCGATCTTCCTCACCCTGTCCGAAGATGACAAGCGGTTGCTCCGCAATCAGCTCCGGGTCATGCGGGAGTACGCCGCCATCCTCCGCGAGCGGATCCAAAACTTTAAACCCTGATTTATGCCAACCCTCAAAACCCGCAAGAAAAAGCTCACCATTAAGGACATCGTCAAGGCCGCGCATGACGCCGGGGCGAAAGTCGACTTCAAGCTCGAACCCAAGCTCAGGCTGCCGACGCGGCTGCCCAAGGATCCGGAGCCGGTCAGGCTGCTGCTCGACGAGTCCGAGCGCTGCAACGCCGCCGGGAACGAGTGGCTCAACGCCGAGCACCCGAACTACATGGCCGCCGAGACGTGGCTGCGCAACGGCTGGGCCTACGCGCTCGCCGGGGCTTGGCTGCGCTGCAAGCTTAACGGCGAACTGCAGCCGGAGAGTGAAAAGCGCGAGCGCAAGGCCGAATAAAATTAAAGTGTTGACAGTCCGGTGACGGCTGGCTACACTGCTGTCTATGAATAAAACTGAAGCTCGTGAAGCGTGGAGCGCGGCGGTCAACGCGTACACCAAAGACCCGGAATATCTCGCCGCCAAGGTCAAGTTCGAGGCGGAAGCGACCCGCATCCGTGAGAAGTACAAGCCCGCCGCCCTTGAGGCGCAGGCTGTATACGAACGCATCGAAGCTGCCGAGGAGGCCAAGAAGCTGAAGTCAAAGGCGCGCTGGCCTGAGAACACCCCGGCGGCGGTGCTGGAGACTTGCAATAAGTTCTGGTCAGGCTCGGAGGAGTTCACCCGCTTCCGCATCCACTGATGGAATGACACGGTCATCGTTACCAGCTACCCGAACCGGCCCTACTGGACGAACGGTGGCCGGAACGAAGGTCAGGCCTGCTACCATGTCATCAGCCGCGTCCGTCAAGCGTCCCGCTTCGGGCACCAAAAGCCGATGGAGCTGTGCGCGATTCCCGGGCGCGTGTCGCCGAAGCAGCAACAAGGTCTGCTCGACCTCCATGCCAAACATTGATTTATGCCTATTACCATTGAACAGAAACTTAAGGAAATCCTCGCCAACTACGAAGTCAAGGAACACGAGATCAAGCCGGACACGACTCTGACGGATCTCAACCTCGACTCCTTGGATCAGCTGGAGGTCTTGATGGATATCGAGGCCGCCTACGACATGGCGATCGAAGATGACGAGGCCACTGAGCTGGCCCGCAAGACCATTGACCAGATCGTCGCGTTCATCAAGGAGCGCGGCAACGTCTCCCGCTGGACATGACCCGGAAGCGACAACTGAAGATCCTGCGCCGCCGTCGGAAACAGATCGGCGTATTGGAAGAGGCTACCCGGGAGGAGCTGAAGGATGTCCTGCTGGCCTGCGAGCCGCCCGACTACGTCCCTGAGCCATCCAGTGACATCTTTTTCAGGAAGCTGTTGACCCCGCCGCGCGGACGGATGCGACGCGCCCGCATCCGGGCACATAAGTCAACCAACAAGTATGAAAGGATGGCACGGGCACACGCCAAGACAGTCAACTTTGCGATGATGTATGGAGCTATCATTGTGCCGAACGGTCTGCTTGAAGTTTTTAGACCGGTCGGCACCGCCACTGGCCGCTTAAACAGCAACCTAGTTGGCGATATCACCGTCGGCGACCTCATCGAAGGCACGCACCCATGACCGCTTTGCTGACACCAGTACCCGACAACCCTGAAGACCTGAGCTTCAAGGATGTCGTGCTGTCGCTGCGGACGAACTCGATCAGCTGGATGGACACTCAACTGATAAGTTCAATGCACTGGAGCCAGCGATACCTAGATCTGTCGCGCAAACGGGAAAATTACTGGGATCGGTTCAGCAACCGCTGGGCCAATCGCCCGGTGAAGCCCAAGTCCAAACTGGAACAGATCAAAGAGGAGCTGACCGACCGGATCAACCGGCGACAGACCCGGATCAAACAACAAAGGTCACGGCATGAACAAAGAAAAGCTTAACGAACTCGGTCTGGACATCCTATACAGCATCCACGATTCGATCGTGCTGGAGCTGAAGAATCCGTCACACGAATACTACACGCCGGAGCCGAAGTTCCACGTGCCGGACGCCCCGGACGAGGAGAGCATCAAGGCCATGGTCATGTCCATGGCGACGCAGGAAGAGTCGACGCTCGGCAAGATGGTCAAGATGGTCAAGGAGACAACGGCCAAAGATTACGTTCTCCGTAACTGGAGCTATGCTGCTGACTGAGGACAACCTGACCCGGGAGGAGCTGAAGGATCTCATGCTGGATCTGCCTGAGCATCGTCTCGTCAGACTGAACCGCGCATGGCAGAAGGCGAACGAGGAATGCAGCCTGATGATTAAGGAGTGCTATCAAACACTGGTGGATAGCACAGTCCTGAACGCACTCATCCAGTTGGCAAACGCATGAACATACTCGAACATCAGGAACAGCTCCCGGAGCCGCTCATCCGCAGCTACTTAGCTAAGGTCAGGACGGATACGGATCTCTTTCTGACCACCTACGAGGCGAAGATCAAGCAATGCCTGAGGTAGAATCGGTACCCGACGGAAGATGACTTCCGACAGGTTGTCGATGAGTTGCTGGGACTTAAGGTAACCCATGCTCGCATGGTTGAAATCCTTGATGAAAATAAGCTTCAGTTTTTGGAGTGGGATGTGATACTGGAACATGTCAGACCCAACGCTACATACAACGCAGCTCAGCGACAATGAGATCAAAGCTCAGATCGACCGGCTGCCGATGCACCCGGAGCGGATCTTTCAGGCGATGACCCTGCGCGATCGGTGCGAGTGCTGGTGTGATTTGAACGCCTACAGCTGGCCGACGAACCCACAGTTCCCGTGGCCGCGTCCGCCCGGCTATGCGGCAGCGCACAGCGAGGATAAGCTTAAGCTGATGGGTTCAGTCTGGGACATCGTCAACGCGAACATTCCCATCCACGAGGCGCTGGCCCACTGGCACACCCGCTATATGGTTTCTAAGCGAGATCCGATGCACTTTAGAATTTAATTTTAAGTTGACAGTCCGGAATCACCTGATACACTTGCGCAAGATGTTCGACGAAACCGCCACCGATGAAGAGATCAAGCTGGAGCTGCTCCGGCGGATTCCGCGCGCCGTCACCTTGGCCCGCGCGGCGCAGGCTGCTGTGGCTAAATACAAGCAAAGCGCTATTCCTGATCAGCATCCATTTACAGTCAACTTCAGTACCGAAGACTTTGACCTCTGGCAGCATTTATGTTGGATGCTATCCGAGTGCCGAACGACCACGCTTGATGAGTGGCTCATCTGCGGCCCGACGATGTTGATCCATATCCGGACGCACAAGTATTTCACACCGGCCCCGGCCAGCCCGTGCGGGGATAAGAATGAGCTGATCCATATCGGCCATTTCAATAACATCGCTGTATACCTTAAACCGGACGAGGCTGGCACCAACTGGTTCTATATCGGAGCCGCAGGCGGCACTAAGGCTATCATGGTGAACATCCTTTCGCCCTACGGTATTAGCGATCCGAACGCGAATGCGAACGTGAACGTAAACGAGCGCGAACAGAATCGATGGCGGGCCTTGGCCGGGGTGAATGAGCCGGACTGGGAGCCAGCCATGATCCCGGTGCCTCATAGGGATATGGTAGACGACGATGGGATCGACGATCTGGATAACCGTAGACTGCGTAATATCGATCCGCGCGCCGTAGCGTTATGGGATGACGAATAATGAATATCGACAATCCATCTGAAGAAGAGATCAAGCAGCTGATGCAGCGGATGCCCCGGGCGGTCACGCTGGCCCGGGTCGTGGAGGAGGCCTTGGAGAAGGAGATCGCCGCCTTGGCCGCCAACCCAGACCGGAGGGAGACCCGTCTTGATGCCCAAAATACGGAAACATTCTGGCTATCCTGCACCTCCACTTTTTCCGCCCTCGGAACCCGGATGCAGGATGAGTGGATCATCTGCGGCCCGGTGGCCCTGTACCGGATGCGGTGTGAGGATAGCTCAGAACTCCGAGAGTTGAATTTTATCCCAGATGAGCCGCGCGAGTGCGGCACGAAAGGTGACCTGCTCTATGTCGGCACCTTGCGCGGTGTGACTGTATACGCGGCGTACAAGTGCCGGGCAGATTTCGTAGCCATGGGTGTTGGCAAACGCTGTCAGGTAGGCGATGTAACGTCCAGTCAGGTAAGCTACATCCGGGAGTCACTGGAACAGATCCGCCACGACGAGAATCCACCAGCCCCGGCACCAGCCCCTGCGCCCGAACCAGTCCCGGAACGTGAGATGATTAACGTCCGGTTCGGTGACATGGCTGACGAAGTCCGCGCTATACAGGATCGACTGCGCGATCAGCAGGAGCAATTGAGCACTTTGCCGGACGCTCTCGCAGCTGCACCGCAGGATTGTATCGCCCCGCCGGACGCTGAAGAGAAGCCGAGCGCCCTGAGTCGGTTCTTTAGACATGTATTATACGATTAAAATTATGAAACTACGCCAACACAAACCACTGAACAATGAACATCACCGCTGTCGCGCCTTTGGTCAGCTGACCATCCTGATTGACGGCTTAAACAAGGCCCGCCGGGCGATCTTCGGCAAGCACGCCACCCCGGTCGCGGCCCGCGCCCAGATGGACGCCGTCAACAGCGTCGAATGGCCGCTCAAACCTCACAACCGCAGCCCTAAGCGCAGCGCACGGCTCAAGCACTCCTTGACCGTGCTAATGCTCAAGAACGCATGAGCAAGCTCACCGCCAAAGTCGGCAACTGGGAGGTGCTGATGAAGTCGCCCGCTTGGAAAGGCTGGCGCAGTCAATGCAACTTCTACAACTGCACGCGCGACATCGCAGACTTTAAGGCCGCACAGGCTTTACGGTATTACGAAGGCTGCACGGAGTTCAAGTTGCGCCCGCTCCGGAAACTCACGCAGGAGCCGTCGCCCAGCTGGACGTACAGTCACTACCGCGCCCTGCTGCGCTATAAGGGCGAACCGTTTGCGATCGTCACCCCGGACGGTTTCAATGCCCTGCCGCCGGACAAGGTGGCGATCCTGCTCAAGGCTATGAACCGGCTGGAAACGCACGAGTGCCCCGGCCAGCTCACCAAGGCGCAGCTGGCGTTGCAGGCCAAGCATGGCACGCCGGAAGAGTTCGCCCGCGAGGTTAAGGCAGCCGTTCCTGATTATATCTCCAACCGCGAAGCGGGCAAGGCCGTCAAGCGCTACCTGCGGGACTGGGAAGCCGCGCGTGGTTCAGTGCCGCCGTCTGGAAACGGACGCGGCGCGCAAACCAAGTAATCAAATTATGAATACAGAATCGAACGGACAAAGCCAAGAGTCGTTGGCATCAGCAAGTGGTTCTACCGCCGAACCGCGACTACCATTCAAAGCATGGCGAATCGGGCGACTGCTGCTCACTCACTGCAATCAAGCGCACGGTGCGCCGATGATGGACGACTCGACAAGCCGTGATGCTGACGGACACCGCTATAAAGGCAAAGCCATCCTGCTGAAACCGTGGCGTAAAAATGGATACGGCGAACACCTACCACAACCCGCCGTGGTAATCGCATGGAGGCGGTAGAACGGCCCGGATCAGGCCAGCCGGGCCAGCGACTCACAAAAACCATGAACTCTCTCGAACAATCTGAAAGCGCCAACCGGCGTTCTCCTGCATCCGGTTGTTATGCCCACCCGACTACGATTCAAGAATTTGAAGCTGTGTATCGCAAGGAATACGAGCAAGAACTTGAAAGCTGCGACAAGTGGATAAAATGGTGTGAGCGGGAGAATGACACTCACGGCATGAACTTCCATCAAGGGATGCGTGCTGCTCATGTGTTCAACAACATCAAAATGGAGCAACTGCTCCGCGTGCTGAAACAGGAAGCCCCGAACGCCGCAAGTGGGCATAACGACCAAGCTCTGCCGCCCGCGACAAAATGACTACCGCAAACCAAGACGTTCTCGAACCGGCTGCACGCGCCAACGCGGGTTGGCAGCAGCGCAGTGTTATGCCTCAACGAATGGAGGAATGGTTTGATAAAGCCTACGGCTATCCGGTGAGGGTGATACACGCGAACAAGACAACGTGCTGGGTCAAGCATGGCATCGTCGAATGGGAAACCATGACGGAATACCTGACTCACAGAACCAAAAGGGCCTATGAGGCATAACGGCCCTGCTGAGCCAAGCCGGAACGAGGACGCCCGAAAAACAAAATGAAGCGACTACCGGCTTTGGCTCCGGCAGGTGGTTAGACGGCGAAAAATAAAACATGAAAACTGAAACGAAAACACCAAGAACTGACGCGCAAATCACTGGTCTGGTAAGGCTCTATCCGCAAAGCTTATGTCAAACCGAAGTGGTATCGGCAACCTTTTGCCGCGACATGGAAACCGAACTCAATGCGGCCAAGCTCAAAGCCGAGGGTGACATCTGGGGGCTTGGACTCGAAATGGGAAAACTCAAAACCGAGTGCGATGCGTGGAAAAAATGCGCGATGCAACTGGCGGACTCCGGCGACCCGAAGCCGTGGAAAATAGAGGAATGGAACGCCGCGAAAAAGAAAACCATGGCCGAGCCGTCTAACAGCTAATTCAACCAACCCGGTTGCCTTTATTTATGACTCTAATCACTAATCTCAAAGAGGAATAATATGAAAAAGCACGAACACACGTTCGACGCCGACGGCGGCCAATGCCACGGCTGTCATCGAACCATGCTTCAGATCATGGCCGACGAGGCGCACGAGGAGCGCATGGCAGACCTAGCCAAGTGGAAGCCCTCCCGAGCGCCCGGCAAACCCACCGGCCACCTGCGCTTCGCTAATGGCAAGCTCCAGCAGCAGTTCAAGACCGAGTGGACGCGCTGGGACGGCAGTCACTGGCAGTATGAGCACCGGCTGACATGGAACAAGGTGCCTGAGGTCTCGATCGACCTGAGCGACCTGAGCGAGCCGGAGTATACCGTGTCCAATTCCATCGAATAACCTGTTATGAGCATCGGCACATCACAGCGGGCGCGCGGCGGCAACCGGGGCGGGGTCGGGGGCGGCTACGAGCAGACCGACCCGGAGTGGGATAACACCCGCATCCGCAAGCTGCGTGAGGAATACGACAGTCTCGATAAGAAGTGGCGGGAGTGGTACCTGAAGGGCCTTAACAAGGCGGACAGGTACGCTGTTCTTAATCGTGAGCCAAGGTAGTTGATAAAAGTTTTAAATACGAGCGAGTCAAAGGTCTTGATAAAACCATTAGATGAGAGCGAGTCACACCCCGTAAGTAAACCATGAGCGAAGAGCGAGTTACGCAGCGGCAGAAAACCAACGACCAAGAGCGAGTTAGAGGCTTGAGAGAAAACCAGCAACGAGGAGCGAGTCATGAAACACGAGAAAACCGAAATGAACGAGCGAGTTAAAGCCCGTGAGAAAACCACCAGCGAAGAGCGAGTTAAAGCCCATGAGAAAACCAAAACATTGGAGCGAGTCAAAGGCTGTAAGTAAACCACGAGTGAATAGCGAGTTAGGGGCTTGGAGAAAACCAAAGTGTCAGAGCGAGTCAGCACGGACGAGAAAACCTAAATGGACGAGCGAGTCATGGTATGCGAGAAAACCAGCCACCAAGAGCGAGCCAACCTATTTAAGAAAACCAACAATTCAGAGCGAGCCAGATGAACGTACCTAAGCCACCACTGTGGAAACTGATCCTCGCCGTCATTGTCTACTGGCCCATCTGGCTCTTGGACAAGACGGCGATGATCATCTTTCTGCCGGTCATCCTACTGGCCGCCGCCCTCTTCTGCGCGTGGGCCAGTTATCAGATCGGGCTGCTGGTCGGCAATTACTGGAACGACCTGCTCCTCACCCTGTGCGTCACCGGCACTCTGCTGCTACTGGGCTGTTTGTATACATGGGCCAGCAAAGTCCTTAATCGGAATAAGTGATTTCTGTAGACGGTTTTATTAGCCGCTGATCTTCGCGGCATGTCGCGCCGCTGAACGCATCCCTGAGGTTATTCACGTAGTTATTCGCATAATGGCCGAGAATTCAGTTCTAAGCCTACATGATGACTGACTATGAAAAAACGCTGTCGTCGTTGCGGACTCGTTCAACCGGCCAACCGGTCTTGGTGCGAGGATTGCACTTCCATCGAATTCACCCCAATCACTCATGAAAGTCCTAGCCACCCCCAAGGTTCTCCGAAAGCCGCTCCCGCCAACCCAGCGTCCGGATCCACGCGAAAGCCAGTGGGCTGACTTCCTGCAGCCGCGCGGCGTGGACACGATCCCGGAGGGCTTCGAGAACATTCAGCAGATCATGGCCGTATTCGGCCTGTCCAAGCGCTGCGTCCAGCGCGTCCTCTCCTTGAAGGTCAAGAGCGGCGAAGCGGAGATGCGCATGTTGCGCGATCCGAAGGACGGATACCTCAAGCCGTACTACCGGCGAACTAATTATGAAAAAGATAGCCCCACAACTCGGAAGTGAAATCGAATCAGATTGGAGCCTGCGCCGCCCTTCTCTGAAAGACCTCAAGGGCGTCAAGGACATCGTCGTCATCGGCGACACACACTGCGGCTCCAAGGCAGCGCTCTTGGATCCCGGGTTCACCGACAAGGATGGCATGGGCTTCAAGCCGTCGCCCAACCAGCAGCAGCTCTGGGACTGGTGGGAAGAGTTCTGGGCATGGACGAAGAAGCGCCTCGCGGGCCGCCCCTACATCGTCGTCCACAACGGCGACCAAGTGGACGGCGTCCATCACGGGTGCGTCCAGCTCGTCACCAACAACGTGCAGACCCAGCGCCGGATGTTCGTCGACCTGATGGCACCCAAGCTGGCGGATCCGCAGTGCAAAGGCTTTTTCTGCATCGCCGGGACGGCGGCCCACGCGGGCCAGTCCAATGCGGACGAGGAGACCTGCGCCAAGCAGCTGGGCGCGATCCCGAACGACACCGGCACCTATGCCCGGCAGGATCTCTGGCTGGAGATGGGCGACGAGCTGATCCAATTCGCGCACCATATTGGCACGACCAGCTCGCAAGCCTACAAGTCCAGCCCGGCCATGCGCCTGATGGCGTCCATGTATGGCGCGGCGGGCGAGTGGGGATTTAAGCCGCCCACGATCATGATCCGGTCGCACGCCCACGATTACGTCGAAGTCAAGCGCCCGAACTGCCGCGTGGTTGTCTGCCCGGCGTGGCAGCTCAAGACAGACTGGATGCACGGTAAAGACACGTCATCTCTGCCGATCATAGGTGGATTAGTGATAAGACAAGGTGAGGAAGGCGTTCACATCCGGGAGTTCATCCGGACGCCGAAACCCAGCTCGCACGTGAAACTGACTTAGGCAGTTCTTGAAGGCATGATCGCCTACAAGCTTTTTCGTATACGCCGGGACGGTAGCATCGGTTCCTTGTTCATCAACCGAAAGGCTCGTCTTCCTGTGGGAAAATGGATGAAGGCCCGGGCGCACCCTACCGCCGGATTTGCGTACCGCCCGGGCTGGCACGCGCTCTGCAAGCCCTGCGCCCCGCACCTGTCCGAAGCTGGGCGCAAGTGGTATGCCGTTGAGGTTGAGGAGTTTGAGCGGTTCACCCGGCCCGAGGCCCAAGGCGGAGAGTGGGTTTTGGCCCGAAAATTGAAGATTCTTCCTGATGAGGTCACGCCGACGCCCGGGGTAGTTAAGGTATGGCAACGCGCAAGAAGAAAGCAAAGCCAGCCCCGGCTCCGTCAAAGGCGACCGTAAAACAGACCGCCATCGTCGCGGATCTGCTAACCTCCGCCCTCCACTACCTCGGCGAGATCAACCGGCCATTCGTCGTGCTGCTCCAAGACTGCCCGGATCTCCTGACCAACATGCCCCTGCCGCACGCCCGCCGCATCCTGCAGGACGCGGCCAACCTACAGGACAAGCTCTCTGAGGCTGAATTGGAAGAAAAAGTCGACCGTCTAACCGCCATCCCGCCGGAAGAGGGCGGAGCTACCGGCACCAGTAAGTAATTTTGTACACAATATACGTTAAACAGTATAATCTTGAAATATACTGTTTAACGTATAATCTCGAAATATACTGTTTAACGTATAAGCGCACTTCGTAAAATAGTTTACAATTTTGCTTGCAGTCAACAAGAATAGATTGTATACATACTTACGCTATGATTAAACAACCTAAAAACATCACATATATCCGTCAATACATCAACGAAAACAGTCGCAGTGCCTGCGCTATCGTCAGGAATCGCGTGAAAGTTCTCAAACTGATGCTGAAGCATTGCAGAGGGTCTACTCGCGCTCTAACATGGCCTGTGCTGTCACTTTTACTGAAGCGCCACGGTGTTGCTATGACCAAAAATGATTTTCAGATTCATGTCATCAAATGGAGCCGCGCGTGTTGCGCTTTCATCGGCTCTTCTGATCTGTTTGGTTATTTCCTGATCGCTACCGAGAAGGATAAGGCGGTCATGGCTGAGTTTTACCGTCGGCGTATTAAAAAGGAGCAGCAGAACCTGCGCACGCTTTATGCTTCGTGACACCGATTCGTGGCGTAGTCGATGTATTTTGCGTCAATGTCGTAGCCGATAAAGTGAGCAACGCCGACTTTTTTAGAAGCTACTCCGGAAGTGCCGGTACCTAGAAAAGGATCGATAACGGTCAAACTAGCAGGAACTGC
>Ga0007867_1000462_pt1 | contig 14094 bp, 16 predicted proteins | sample CryBogCBH25Aug08_FD_71224 | JGI IMG/M metagenome (GOLD analysis project Ga0007867, IMG submission 71224) | Freshwater microbial communities from Crystal Bog, Wisconsin, USA - CBH25Aug08 | ecosystem: Environmental > Aquatic > Freshwater > Lake | place: Crystal Bog, Wisconsin, USA | collected... | reverse complement strand
CAAGTAGCCCCATCAGCAACTACAGAGACCCAGCTTTACTTGGTTCCATCTGCAACCTCTGCTGTAGTTTCTACCATCACCGTATGTAATCAGGCAGCAACAGCTGCTACATACCGTATTGCAGTTGTTAAGTCTGGCGGTTCAACATCCCCAGCAGCGGCTCTTTCATGGATTGTCTATGGTGCCACAGTAGCGGCTTCAGATACCACAGTATTAACAGTAGGTATCACCCTTGCTACAGGCGACCAGCTTCGCGTCTATGCATCAAGCGCAACAACATCATTCAACGCTTTCGGTTCGGAAATCTCATAACATGACAGTCTCTAACGTCACTCAGGCATCTGCTGAAATTCCAGTAGGTATTGTCACCGCTAAGGGTGACATTATTGCTGCTACAGCATCTGGTGCCGTTGCAAACGTTGCTGTAGGAACAAACAATTACGAACTACTTGCTGATTCTTCACAGACTGCAGGTATTAAGTGGGCGCCTTCAGCAACTTCTGTCCTTACTACAACAGGAGATTTGCTCTACGCATCTTCTGCTAATACCTTAGCTCGTCTTGGTATTGGTACTAACGGCCAAGTTCTTCAGTCAAATGGAACAACTGCTGCGTGGGCTACAGTATCTTCTTCCCCTGTATTTCCAGCAACAGCAGTATCGTCTAACATCAGCATCGCCTCTGGTAACTCTTACATGGTGGATACTACAGCGGCTCGTACATTGACCCTCCCAGCATCTCCTTCATTGGGCGCAGAAATTCACATCTTTGACGCCACAGGAAGCGCAGCAACTAATAACATTACCGTTGCAAATAACTCGTCCAACATCAATGGACAAGCAACAACACTAACAATTGATAAGGCATACGCCGCAGTCAACCTAGTATATGTAGGCGCAACCTACGGATGGAGAGTCTCCTAATGGCTATCAGTTATTCTTCTTTGGGCGGCTCTAAGAGCCAGTACTTCCAAGAGTTTACCTCAACTACTACGTGGACCGCTCCTTCTGGTGTAACAACTATTGAGTGCCTTCTTGTTGCTGGTGGCGGTGCTGCTGGAGCACAGAACTCAGTTGTTGCTGGTAATGGTTCTGGAATGATGGGTGGAGGTGGTGGAGGTCAAGTAGTAAAAAAGTATTTAACAGTATCACCAGGAACTACCTACACGGTCACTATCGGTAGCGGGGGCTCAGGAGCCGCATCAAATAGCGGTAACGGTGGTAATGGCGGAAACTCTAGTTTTGGCTCACTGTTAGTTGCAGGCGGTGGCGGTGGCGGAGGGACTCAAAGTACCCCTGGAAACACTGGAAACTCTGGAACAAACGCTTATGGTGGCGGTAACTCTGCTGGACTAGGAGGTGCTGTAAACACCGCCACTCCTGGAGGCTCACAAGGAGGGTCTGGTTCAGGCACCAACAACACCAGTGGCGGTGGAGGAGGGGGTGCGGGTGGTCCTGGAGGTTCATTAGGCATTGCTTCAACAGGAAATCCACTAGGTTATGGTGGAAATGGTCTTTTTGGTTTTGGTGCTGGTGGACAATCTAACTACTATCAAGTTAATGGCGCATCTGGCTCAACAAACAGCGGTAATGGTGGTCAAGGCGGTGGGGGAGACAACAGAAACCCAGGTGCTGGCGGTTCAGGGTATTGCTTAATTTCATGGTGGGCATAAGGAGATACAATGGAAAAACACTATACTTTTATTAAAGATGGATATGTAGAAAACACGCTTGTTTTTTCTGAAAAAGATGATGCTCTCGCTCAACGGATTGCTGAAGAACATGGGTATGACTCGTTTGTTTGGTTAAACGATGCAACTCCTCCTGTAAGACACTCATCTTACGACGGAACAAAGTTTACTGACCCAACACTTGACTATCTCTATAGCATCGGGATTGTTCCAGAAAATACAGCAATGCGTGATGCAAGAATAGCAGCAGAAGAAGCCGCTAAGTAAAAAGGCGTTTTATAAGAAAGGATAACTGATGGCTAACACCAAAAAATACCGTGCATCTAGCGTCAGCATCCCTTCTAAGAAGATTGCAGATGTTCCAGATGCCCCTACTATTGGTACGGCTACAGATGTAGGAACTAGCCGCGCCTATAATAATGGCTCAGCTACTGTTACCTATACAGCAGCAACTACTGGTGGAACAGCCACAACATTTACCGCTACATCTACTCCAGGAAGCTTTACAGCTACTGGGGCGTCTCCTATTACAGTTACTGGGCTTCAGTCTGCTACCTCATATACCTTTGCAGTATCGGCCTCTAATTCTTCAGGAACGCTTGCATCTTCTTCATCGTCTGCTATTACCGCAACAACTGTTCCAGATGCCCCAGTAATCGGCACCCCAACAGTCGCTACTGGTCAGTCTTATACAGGTAATGCAAATGTAAGCGTACCATTTACCGCTCCTGCAACAGGTGGCAAGGCCATCTCCACTTACACAGTTACCTCATCCTCTGGTGGAACTGCAACAGGTTCATCTAGCCCAATTTCTATCTCTGATGCAGTTGGTACCGCCCGTACTTATACAGTCACATCTACAAACGCTAATGGCACAGGTAACGCATCCTCAGCCTCTGCATCCACTACTCCTTCTTCAAAGCCACAAGCCCCCACTATTGGAACTGCTACTGCAGGTTCAGCAGGAAGTGGACAAGTTTCTGTAGCCTTTACTGCAGGAGCAACTGGCGGTTCAAGTATTACTGGTTACACGGTGACTAGTAGTCCAGGAAATATAACTGGTACTGGTGCATCTTCACCAATTACAGTTTCTGGGTTAACTATCGGAACTTCTTATACATTTACAGTAACAGCAACAAACGCTAATGGAACTTCTACATCATCTTCTGCTTCTAACTCAATTAGCCCAACAGCCCCTAATAACGGAATGTATTCAATAGGGGGTTACTATAACAACATAGCAACATCTTCTATAAGAAAAGTTGATTTTACAAACGATTCCCTTTCAACGTTGTCGGCTACAATAAGCACAGCATATTATGGCGGTTCAGGGGCAAGCAATAGTGGAACTGCTGGGTATTATAAAATTGGAACAAATGTAAATTCCCCAACAAATATTCACAAATTTTCATTTTTAACAGAATCAATTTCAACAATTTCTGCTCAAGCAACAAATGGTGGTTTTTATGGTAATGACTCTGGATTTGAAGACCAAGGAACTGCTGGATATTTTAATCAAACTTTTACTGCAGCGTACACAGGAATAGATAAGCTTGCATATTCTAACGATACAATTTCTTCAATTTCAGGACTTTTTAGCGCAACCTATGGTCGTACTTCATTTGGTGCGGTAGGTAATAAAGGTTCTGCTGGTTATATTGCGGGAGGATATGACACTGCATATAATGGTTATTCTAATATATTAAGGTTTAATTTTTCTAGTAATACCGCTTCAACTTTAGGAACAGGTTTACCTGGAAGCTACAACAACATGCAACCATCCTCTAACTCTGGAACGGCAGGGTATCTTTCTGGAGGAGGCACAGCTGGTGTTGGGGTAAACGTAACTAGTATTACTAAAATTAACTACTCCAATGATTCCGTAACGACCTTATCTGCAAGTCTCTCTGCTGTACGAGATAATGGTTCTGGTGGTTCAAATAGAGGAACTGCTGGATATGTAGTTGACGGGTATGGGGGCTCAGACCCATCAACTGTTCGTAATAACGTAGAGAAAATTGCATATTCTAATGACACTAAAAGCACCTTATCAGCAACATTTACTAATGGCTATACTTCTACAGCAGGCGTATCTAATTCTGGCTCATTCTAAGGACAAATAAAATGGAACTTGTATCTCTACCAAATATTGATGAAAAATACACACCAGATGTGCTTCTTGCAATGGCTGAGGTACAACAATCTCGTTCTAACTTTCAGTTACAAAACTTTGTTGTAAATCAACACGATACAGATGAGATGCGGTATCAACAAACTGTCATTGAACTTCAACAGTTATACTACACAATTAAATCCGTAAGTCTTGAGATGAAAAAATCAGAGATTGAGATTTCTCGTCTTCGTGAAACAGGTGATGAGATTGATGAGCTTGATGCTCAGATTAAAGAATTGGGTTTAGAACAAACTCGCCTTGTAGGTATTGGCGCTTTTCGTGAATTAGATAAACTATTACAGATTTATAATTCGTTTGAGCACAAGTACACTCGTGAAGAAATTGAGGTAGCACAGCCAGAGTATTGGAATAAACGCCTTAGTCGTCAAGCAACTCTTGAGGCTATTGGTGGTTCACAAGCACAGGCTGCTCATTTAGATTCTCTTCGTCAGATTGGCGCTCTTGAAATGGCACCAGAAGGCGGAATACGAGCAGTCTCACAAGAGATGCAGCAACTTGCTGGTGCACGCAAGGAAATCGCCCCTTAATACTTTTTTCTTAGTAACAATAGGAGATACTAGATACTATGTCGCTACGCCATGCCAGTGAAGAAGATGTAGACGGTAACACAACCGCTATACCTGACGTTCCTGATGCACCTGCCTCTGCCTCTAGTGCAGATGTGGGTACTTCCCGCGCCTATAACAATGGTGCGGCAACAGTAACCTTCTCCGCTGCTGCTACTGGCGGCGCCCCAACATCTTATACAGCCACAACTACACCAGGCTCATTTACTGCTACTGGCGCCTCAAGTCCTTTAACAGTCACTGGTCTACAGAGCGCTACCTCATACTCTATTGCGGTAACCTCAACTAACTCTACTGGTACTAGTGGTACCTCTACCTCCGCTGGCTCTATTACTGCTACTAGCGTTCCTGCCACCCCGTCGGCTCCTACTGCTACAGATGCAGGTTCTGGTCGTGCATATAATAATGGGGCAGCTTCTGTTGCTTTTACTGCTCCAGCATCGGGCGGAAAATCTATATCTAGTTATACAGTAACTTCTAGCCCAGGTTCTTTTACAACTTCTGGCGCCTCTTCTCCTCTTACTCTTACTGGTCTACAAAGCGCAACTTCTTACACATACTCAGTAACGGCTACTAATGCTAATGGTACTTCAACTGCATCTTCATCTTCAAGCGCGGTAACAGCAACAACAGCCCCACAAGCACCTACTATTGGTACTGCTACACCAGGCGCTGCTGGAAGCGGTCAAGTATCAATAACATTTACGGCTGGAGCAACAGGCGGTTCTACCATTACTGGATACACAGTAACTTCATCTCCAGGAAACATTATTGGAACGGGTTCTTCAAGCCCGATTACCGTGTCAGGTTTAACTATAGGTACGTCATACACATTTACGGCCACTGCTACAAACGCCAATGGTACTTCTGCAGCATCTTCTGCAAGTAACTCTGTTACTCCCGCTGGATACTCCTTGACAGGATATTACGGTGGTAATGGTGTATTCCCAATGTCTGGAATGACTGTTGATTCTAATGGAAACTTCTATGCAACTTTTTTTAGTTACGACTCTAGTTTTAATCAGGCTGGAACTATTGCAAAAATGTCCTCTTCTGGAGCAAATGTTTGGAAAAAAACAGAATCATCTGGATATAATCCAGAATATATAAACGCTTCTGCCCCTTCTGCTTCTGGAAATGTCTATATAACTGGGACAATAGGAACAAGCCCTAATTCCGCTCATATTACAAAACTAAACTCAAATGGAGTAACGGTTTGGTCAAGAAAATTTTCTCAAGCCACTTATGCAACTACAGGACAAGCAATTGCGATAGACAGCAGTGAAAACGTATATGTTGCAGGAAATTATGGAACAGGAACTGGCACTGCTGCGTGGATTGCAAAATATGATACAAATGGAAATATACAATGGCAAAGAAAATTAACAAATACAAACCAACAAATATCTTCTACGTCTTTAGCCCTAGATTCTAGCAACAATGTGTATCTTGCTGGAGGTAATAGCAACTCTATACTTGCAAAATACAATTCATCAGGTACCTTTCAATGGTGCAAAGCCACATACGGGGACGCTTTTCAAGGTGTTGCAGTTGATTCCAACAATTATGTATATGTAACTGGTTCACAACAAACTTATGGCATTAGTACTTTGCACAAGTTAGACTCTAACGGAACACAGCAATGGAAAACTGCTTTGCGTGGGAATAACCCTAATAGCAATAATTTTGATTGTGGGTACGGAGTTGGTGTAGACTTAAATGGAAATGTTTACATGGGAGGAACCACCGATTTAACAGGGTCACAAGTGGGGTATGTAAGCAAATTCAATAGTTCTGGAGCACTTCAATTCCAACGAACAATCAACCCAACCAATAGTAAAATAGGATTTACTGTTGACTCATCTGGAACAATGTATTTTGGGGGCTATTACAATGGAGCTCAAATTTATATTTGGCATTTACCTTCAGACGGCTCAAAAACAGGTACTTACAATTTTACAGGCGAAACTGCTGAAACTTATGCAGCGTTTTCTGCAACGGTTAGAAATACAGACGCAAACGATTTTCAAGCCCTAACCGTTACGGATTCTGCTGGGTCATTCACAGACGCTTCAGCATCATATACGACCGTAGACTCTACCTTAACCACCGCTTATCAAGCCCTTTAAACTTTTGAAGAAATAGGCGCCCAAGTAAATCCTTTATTATCCCTATAGATAGGGGAGAATAGTCTCTATGAGTCGCGCCTATACCCCTGCTGGTCGTTTTGATGCCGATTATGAGACTGATGCCATTCAAGATGGTATTGACTGGGATTTAAAGAACCCTGTAGGAACCTCAGCTCTTTGGTGGGTATATGACCCAACCACTACAACTGTAGACCCTATCTACGACACTGGATTTATGGATTACGGTCGTTCATGGCGTGGTCCTTTTAAGCTCCCTATTGTAAGAGCTGTATGGGACCAAGGAAACACCCCATCATCTGAGCGCGGTTTCTATAACTCAGATACCTTGCACTTAACAGTAAATGCGCGAGATATTACTAAGATTGACCCTAATGTTTTAAGCAACCCTGATATTGAAACTCGCGGCCGTATTGTGTGGAAGGGTCAAGTTTACCGACCATTTGGCGTACAACAGCGCGGAATTATTGCTGAGCGTTATACCCTTGTCAGTATTGATTGTCAGCAGATTATGCCTGATGAGATGGTCAATGACCACGCCTTTCTTGATTACGCATCTACTGTCCCAGAAACTTGGGAATCACCTAATAACATTTATTACCCTCCATACCCAGTACCAAGCCCAGTGCCTCCAGTACTCAGCTCTATCGATGGTGGAGACCCTACAGGTGCATAATGCCCTTTAAGTCACAACAACAAGAAAAATGGATGTGGGCAACCCATCCTCAAATGGCCCGTCAATGGGAAGCTCATACCCCTAAAGATAAGCCTCTTCCTAAGAAAGTAGGTAAAAAGAATGGCAAAAGCAAAACTCGGTAGTGGAGCTCGCTTCAAGAAAGTTGAAGAAGAAGCTAAGAAGTCTGGTGCCAAGAATCCAGCCGCTGTAGCCGCTGCTGCAGGCATTAAAAAATATGGTGTAAAGAAAATGGAGAAGATGGCCCAAAAGGGTAAGAAGTAAGATATTCTGTAAATCCACCTAGGTAAAGGAATTACAATGACAGACGACACAACAACCCCAGCAGTAGACCCAGCGGCTACTCCAGACGCGCCAGTTGCCGATGCAACAGCAGCACCAGTTGCCGATGCAACAGCAGCACCAGCAGCTGACGATTCAATTTCCGCTGATGACTCTGCAGATGACTCTGAAGATGACTCAGATGAATATGATGACCTTGAACTTGACTTCGACGAAGATGACTTTGACGAAGAGGACGAAGAAGAGGATGTTGAATAATGTGTATGACCTGTGGATGTAAGCTTAAGAAAGGCCAAGCTGGATACGGAAAAGGCAAGGCTAAAGACCTATCCTCTAAGCAAAAAAAGATTGCTAAGATAGCTGGAAACCCAAAGAAAATTGGCGCCGATGATTTGGCTGCCCTACGTAACAAGAAAGCAGGTAAATAAAATTTGCGCTAAATGTGGTTGTGGTTGCTCAGCAGGAAAGCCAGCAAAAGGATGTAAGTGCACCTGTCCTACATGTGCTGCGGCTCGTGATAAGAAGCAGGATGCCAAGGTAATGAAGGGCATGAGCCCTAAGCAGAAGTCTGCCTTTGAGAAGGCTGATAAGAAGATGGATGCAAAGAAGCCATCTCCTAAGGCTGATGCCAAGATGGATAAAGCGCTTGCCAAGAAGGTTAAGAAGTAAAAGTAGTTAGTAGTTAGGGCCTCCTAGAAATAGGGGGCCCTTTATACTTTAAGGGAATCCTGTGCGGGATTTGATTTACCCTTGCGAAGTATCCTTGGAGTTGCTATGGCTGAAATTGATAAGCCTTCTGAGAAAGAATTTGTGCATGGAGCGTTTTCGCTTCCTCAAGCACCCAGCAACCATCTCCTAGCTAAAGGAATCCTCGCAGCCGCCCTCTGGCGATTGTGGCGTAAGTGAACGCCTCATTAAAAAACGCGGCCATAGCCGTCACTAAAAACGTTGAAGGACCATTAACAGCATCCCTAAGAGACAGGGCTTATAGAGCTGAATGGCCTTCTGACATCATTATTCAACTCAGTGTTAAGGCAAAAGATGGCGTCCTTTACATTGAATATCCTGATGACCTAGATGACCGTATAGCTACCCTTGAGTACGGTGCAGAAGGAATCTCCCCACAAGCTGTTATTCGCCCATTTATGTCCCGATATGCAACGCATATGGAAGAGGACTTTTCAATGAGTATCGTCGATGTACTTGCAGAGATAGGGGCCCTTGGATGAGCTTTATCCTAGCTGAAGACGCCGCTATTAAAAATTATCTTCAAGGCATGACAGTTGCTGACGAAAAGGCTCCTGTGCGACCAGTAAAAGTTTGGTTTGGATACCCAGACGTTGAAGTCCGTACCCAGTCTTACCCATATGTCGTTGTTGAGCTTGTAGACATTAGAGCGGCTAATGAACGCCAAATATCTGGTATGAACTATGATTCAGATAACCGAGGGACTGTTGCGCCAAATCCCAACACAGTTTATCGATATCAGATTCCTCTTCCCTATGACCTTGTATACCAAATTAGCGCCTACTCTCGTCACCCACGACATGACCGTGCAATACTCTTTCAAATGCAACAGAAGTTTCCAAGTCAATATGGAAGCCTTCCAATGCCTAATGCTCTTAATACAGAGAGCGCATATCGACACATGTTTCTTGATGGGTTTCTTAAGAGAGACCAAATCGAGGATGGTAAACGCTTATTTAGAAGCATTTACACAGTAAGAATTGTTAGCGAAATGACACCAGTCGATGCTAATAATGCCCTATCCACCGTACAAACTGTTGAAATTAATCGGGTTACTACGAATGTACCAGCTGGCTTAACACCTGTTTCACACCTAACTCAAGGAGACTAAGAATGACCGCATATCTACGCCCAGGCGTCTACGTTCAGGAAACCCTGAACCCTGTAGCACCTGTTGTTGGAGCGAACTCCGATTCAGTAGCGGCTTTTATTGGCGCTAATGCTCGTGGTCCTCTCACACCAACCCTAGTCACTTCATGGAGCGACTACATCAATAAGTACGGAAGCTGGAGCTCAAATAACAATCTTGCTCTCGCCGTATTCCTTTACTTTGCTAACGGTGGAAGCCAAGCTTACGTACAACGCGTAGTGACTGGCTCAACTGCAGCAGCTACTCGTACATTCCAAGACCGTGCTGGAAGCCCAGCAAACACACTTACACTATCCGCTGCTAACCCAGGAGTATGGGGTAACGGGATTAACGTCTCTATCCAAAACTCTCCTGGAGCAACAGGATATTTTGACCTTATCGTATACAGTGGCGGAACATCTGCCTCATACAAGGTTGAAACCTTTACTAACCTTTCAATGACAGCAACGGATACTCGTTATGCAGTTTCTGTTATTAATTCTCAATCAGCATATCTTGTTGCTGTAGATGCGGGTTCATCTGCTACAGGTGCGTCTCGTAACCCTTCAACTGTAACAAATCAAGCTCTTGCGTCAGGTGCTGATGGAACGGTTCCAGCAGACACAGATATTGCAACTGCTGTTTCTGGATTTGATACTGTTCTTCAATCTCTTATCCTTAACGCTCCTGGAATTACCTCAGCAACTGCTGTTAACACACTTCTCTCATATGCGCTAAACCGCAATGACGTTTTTGTTGTAATTGACCCAGTTAATGATACTGTTGCAAACCAACTTACTTTGGCTGCTTCTTACACACAGACTTCATTTGGTGCTGTGTATTACCCGCCAATCACAATCAACGACCCAACAAATACAACACCAGGAACAGTTATTGCTGCTGCAAACCCAGGTGGAGCAATTGTTGGAAAGTATGCGGCAACAGATAAGTCTCGTGGAGTGTGGAAAGCACCTGCTGGAATCTCTGTTCGCCTTGCTGGTGCGGTATCAGTTCCAGCCCTTACAAATGCAAACCTTGATGCAATGAACTCTGCTGCAGCTCCAGTTAACGCAATCCGCTTTATCAGTGGTTCTGGCATTGTAGTAATGGGAGCTCGTACCCTTCAAGCTGGTTACGCATCTATGTATGTCCCAGTACGCCGTTCACTCATTTACCTAGAGAAGGCTTTGGTAGACCTTACCAATTTCGCTATCTTTGAGCCAAACGACACCGTTCTCTACCGTCGCCTTACAGCAATTGTAGGAAGTTTCCTCAATAACTTCTGGCGTCAGGGTGGTCTTCGTGGAGCTTCTCCAGAACAAGCGTTCTTTGTTCTTTGCGATACAACAAACAATACGCTCGCAACTGTTGAGGCGGGACAAGTCAATATTCAGGTGGGAGTTGCGTTGCAACGTCCAGCTGAGTTTGTAGTAATCAATATCGGTCAGTTCGATGGCGGCGCAACCGTCACAGTGGCATAAGGAGCCCAATAAATGGCAACAACTAACATCCAACGGTTCTCGTCAATTGTGACAGACCCACTTCGCAATTTTAAGTTTTTTGCGGAGTTCACATCTGCGTCAACACCATTTGATGCAGATATTGCACCTACCGTATCTGCTGGATTCACCAGCATTACTGGTTTGGGTATCAACACACAGTCAATTCCATACCGTGAAGGTGGCTACAACACCACTATTCACCAGATTCCTGGAATGACTACCTTTACACCAATCACTTTCCAACATGGAACTCTTACTTCCAATTATCAAGGAATTAAGTGGATGCGCGGACTCTTTGCCGCAGCTTCAGGTGAGGGTATCGCTGTAACTCCTGGAACTAATGATTTTCGTGTTAACGTAAAAATCTATGTTCTTGACCACCCAGCAATAGCAGATGAAGGTACAGATATCCATTCAATTGCAAAAATGCGTTTTGATATTCATAACGCATGGATTACAACGCTACAATACTCAGACCTAAACGCAGGTGACCAGAATATTCTTTTTGAACAGATGACTCTTGTTCACGAAGGACTATCAGTTGGTTACATGAAGAATGGCGCAGTAGACACTAATACAAAGCTTGGTCTTGCATAACCCAAAATAAGGAGCATTAATCGTGGAAACAACATCTAATCCAAAGGTAGTTAACGCTGCCATTGAAGAAGCACTAAGAGAAGCACCAGTCGTAGTAAAGACGGTTGCACCATCAAGTAGTGACGTGAATCTTCCTGGGGGATACCTCTCCCAGGATGGTTCTCTCATTAAGTACGCAGAAGTACGTGAGCTTAATGGCTCTGATGAAGAGGCTATTGCTAAAGCAGGTTCTCTAGGTAAGGTTCTTAATACAATCTTACAAAGAGGGCTTGTAAGTTTGGGGCAAGAAAAAGTAACTAAAGATACTTTTGAAGACCTTTTAGCTGCTGATAGAGAAGCGATTCTTTTGGGCATTAGAAAGGTTACATTTGGAGAACAGGCAGACTACAACCTGTTTTGCTCTGAATGCGGTAAAGAATCAGTTGTTACTATTGATTTAAATGATGACGTCCCAGTATCAGAGTTGGAAGACCCAATTAATGATAGAAAATGGGATGTAGAGATTAAAGCAGGTGTAGCTAAAGTAACTTTCCCTAATGGTCGTACACAGCGACTTCTTATGGAAAGCACAGAAAAAACTATTGCTGAGCTTAACACCATCCTTCTTGAAGGTTGTCTTCTAGGAATTGATGGCAAGGGCTCTCTTGGAACATCGACCGTCCTTAAACTGGGTATGGGAGATAGAGAAAAGCTTGTTGCAGAAATTCTGGCTAAAAATCCAGGACCACGCCTTGGGGACGTGATGAAGACCTGTGAGGCATGCGGTACAGAAGTAAATACGCCGCTCAGTCTCATGTCTTTGTTTCGCCTATAGCGAGAAGGATTACGAGAGCTTATTAGACCAATACGAAGCGCTCACCAGAGCGTTTATTGGTTGGACTTTAGAAGATATACGCTCCTTATCTTTTAGGGAACGTGGAAACTGGCTTGCAAGAGCCTTAAAGAGAAGAGGATAACGTGGCTGGAGAGTTTAACTCCGATGCGGGCTCTAAAACCAAGATGCTCAATGACGTCTTCTCTTTACTGCAAAAGATTTCTCCTGAGTTTGACAAAATTGATAACCGCTCTAAGAGCATCGGCAGTAACATTAAAAACTGGCTTGGTGGACTTGGCGGGGTCGGTGGAGCTGGTGGGGCATCTAGCCCTGGAATGGCAATTGCTAACGCCCAAGGCACATACAGCACAGGATTTGGTAGCGGTGGAGCTGGAGCAGCAAGTCTTGTAGGAAGCATAGCTGGTGCTGGAATAAGCGCAGCTGTAGGAGTGGCCAGCTCCCTTGCTACAGCAATGCCTACCGTTCAACAAGCTGTTAGCTCTCAACTATTAACCTCTCAAGCCAAATTCTCAGGTATGCAGGGCAATGTTAACGCCACTGTAAAAAGCCTAATGGGTATGGGAACAACCTCAAGCTCAACAGATGTTCAACAAGCAATTGCTCTTGGAACTCAAAACGGAGTTCTTCCAGGACTGCCAGGATATAACAGTCAAATTATGCCTGGAACTATGCAACTTTCTAATTTAACAGGAAGTGCAACAAGCGCTATGCAAGCCACTGCTGCGCTTAATACGGGACAGTCTGTTAACACTCTTCGTATGATGGGAATTAACGTTCGTGGCTCTAATGGAGCTGAACGTAATCCAGCCGCAATTTTTAGAGATATTTATAACTTTGCAGTACAACAGTCTGGCGGTCGTCTTAATGCCAGCAATATTGCTATCGCTTTACAGCCTGGAAATGGTCTTGCAAACCTCTTAGACGCAGCAGCTGCTGGTGACCAAAATCTGCGTCAAGCCCTTCAAACAGCGGCACTTCAATTCTCTAAAGGCGGAGACCTTACTAAGGCAAGCCTTACTCAAACAGGCCAACTTACTGCTGCAGTAAACTCACAAAGTGACCTTAATCAAAAACAATTTGGTCTTTTAGCAGCATCTCAAACACCAGAAGCAGCAGGATTTGTAGAGGCTAACCGACTTCTTGGTAAGGCTACCGATGCTCTTACTAAGCTTGTTAGTAGTAATGTTACAGCTGCGGCTGCTCTTAAGCAGCTTGCTAAAGGAGAAACTCTTCTCAATAACCCTGTTGGCAAAGGTGCGGCTGGCGCCCTAGCAAGCGTTGCTGGATTTGGCATTAAAGCTCTTGGTGCTATTGGAGGGTTTATTGCTGGTGAGGCTGTAGACGTTGCTGGTGGTGGAATTGTTGGTGCAAGCCTTGGATATAGCGCTGCAAGCTCCCTTGTTGGTGGTTCTGGTCTTGGACAAAAGAGCAGCGCTGGTCTTGGACAGGGTGCATCTGTAAGTCCACAGGTATCTTCTATTCAAAGTACTGGTGCCGCTAATCTTGTAATTTCTACGGGTCTTTCCCTTCAAGGAATCCCGTATTCGTGGGGCGGCGGAAGTATTGGCGGTCCAACAGTAGGCACTAACCAAGGAAATGGCACTGTTGGTTTTGACTGCTCCTCATTTGTTCAATATGCATTTGCAAGAGTTGGCGTTATGTTGCCTAGAACAACGTATGCACAAATAAACTGCGGAACCGCTATTACCCCT